>Ga0310690_10011594_pt1 | contig 10862 bp, 20 predicted proteins | sample AusTroGonzalo_MG_2_FD_207661 | JGI IMG/M metagenome (GOLD analysis project Ga0310690, IMG submission 207661) | Bovine rumen microbial communities from tropical cattle in Woodstock, Queensland, Australia - Gonzalo_04 (v2) (version 2) | ecosystem: Host-associated > Mammals > Digestive system >...
GTGTAATACCTGCACGGATACTTGTAGTTTTAAAATAAAATCCAGCAGCCTTGACAAAGGCCAAGATGAAAAGGAGAATAAAGATGAACGGACTACTGAAAGGACTTAAAGAAAAAGAAAATGTAACCCGCACTGAAAATGGTGCAGTGACTTATAAATCCACGTTGAATAAGGTATATGACCTTTTTGCAACTGGTGCGTCAATGCGTGGCGCTAATGAATCTACTTGTATGAATCTTTTTAAAGAAGCATATGAAGAAAGTCCTACTATGGCACTAAAATGCCTATTTTATCTGCGTGACGTGCGTGGCGGCCAGGGTGAACGTAGATTTTTCCGTCTGGCTATGAAATGGCTAGCTTCTAAATATCCGCAAGAAGCTAAACGTATGATTCCTCTTGTATCTATATATGGTCGCTATGATGACCTATATGTATTTGTGGATACTTCTTGCGAAAAGCAGATGTTTGGGTATCTCAAGATTCTTGTAGATACCGATGCAGACCATTTGGTTTATAAATGGCTTAAAAGTGAAAACTGCTCTTCCCGCGATTCTAAGCTACTCGCTCGCAGAACGCGTGAAGCTTTTGGTATGACTCCTCGTGAATATCGTAAGATGCTTACAGAAGGTCGTAAAAATTGCCATTTGGTTGAAACTCTTATGAGTCAAAACCGTTGGAATGAAATTGAGTTCCAGAAACTTCCCTCTCGCGCTGGTATGCTTTATCGTAATGCCTTCGCGCGCCGTGAAGAAACCAAAGAACGTTATGAAGAGTTCATGCGTAATGAAAAAACTGCAGTTCATGCAGGTACTCTATATCCATACGATGTAGTTCATGCCGTAGGTGAACTTTGGAGTCATAGCTGGCATGGTCGTGATATTGTTGTTGATGTTAATGACGTACATCGTCTTGCCATTAATAAATACTGGGATAATCTTACCGATTATTTTAACGGCGCTTCTCTAAACGCTCTGGTAGTATGTGATACTTCCGGTTCCATGCTGTCTGGCTTTAACTCTAAAATAGCTCCGATTGACGTAGCTATTTCCTTGGCTCTCTATACTGCTGAGCGTGCGAACGGCCCGTTCCATAATCATTTCATTAGTTTTAGTTCTACGCCAAAACTAATTGAAACTCGCGGTGTAGATTTCTGTGATAAAGTTACTCGGATTTATAATCAGAATCTGTGTGAAAACACAAATATTGAAGCCACTTTCGACCTCATTCTTAATACTGCAAAGGCCGCAAAGCTTTCACAGGATGAATTACCGGAACATCTAGTAATTGTAAGTGATATGCAGTTCGACATGGCGCGCGGTGCATATAGCTATTGGGGCCATTCTGAGGCGGACGATACGAAAACTCTTATGGAGAAAATCCGTGGGAAGTGGCGGCTAGCTGGTTATCAAATGCCTAAATTGGTATTTTGGAACGTAAACGCTAATGTTGGCGGCGGCAGCATCCCTATGAAAGATGAAGATGGAATAACATTTGTATCCGGTGCTTCACCTGTTATTTTCGAACAGATTATGAAGGGTAAGACTGCGCAGGATTTGATGTATGACAAACTTTTGTCTGACCGATATAAAGCTATCACATCAGTTTATGGAAACAAAATTCCTGCTCATTATGATTGGGAGTAAGATAAAAATAAAAGTCAAGGAATTTATTCCTTGACTTTTTTTATATTTTCTGTTATAATTATTTTAGAAAAGGAGTGAAGGTATGACAAATATCTATGGTTATAATAGAAAATCTCGGCAGCAAGACGAAGCAATTCTTGCCGCGGTGAAGCGTCATCATGATGCTGTCGCCGCAAAAGGTTATTTAGTAGTAATGACCAGTTTAGTTGGGAGTCAAAATTATGATTTGGATGATGAGCATAGTGATATTGATACATTTAGTCTTATTTATCCTGCTCTTAGTGACTTGGCTTTGGCGCGTGAACCGTACGCCGGAATGTTCGAAGCCGAAGATGGAGGGCATTGTGAAATCAAAGACATCAGACTTGCTTTAAACCTTTTAAAGAAAACTTCACCGAATAGTGTAGAGTATTTTGTGAGTAAGTACAAAATTTATAATCCAGCTTTTGAAGATATTCTTAAGGAATATCTCGATGATAATGCAAAAATTTGGAATATGATTCATTGTAATTATAATCATATGCTTTATTCTATGGCTGGCATGGCACATCAACTTACTAAGCGTAATATGCCCGCAGGTAAACGTTATGCTCACGCGCTTCGCCTTGATAATATGTATTACCATTTTATGAACAGCTATAATGCAAGTGCAGTATTAGAGCTTCGTACCGGCGGCGACCATGACCTTGCACTCGCGGCAAAACGTGATGCTAATGCTGAACATAATGAAGAATATAATATAACTTGCACCCATATTGCGGAAACCTTAGACCGCTATAAAGAAGCCTTTGAGCTGACCAAGGAACAGGAACAAATTCAGCAATATGGACTTGCATTAATTGATAGCTTTCAATGGAAGCTTTTTAAAAAATATCTAATGGAGACGAATAAGTAATGGATTTTGATATTCGCGCTGGTAAGCGCGTACTTTATAAAGACAATAACAGTGGATGGATGGTTGGTATTATTAATAACGGTAAAGCCGAAGTTAATGAACAAGGTATTTGGATTCCTGTAATTCCTCGTTGTTTCTTTGGTATGGACGTAGAAGATATTCCTTCTGTTCCCCATATTGAAATTAATAATATCTTTTTTGATGCCGTGCAGGTAGATGATTGGGTTAAAGGTTATAAAAATTATTTCATGACTAAGGAAGAATATATTACCTTTATTGAATCAGATAATTTTGAAAAAGTATTAGAAAATGCATATGTATCTGATGGTGAATATATGTATTATCCAGTAAGTAAATATACAAAAAACTGGATTGAAAAACAACCCTTTGAGTATATCGTAAGGAGCGATACCTAATGACGTGGGTAAAACGTAAAATTGATACAAACGATTTACAAAATTTTTATAATGATTATTCTAAATTAATTAAAAGTGGTAATGCACAATTAAATGATTGTTATTGCCTATGGAAATATAAAGATACTTCGCTAATTTATCTACATAATATTTTTGATTTTATAGATAACTATAAAAATCTTAGTGAATTTTTACCTATAGAAGAATTTTACTTTTGTCAGCCAAAATAAATTAAAGTCAACTATTAAATTCTAAAATTTAATAGTTGATTTTTTATTAAAATTCTGCTATAATAGGAGTGTAAGAAAGAAAGGGTGGATGAAGATGGCAGTAGCGAAAACTTACGCGTCATATCCTCTTAATGGTGAACCATTTGAGGAAAATAAACGGATGTACGTTAATGTCGTCACATCCAAGGGATTAAAGAAAGTTCGGTGGTATACCGATGCGGAATACAAACGAATGTATCCGGATGCAATTATTGAAGATACTACTATGAACTTTAATGCTCGTCATGTATTTGGCTTTGGCGACAAAGGCTACATTCTAATCTATAAAGGACAGAATATCGAGGAGTGGGCAGAAAATGACCGTACTAATATTTGGTTTAATCTTACTTTTGGTTATTATACTCCTAGTAAATTGGAACCGCCCAAAGTTTTAAATGGTATTGAAGCAATCCAGCTTAAATGGGAAGATGTAATGGCCCATGATGATAGGATGAAGCCGCACGAAGAAGTGCAGAAGATTGTTGCGGCTTTACTTCATAATGAAAGTACAAGTACTTATCAAGGTACAGTAAATGAATGGCTTCAAAAAGAAGTCACTATTATTAATAAAAAAAGTAATGAAACGCATTTTGGAACGAAACATATATATACTATGATTGATACAAATAAAAATATATATGTTTGGGAAACTGGAGCCAAAGACTATGCAAATAATACATCAGTTACTTTAAAAATGAAAGTTAAAGAACATAAAGAAATTGATGGCGCAAAAGCAACGGTTGTTTGGTATTGTAAGGAGTGTTAATATGAATTTGACATTTGATAGACGATATGACAGATGGGCGCGTATTAAAGCAGATAGAGAACGTTGTGAACGTTGTATGTTTGATGCGCCAAACAGTGAACCTTGTTGTAAGCATCATTGCGGCAAATATCCTATTTGTGAAACTTGTACTGCAGAATGCCGCAACACTATGAAATTATGTGAAGGAAGATGATAATAATGGCAACTTTATGGTTTGAAAATCGCGCAGGCGAAGAGCGTGAAATTGCTCAAGTAAGTAGTTGGGAAGATGTGCATCAGGCTATTAGTAACTTTATTGACCAATGTAATCAGAATAAAATTCAGCAGAGTAAAGAAATTTACGGCGATGATTACGATGAGTCTAAAGTACGCTTTTTCAAAAGCTATTACACTCGGATTTGGCAGCAAGAAGATGGCCGCTTTCGGCTTGATGTTGGTAGTTATACTGAGTTTTTCATTACTGACCTGCCATATAAGGTAAAGACCGATGATAACTAAAGCAGCTGTAAGAATCTTTGATGGGCGGCAAGGTAAAGAGATTATCATACCTTGCCACCGTCATAGTGACGTATTTTGTATTCTTAAAGAATTTGGATATAAACCAGGCACAGATTATACCATGCTTGAACAAGGCTTCCTTGATTCACATGGTAATTTTCTTAATCGGTTTGAGGCGCGAAAAGAAGCTATTAAAGAAAAACAACTATTAGAAGAAGCAAAAGAAATTGGTGAATTATTTAGTGAGGATTTATTGAATGAGTAATGAATATAAAGACTGGATGTGGGATGAAATTCAAGACCGCTGTATTGAACGAGGTCTTGTAGATACTATTACCGCGGTTTATCCTCAGCCGCATGAAGGTACCCCATGTTATGTAGAGGGGCTTAGAAATGGTCAGCGTGTAAAATATTATGTGCATCTAACTGAAGAAGGTTGGCTCTGTGAACATCGTGAGCTTGACCATTTTGATTAATTGACATTTAATTAAAATTCTGATATAATTGAGATGTAAAAGAAAGGAGCGAATAAAATGTCTGAACACTGCGGTTATGTAGTACAGGTAAAAGAATTGCGGCCGCATACTAATGCTGACCGTCTACAGATTCTTCATGTATTTGAAGAAGATGTAATTGTTGGATTGGATACTCATGTTGGTGACTTAGGTATATATTTTCCTTGCGACTTGCAGCTATCTGAAAAGTTCTGCGCGGTTAATAACCTTGTTCGTAAGAAAGATGAAAATGGTAACAACATCGGTGGCTATATGGACCCCGATAAACGGAATGTAAAAGCTATTAAACTTCGTGGAGAGCAGTCTAATGGTCTTTATTTAAATATTACTTGTCTAACTGAGTTCTGTAATATTTCTGAACTTAAAGCGGGTGACCAGATTTCTGTTATCAACGGCGAAGAAATTTGTAAGAAATATATTCCTAAACGGAATCCTTCTCGCGCGTATCATGGCGAACATATTAAGAAAGCAAAAGCTAATATTGCCCCTACTTTCTATGAACACGTAGATACTGAACAAGTGGCATATAATCTTGATAAGTTCCATAATGGCGATGAAGTTCAGCTTACGCTAAAGATGCACGGCACCTCTGGCCGTACCGGACATCTACCACTTCTTCGTACCAAGCGTTCCATCATTGATAAGATTTTCCGCCGTCATGGTAAAGACTATTACGAATATGGTTATATTACTGGTACTCGGCGCGTAGTTCTTGATGGGAAACGCACTGGCGGTTATTATGATAGCGATAACTTCCGTTATGCTATGGCTGATAAGTTTAAGGATAAACTTCCTAAAGGATTTGTAGTATACTACGAAATTGTTGGTTTCCAAGGTCCGGATGGCGCACCTATCATGGGACAGGTTGCTAACTCCAAAATCAAAGATAAAGAGTTTAGCAAGATGTATGGAGAAATTACTACTTTTTCCTACGGCTGTCAGCAGGATGGAGATTATGAGTTTCATAGTTTCCTTGAACCCGGGCGTGAATTTGATAAATATCCATGTTGTGAAATTTATGTATATCGTATTACAATGGTAAATGAAGATGGCGAAGTAGTAGAGCTTTCTCCAGACCAGATTCATTCTTACTGTGATAAGTGGGCAGTTAACTATGTACCGGAGTTCGAGCGGTTTGTAATTCCTCAGGATGTAAACCCTGGTGAATATGTAGTTCGTAAAATCGAACAGTATTACGATGGTCCAGACCCTGTAGGTAAAACCCATATCCGTGAGGGTGTTGTGGCTCGTATTATGAACCGTACCAAATTTGAGGTCTACAAAATGAAAAATATTAGTTTCAAAATCCTTGAAGGTATCTTCAAAGAGGAAGCTGATGCGCCAGATATTGAAGAAGCCCAGGAGGTTTCTGATGCGGCTGAGTGACTTCGCTTATAAATGGTATCAATTTAAATGCTGGATATTTGGGCACAGGAACTCCTGTTGCCCAGATATTCACTTGAGATGTTCACATTGCACAGAATCGTGCGCATGGGAAGTGGAGAGAAGATAATGAAAGTATTACACGGTTTTTCTGATAACAAGTATGAATTTTTAAGTAACTTCGCAGCTTGCGATGTATTCTATGCAAATGATATTAACCCCAAAGGTTCAATCTTTAAAACTGCAGAACACGCATTTCAAGCCGCGAAAGCAACTACTATCGCTGATATGATGTATGTTGCAGCCGCACCAACTCCTGGGCAGGCGAAACGTCGTGGACGTGAAATTGCACTGCGTCCAGATTGGGAATCTATCAAAGACCAAGTTATGCTTGATATTGTACGCAGTAAATTCACCAATCCAGATATGCGATGGCGGATGCTTCAAACTATAGAGGATGGTATTGATGAGTTCTGTGAAGATAATTGGTGGCATGATAATTACTGGGGTGATTGCCGCTGTGATAAATGCTGTAAATTTAATGGACGTAATCGACTCGGTAAAATTCTAACACAAGTGCGGCAAGAAATTGTCGATAAGGAGAATAAGAATGTCGACTAATTATGTTTTTAGTAAATATAGTTTTCCTAATCCAAACAATGGAGAGCGATACGACCTGTCACAAGATGAACTAGTAAAATTATTAGATAATGCCTACAACAATGGATGGGCGCACGCAAAAGAACTTTATGATGAATCAAGCCGTAGTGTAACAACTGCGGCATCGTATGATTGGAAAGAGGCGAAATTAAATGAGTGTTAAAGTATCATTACTATTTTTACTACAAGCTATCGCGGCTGTTGTATTTGCAGTCAGTTTTAAGTCACTTCATCTTAATGAAGATATGTGGCAATTTTGGACTATTTTAATTAGTTATGTTATTACAATTCTAGGTTGGGCCTATATTGGTAAGGAGTATGATAAATGAGACTTTGGCACACATCACTAATTCCCGCCCTTCCACGAGAGCATCTTATAGCACAATGGCGGGAACTAAGCGCGATTGCGGGTAAAATCGAACTAAATGGTACTCCTAATCATGTCTTGGTTAACTTTGTAACAGATTATGATTTTGACCATTTTATTTCTTACGCTTACTATATAAGAGAAGAAATGAATAAACGCAAATATCGTACGATGAACAGCGTATGGGATAAGATTGTTGCATTAAAACCAAATTGGCATCTTCTTCCTATTGAAGAAGTTTATGCTAATAAAATGAGTGACTTTTATTTAACTGTATGTTATTACAATCTATATGAGAAATATGATTGTGGTATGTTTGATAACTTTGATGAAATTGAAGCAATTTATAGGAAGGTAATTTATAATGAGTGAATATGCTAAGTATCTAAGATGGCTATATCGCCGTAATCTGCTCACTGAACGTGGCGCGGAAGAAAATAAAGGTATTATTGGAAAACTAAATCGTAAGATTCGTAAGTATGAAAAGGAGAATTAAATATGTTTGGATTGATTTTTGGTGGTATTTTGCTAATCGCTGGCTTTATTGCTTGCGGAATGATTGATGGTAAAGAGTATCCTGGATGGAAAACCGCAACACCGATTATTGGCATTGTACTTTGTATTGTACTAGTAATTATTTCTTGTGTATCATATGTCCCCACAGGTTATACAGGAATTGTAACAACCTTTGGTAAGGTGCATGAAAATACACTTGATGCTGGTCTAAATATTCATGCACCATGGGATAATGTAATTACGATGGATAATCGTGAACAGCGCGTTCCATTCCAGCTTGAAGCATTTTCTAAAGATATTCAGCAGGTTGATGTACAGGGTTCTATCAACTATAATATTGATAAGACTACCGCTATGAACCTATATCGTGATGTCGGTACAGAATATGCAACAATCCTTATCCAGCCTCGTATTCAAGAAGATGTAAAGATTGTTATTGCTAAATATACCGCTGAGAATCTAATTGCTAATCGGCAGAACGCAGCTGATGAAATCTTTGAACTCATTCGTACCGAACTTGAACCTAAAGGTATTCATGTAATCTCCTTTGCTATTGAAAATATTGATTTTACTGATGCCTTTGAATCCGCTGTTGAAGCCAAACAGGTGGCTACTCAGGAAAAGCAGAAAGCTCAAACTCAGCAGGAACAGAAAACGATGGAAACTGAACAGGCTGCAAAGCGCCAGAAAATTGAAGCTGAAGCCGCAGCTGAAGTTCAGAAAATTGAAGCAGATGCAGAAGCATACGCTCTAAAGGTAAAAGCAGAGGCTGAAGCCGAAGCCAATAAGAAACTAAATGCTTCTCTAACTGACCAACTTATTAACTATAATCAGATTCTTCATTGGGATGGTAAGCTGCCAACCTTTATGGGCGGCGACAGCACAATGCCAATTCTCAATTTTGGAGCGGTGGAGTAATCCACCCTCTTTTTTTTATTTGACAATTTATAAAAATTCAAGTATAATATTATTGTTGAAAGGAGTTGATAATATGCACGATGTTTTCTATTTTACTGATATTCATGGCAACTATTCCTTATATAAAGCCATAATAGATTATTGTAATGAACAAGACCCCGAAGCTATGATTATCTTCGGCGGAGATGCTTGTGACCGCGGTGAAGATGGCTATAAAATTATGAAAGAACTACTCGATAATCCATATGTAGTATATCTTAAGGGTAACCATGAAGATATGTTTGCTAAGGCCGCACGTGAAATTAAGCATGAATTTAATTTTGAAAATGCAGATAGAGAGCGTGTCAAAAAAACTCTAAAGCATACTATGGTCTTTGATTGGCGGTTTGCCGCGATTCAAGATTCTGTATATAATGGCGGCCTTACGACTCTTACTGATTGGGTAATGGACGGTATGCCAATGGATTTTGTTGAACGCGTTGAATACCTTCCTCTTACTTTTAGTTATGAAATGTGTGATTTTTGCCATTCCGCTGGTTTATATAAAACCTTTAAAGCAGTAGCAGACAAAGAGTATGAAGGTGAAACCATCCCGGAATGGGATGCTCAATATCTTCTTTGGACTCGAAATGGACTTAGCGTAGATTGGGAACCAGGTCGCATTGCAGTATTTGGACATACACCTACTCCATATCTTGAAGATTATACTAACTTCAAATTTCCAGAGGATGCTGAAGTCACTCCAGTAATGTATAATAAAAATACTCCTAAAGCATGGAAGCTTGATATGGATACTGGCGCGGTTTTTACTGGACGTGCTTATGTCCTTAATGTTCTTACTATGAAAGCACAGGGTTTTGTAGATAAGGATGTAGAAGATAAAGAAAATCGTAATCACGATATTGAAAAAATTGAAGTGATTCAATTCTAATCTAAAGACTTTAATATAAGGAAATTTAGACGCTCACAGAGCGTCTTTTTTAATAGGTGGTGAGATAATGGCTAAAGGCAAGAAAAATAATACAATTGCTGATACTAATTTTGAAACATTAAAAAACTTGGCATTTTGGCACGGACATCAACCAACATATTTTTATTTTAAGTCACTAGTTAATTACAAAAGTAATAATCCTATGTACGCGGCTAAAGCAGCAGAAGTTGCCAGTGCTGGTGAGCAATTTTTAACTAACAATGCTTTAGATATAGATTAGTAGGGTTTAGGCGAAGATTCACCCGCTATGAAAAAATTGGCATAGGTATTAGCTGTATTACGCAAAGCCATTACCTATGAACGTTCAAATGAATTAAAATACTTCAAGCAAAAGCTTGCTATGATAAAATCAAATTTTGCACCGGAAGAAATTGCCGCAATTCATGAATTAGGTGATTTAGAAAAACTACTTGACGCTAACGGTGAATTTCAATATATTGATTTTCTTAATATTGTCAATGCACTTATGCAAGGAGTCAAAACAACAAAAACTATTGCTTAGTATGAAGCAGAACGTTTAACACAAGTTGATGCCGCAATGAATAAAATCCGTGAAGTACATGAAAACCGACTTAAGGGTTTAAACAAAAAGATGCGTCTTACTGGTACTGAAGCGGGCGATAAGTTATTAACAAAAGGCATGGATAAGTTTAATCGTAAAATTGAAATTACCTACTTAGAAAATGGTAATTTATATGGCACCGCTACTAGAAAAAGAAATGGAAAAAAAGCCAGTTCTGAATTAATTTCTGGCGTACAAAAATATTTAGACCCCGTGAAAAAAACAGTAGATGTACAATTAGGTAAATGGATTACTACTCAAGTAAATAATATTGCAAGTAATGGTGCAGTTATGGATTAGCTTACTCAATTTGTATAGAGCTGGTATTTATCACAACTAGCTTCTGGTGGACAAGGAAATATAAAAAATGTTGAATCATAGATTAAGGGTATCATTATACAATGTTTTTGTGACTATGGTACTAAACATTTACCAGAAATTCTTTCTGGTGTATATGACCAAT
>Ga0310690_10011596_pt1 | contig 10861 bp, 8 predicted proteins | sample AusTroGonzalo_MG_2_FD_207661 | JGI IMG/M metagenome (GOLD analysis project Ga0310690, IMG submission 207661) | Bovine rumen microbial communities from tropical cattle in Woodstock, Queensland, Australia - Gonzalo_04 (v2) (version 2) | ecosystem: Host-associated > Mammals > Digestive system >...
CGTCGATCCCCGCGACGACGTCGCCGCTCTGCGCAATGCGTTTATCCTGCTCGTAGGTGACCTTTGCTTCGTTCAGCTCCAGCGTCAGCCGGGCGGCGTTTTTATCCGCCTCTTGAGCCATTTGCGCAAGCTCTTCACGGGAATAGAGGTAATTGTCACCGTAATCTTCATCCGTATCGTGATACTCGATTTCGTACTGCTCGTATTCGGTCAGTTCACAGGGCTCGAAAATGCAGTAATACTTCTCATCGGGATCCGGTTTCTGCTCGGCTTCTTCACCGTTGAAGGAGACAATGTCGGAAATGTGCCAGTCATCGATCTCAACTTCTGTTTCGACCAAAATGTAAAGCTGCGGTGTCGGTTCGGGCTCTATGTCCGAATCGGACGGGCGTTTTGGTTTTTTGCCGAGCCCGTCATTCCCGATGGCAGGATCCGGCCCTATAGTGGGTTCAGGCTCTTCCGTCGGCTCGGGTCCTATGGTCGGTTCCGGCGAACCGGTGGGTTCGGGCTCGGGTGAAACAGTCGGTCCGGGCTCGGGTGAAACAGTCGGTCCGGGCTCGGGTGAAACGGTCGGCTCGGGTTCCGGTGAAACAGTCGGTTCGGGCTCGGGTGAAACAGTCGGCTCGGGTTCGGGCGTGACTGTAGGTTCCGGTTCGGGCGTGACGGTCGGGATGGGTTCGGGTTCCGGCGTAACGGTCGGCACCGGAAGTTCGTAGGGCACGTATTCCTCGATATTCGTGGGAATGTCGATTCCGTCGATGAACAGGGAACCGTATGTAAAATTACCTTCATACAGATCGATGACGGCAGAATACTCCCTGTCCCTGAGAGTGGTCAGAAAGTCCTTTGTCAGCACACTGTTGATCGTGCAGTTGAACGTCTGGAAATCCTCGGTAATGTCGGCTGAGGTCAGGGTGTCCTTTACCACAAGAGGGCCCAGATCGATGACCTCCTCCCAGCCTTCGGGCATGTTCTCAGATGGCTGCAGGGACCTGTATTTTTCGGCTTCGCGCATCGCTTTGTTGATCTGGCTTTCCAGAAGGGCGATGAGGCTCTCGTCCGACTGAATGGTGAGATTCAGAGAGGTCTTGTCGTAAGTCATGACAACGTCGCCTTTTTTGACCTTGTCTCCTAAGCTTACTTCGATGGAGTTGACCAGTCCTTCCCGCAGCTCGATGTTCTGCAGCGCACCGTCCGTTACGGTGGCCGAATACGTTCTCTCCTCGTTCCAGTAAGGGGAGTTCAGGCTGGTTACGGCATATGCTTTGACGGGCTGCTTCATATTGTTCTGATAAAAATACCAGATCACGACCCCGGCGGCAGCGGCGATACACAGAACGATTATGATATTTCTCAATGTATGCTTTTTCTTCATTCGTGTTCCTTTGCCGCTCCTGAAAATGAGCCGGTCGCCTGAAATTCCTCATGAGTCAGAAGGCGTCCGTCCCGGATGAACATGATCCTTTTGGCGCATTCCGCCACGTCCGGTTCGTGCGTGATCATGATCACGGTCACGCCGTCCGCATTGAGCTCCGCGAACAGGTCCATGATCTGCATGCTGGAAGCCGTATCCAGAGCGCCGGTAGGTTCGTCCGCCAGCAGAAGGGGCGGATTCATCGCCATGGCACGGGCAATCGCTACGCGCTGTTTCTGTCCGCCGGAGAGCTGCGTCGGATAGAAATCCATCCGGTCGCCCAGGCCCATGCGTTCAAGCGCGGCCATGGCCCGTGCGACACGGTCGCGTTTCCGGACACCGGCGTAAAGCATCGGAAGGGCTACATTTTCAATGGCAGTCTCTCTGGGGAGAAGGTTGAAATTCTGGAAAACGAATCCGACCGTTCGGTTCCGGATCTCCGCCAGCTGATTTTCATTTTTGTCAAATACATTTTCACCGTTCAGGATATAGGAGCCGGAAGTGGCTGTGTCGAGACAGCCGATAATATTCATCAGGGTGCTTTTTCCGGATCCGGAAGGGCCCATGATGGCCAGATATTCACCGCGTTCGACCTGAAGACTGACATCAAAAAGGACGGGAACGGACAGTTTCCCGTTGTCGTAGCTTTTATTGATGTCTTTCAGATCCAGCAGCATATGTTTACCCGTTTGTCACTCCTGAGAGATCATGTCTTCCGTATACATTTCATCTGTATAAGAGTCGTCAGTATAAGAGTCGTCCATATAAAAATCGTCCATGTCTGTGTCGGTTTCGGCATAATCTTCCGTTTCCGTATCTTCTTCATTCACGGTATATTCGGTCGTAACGGGCGCGCCTTCCTTGCAGCTGATGTCCGGCCATGCGATCAGGTCTGTTTCGGACAGGCCGGACGTGATCTGGTACGAATCGGTATTTTCATCGTAGTCGCCGGTCGTGACGCTGCGTTTCTCAAGAAGGGAGTTTTCATCCTTTGCGGCCCAGATGAAAAGATTTCCACCGTCCTGCGTGATAAAGCCGCTGCTCAGCCAGATGCCGGTTTTCTTCTTGTTGTCATTAATGCTTCCGGGTTCGATGATCACGTGCTGGCCGAGGAGAATACCCTCCGTGCTGTCCAGTTCGACGTAGAACGCGTATTTGGAAGCGGATTCGGAATCGCCGCCGAAATAATCGGACTCATCGGAAGACTCGGCGGACTGTGTATCGATGACGGAGATCGTGCCGCCCCAGATCTTATCGTCAATTCGTGAGCGGACGGTCACTTCCATTCCCTGAGAAAGCCGGGGAATGCTCTGTTCATCGGCCTTGCCTTTTACGCGATAATCACCTTCGGCCCGGATCACGATGAAGGTGTTGTCGGCCGAGCCGTCTTCGGTATAGCTTTTACCGTCGATAATGTCCTGCGCATCGGCGATCTTTTCCACGATGCCGCCCATCCTGGCTTTGACAACGGATTCATTGATCGCGGCCTGCATCCGATTGATCTCGGACTCCTTGGATTTGATATCGTACTGTGACTGGGCAATATCGGCCTGGAGCTGCTTGATCGAAGCGAGGTATTCGGGCTTGTCCTCGGAGGAGGCCTTATCCAGGCTCGCGTTCAGCGCGTTGAGCTCTTCGTTGCTGGCGGCGATATCCATGTTCAGCTTGTCGATTTCAAGGCGATCCTGTTCGATTTGGAGACGGATGGATTCGGTGTCATATGAAAAAAGGTCGTCGCCCTCTTTGACGATGTCGCCGACTTCCACGAACAGCTGGTCCAGCTTTCCGTCGCTGTCGAATTCGGTCTTGTCGGTCTTCTGGGTCTCTACGATGCCGCTGAAACGCTCCGTGGAAAGGCTGGCCCCGGTGAAAAGGCTTACCGGCTGTACGTAAACGGCATCTTCGGATGCAGCGGTGCTGCCTCTTCCGAAGAAGAACCAGATGAGCCCTGCCGCGGCAGCTGCGATGATAATGATGATAATGGCGATTTTCTTTCCGGTCATGTTAAAAATCCTGTTTTATACGTTGATCTCCGGGCGTTCCTCGCTTACCCCTTCCAGTATCGGCGCAAGTTCACGGATCAGGTTCTCTACCTGCTCCGGGCAGCGGCCGATGTATTTTTCGGGGCTTAAGACTTCGTTCATTTCCGCTTCGGTCATGCCGAATTCAGGATGCTTCGCAAGTCTGGCAAGCAGGTCGCAGGACTCGCCCATTTTCATGCGGGCCGTGGCTTCCATCGAACATTCGCGGATGATCTCGTGGAGCTGCTGGCGGTCGCCGCCGCGTTTGGAGGCCTCCATCATCAGATTTTCGGTGGCAATGAACGGAAGGTATTCCCAAACGGTCTTTTCGATGACTTTTTCGTTGACGCGCAGGCCCGAAGCGATATTCTGCACCAGACGCAGGATCGCGTCGCAGGCCAGGAAGGCTTCCGGCACGGAAATACGGCGGTTCGCGGAATCGTCGAGCGTCCGTTCCAGCCACTGGACGGAGGCGGTCATCGGTGCGTTCAGCGCGTCGGCCATGATATAGCGGGCCAGTGAGCAGATGCGCTCGCTCCGCATCGGGTTGCGCTTGTAAGCCATGGCGGACGAGCCGATCTGTTTTTCTTCGAACGGTTCGTCGATCTGGCGGTCGTGCTGCAGAAGACGGATGTCATTCGCCATGCGGTACGCGCTCTGCGCGACGGAAGACAGTGCGTTCAGTACGCGGCTGTCGATCTTTCTCGGATAGGTCTGTCCCGAAACGGTGAAGCATCTATCAAAATCGAACGAAGAGGCGATCAGCCGGTTCATCTCGTCGATCTTTTTCCCGTCGCCCTCGAAAAGCTCCATGAAGCTGGCCTCAGTGCCGGTGGTGCCCCGGCAGCCCAGGAATTTCAGATTGCCGATGGCAAAATCGATCTCTTCGATATCGCCTGCAAAATCCTGCATCCACAGCGCCGCGCGTTTTCCGACCGTCACCAGCTGGGCCGGCTGATAGTGCGTATAGCCGAGCGTCGGGAGCGCCTTGTATTTGTCTGCAAATTTCGAAAGGGAGAGGAGCGCCTTTCTGATCTCGCCCTTGATGTAATTCAGGGCATCCCTGTAAATGATCAGATCCGCGTTGTCAGTGACGTAGCAGCTGGTCGCGCCCAGATGGATGATACCTGCTGCCGAAGGAGCCGCTTTGCCGTAGGCGTAAACGTGGGCCATGACATCGTGGCGGACTTCCTTTTCACGTGCTGCGGCACATTCGAAGTCAATGTTGCCGACATTTTCTTCCAGTTCTCTGATCTGTTCTTCGGAAATGGGCAGACCAAGCTCGTGTTCGGCTTTGGCGAGAGCCACCCAGAGTTTCCGCCATGTGACGATGCGTGTTCTGTGGGAGAAAAGCTCCAGCATATACTGTGACGCGTACCGTGTGGACAGAGGGGATTCGTATTTTTCGTTCATAGTGCAGTTCCTTTCATGGAAAGAGGGACGGTTCCTTTTTCACGATACCTTTTTACACGCTTCTATCATGAAAGAATTGTAAGAACAAAGTGTGGAAAAAGTGTGGAGAAAGTGTGGAAAAAGGAACCGTCTCCAAATATTTACGGTTTAATCAGATAGGCTTCGCGCTCCGGTCCTACCGATACGTAGGTGATGCGGCAGCCGATCTCTTTTTCAATATACTCGACGTATTTCCTGGCCGCTTCGGGCAGGTCTTCCCATTTTCTGACGCCGGAAATGTCGCAGTTCCAGCCGTCCATATATTCCATGACGGGTTTTGCGTCAGCCAATGCGGCCGGGAACGGGAACTCGTCGGTCTCCACTCCGTCCACAAGGTAGCGTGCGCAGATCGGGATCCTGTCCAGATAGCTTAAGACATCGAGCTTGGTCAGAGCGATATCAGTGGTGCCCTGTACTTCCACGCCGTAGCGTGTCGCGACGATGTCAATGGGGCCGATGCGCCTCGGGCGTCCGGTTGTGGCACCGAATTCGCCGCCGGCTTCGCGCAGTTTGTCGGCCTCTTCGCCGAACCATTCACAGACGAACGGACCTTCGCCTACGCAGGTGGAATAGGCTTTTACGACTCCGATGACCTCGTCCATCGCGCAGATACCGAGGCCGCTGCCGACCGGCGCGTACGCCGCGATCGGGTTGGAGGATGTCGTATACGGATGAATGCCGAGGTCCAGGTCGCGTAAGGAGCCAAGCTGGGCTTCGAACAGGATATTTTTGTTTTCCTTATAGGCTTTGCGCAGCAGGGAGCCGGTGTCGCAGACGAAGGGCTTCATTTTCTCAGCATAGTCGGCGAACCATTTTTCAAGCTGCTCCATCGTATATGGCTCTGCCCCGTACACGCCGGTGAGGGTCAGATTTTTCCACTCCAGGAGCGAGGCGAGGTGCTCTTTTAAATGATCAGGATAGAAGAGTTCGCCGGCCAGAATGGTCTTTTTCTGGAATTTATCGGAATAGAAGGGAGCGATGCCCTGCTTCGTGGAACCGAATTTTTTATCGGCGAGCCTGGCTTCCTCCAGCGAATCCAGGTCCTTGTGCCACGGCAGCAGAAGAGAGGCGCGGTCGCTGATCTTTAAGTTCTCCGGTGTCAGTTCGACGCCCTGTTCTCTGACTGTGCAGATCTCTTTGTAAAGATTCTCGAGATCGAGTGCGACGCCGTTGCCCAGGATGTTCACCGTGCCTTTTCTGAAAATACCGCTGGGCAGGAGATGGAGCGCGAATTTGCCGTACTCATTGATCACGGTGTGGCCCGCGTTCCCGCCGCCCTGATATCGGACAACGATGTCGAAACGGTCGGTGAGCAGATCCACCATGCGGCCCTTTCCTTCGTCGCCCCAGTTTATTCCTACTATTGCGCAGTTTGACATAGTATTATCCGTCCTTTTCATGGATTGATCGTGGCTTTAACACAACAAGAACAGTTTACCAAATTTTATCAGAAATGAAAATACATAATTCCGGCCCGAATGTTGTGCTTGCCCAAAACATGAAAGCAGGCTATCATATGGATTATGACCGATCCCGGACTGATGCAAAAATATGAAAATCTGCTCGCGTATCTGCGTTCCCTTTCAAGTGCGGCCGCGGCATTTTCGGGCGGTGTGGATTCCGCCTTTCTTCTGTATGCGGCGAAAGAGGCCCTTATGGACCGTGTGTGCGCGGTCACGGCCGTTTCATATCTGTTCCCGAAGAGGGAGTCGGACGAAGCGCGCACGTTCTGCCGGGATTACGGCATAGAGCAGGTGATCGTTGAAGCGCGGGAACTGGAGAACGGGGCTTTCCGGGAAAATCCGCCGGAGCGCTGCTACATCTGCAAAAAAGACCTGTTCGGCCGGATCCTCAGGAAGGCAGAGGAGCTGGGCCTGAACGCGGTCATTGAGGGCTCGAATACCGACGACGACGGGGACTACCGTCCGGGCCGAAGGGCGATACAGGAACTCGGAATCAAAAGCCCCTTGCGGGACTGCGGATTATCGAAGCAGGAGATCCGGAGCCTTTCCGAACACTTCGGTCTTCCGACCTGGAACAAGCCTTCATTCGCCTGCCTCGCGAGCCGCATTCCCTACGGGGAGAAGATTACCGAAGAGAAACTCGCCATGACCGAGGCTGCGGAACAGCTGCTCCTGGAACTGGGGTTCAGACAGCTGCGTGTGAGGGTCCACGGAAATGTCGCGCGGATCGAACTGCTGCCGGAGGATCTTGACCGCTTCATGGATGAAGGGATCCGGCTGAGAGTGGATTCGGAGTTCAAGAAGATCGGATTTGCCTATTGTGCGCTGGATCTTCTGGGGTACCGGACGGGCAGCATGAACGAGGTATTAAAATAAACCGGTGTGAATCCTGAATGAAATCCGGGAAACCGGATCTTTAAAGAGGAGACAGAAATGAAACTGATATCCTGGAACGTGAACGGCCTGCGTGCCGTGATCAAAAAGAATTTTTATGAATTTGTAGAGCAGGCGGATCCCGACATCCTCTGTCTGCAGGAGACCAAAATGCAGGAGGGCCAGGCAGAACTGGAGCTGCCGCAGTATCACAAATACTGGTGCTCAGCCGAGAAGAAGGGATATTCCGGTACATTGACGCTGACCAAAGAAGAGCCGCTGTCCGTATCCTGCGGCATGGGCGTGGAGGAGCACGACCACGAGGGAAGGATCGTATGCCTGGAATTCCGGGATTTTTATTCGGTCAACGTTTACGTGCCCAATTCTCAGGACAAGCTCAAAAGGCTGGATTACCGCATGAAGTGGGAGGATGATTTCCGAGCCTATATCAAAGATCTGGAAAAGAACAAGCCGGTCATCGTCTGCGGCGACATGAATGTCGCGCATGAGGAGATCGACATCAAAAATGCCGCGACGAATCATCACAACGCCGGTTTTACGGATGAGGAACGCGCCAAAATGACCGAGCTCTTAGAATCCGGCATGATCGACACATTCCGGTATTTTTATCCGGATGTGACGGGCGTATATTCCTGGTGGAGTTACCGTTTCAATGCCCGTGCCAACAACGCCGGGTGGCGGATCGATTATTTTCTCGTTTCGGAAGCATTGCGCGGCCGGCTCGAAGGCGCGTCGATCCTGACCGATGTATTCGGCAGCGACCACTGCCCGGTCACACTGGAAATATCGGACAAGGGGGTTTCTTAAATGAAAGATTTCAATAAACAGACCTGGAAGCCCGGCATCATGCTCAATCCGGTCCCCGTCGTGATGGTAAGCTGCGCCGGCAGGAACGGGAAGCCGAATATTCTCACGATCGCCTGGACCGGCGTCGCCTGTTCGGAACCGCCGATGGTATATATTTCGGTCAGACCGGAACGGCACAGCTATCAGATGATCAAAGAGACCGGGGAATTCGTGATCAATCTGACGACGGAAGAACTGGTGCCGCATGCCGATTACTGCGGCGTGAAGAGCGGAAGGGATACCGACAAATGGAAGGATACCCGTCTTACGCCGGCACCGGCCGCCAAAGTTAACGCGCCCCTGATCGGCGAGAGCCCCGTCAACATTGAGTGCCGGGTGACGCAGATCATTCCGCTGGGGTCGCACGATCTGTTTCTCGCCGAAGTGCTTGCGGTGGACGTTGACGAAAAATATATGGACGCAGCAGGAAAATTTGACCTGGACGCATGCAGGCTGGTCGCTTATTCGCACGGGGAATACATTTCCCTGGCCGACGTGCTCGGGAAATTCGGATTTACCGTACGCAAGAGCGATCCGTATCGCTTTTAAAATATTCAGATTATCAGTGCGAAGAACTCCCGTAGGAGGTTCGAGGGCAGATAAAGACGCGTGGAATACGCCGGTATGGGGAAGACATTCTCTATACCGGCTTCTTTTGCGAGTTTGCAGGCCCTGTACATGTGAAAATCATTCGTAACGATTCCGACGCGGTCTTTCTCCGGATCGAACAGTTTGCTGCTGAAGCGCATATTTTCAGCGGTCGTTTTGGATTCGGGCTCTTTCAGGATCCGGGACTCGTCGATTCCGTGGGAAACGAGATAAGAATACATTCCTTCCGCTTCCGGGAAGGGTTCGTTGGCACCCTGGCCGCCGGTGACGATGCAGACGGTATCTTCATTTTCATTCAGATATTCCACAGCCTTGTCGAGGCGGTATTGCAGTACAGTACTCGGCCTGTCTTCGTAGACCTGCGCGCCGAGGACAAGGAGTACGTCCAGACCCTTTTCGTCTTTGCCGGTAAAACTGCCGATGATCTTTACTTCGGTATAAACAAAGAAAATGAGTCCGGCCGCGGCGGCTGCGAGAAGCACGCCCCGGACGGCGGCGGGCAGAGCAGACCAAAGGTGTTTATGGGCGGCGAACGCAAAGAATAAGAAAATGCCGGCAAGGGCGAACCAGACCAGAAAGAATCCGGTGCCGGAGCCGGTTTTCAGAACCAGAAAGCCGTATATGCAGCAGAAGACTGCGAGAATGATCCAAACATACTGTATTTTCATAGTTCGTATGGTATCGTAAGGAGACAGTCCGTGTCAATCGTCATCGTCGCCATAATCGCCGTCACGATCGTCATCGTCATCATTACCATCGTCGTGACCATCATCATCGTCGTCATCATCATCGTCGTTGTCGTCATCATTGCTTTCGTCATCATCGCTGCCGTCATCGTCCGGATCCGGCAGATCGTCGTCGTATTCCGCATCTTCCCGATCTTCATAAGCATCCTCGCCGTCCTCGTCGCCATCGTCATCATACTCCGGTTCGTACGAGGCATCTCTGTCGTCGTCATCATCCCCGTCGTAATCATGCTCCCCGTCAGGAGATTCGGATTCCCAGGAAAGCAGCGCGCCTGTAACGGCATCTACGCCGGCTTCATATTTCGTGTTCCCGATGTAAAAAGAAACTTCATATATGATGATTCCGTCTTCGCATTCGAATTCCGTTTTCAGACCGGAAACGGAAGCCGGGTCCGCTCCGATGCCGGATATGGCCAGGGAGGCGGCTTCCTCGCGTGAAATGTAGCTGCCGGTGCTTACCGTGCCGTAGGACGATATGCTCTGTCCGGATTCGGGACTGATCTCTTCAACGGTTGTGTCAACAAGATGATCGTTCCAGATCAGAAGCAGTTCGTGTGTGCTGAGCTTAAGGAGCGATTCTTCGGTAAGACGCGGAACAGAGGATGAAAGTTCTTTTATGATCCGCGCTTTTCCTTCCGAAATGCCGTTCGCTTTGGCAAATTCCTGCAGCTTCGCATCTTCCTTTGCATACTGGCCCAGGATGGCGACACCGACGACGGACTCATCCAGATAGGAACTGAGTTTTGCCGAAAGGGCCTTTTCGAGTTCCGTGCCGTGTTCCGTATCATCGGAAATGACGGACAGCAGAACCGAGTTGTTAAGATCGTTCAGATATCCGTCGGTGAGCATGACGCCGATAAGGGCATAAGAAGCAGTGGCAACATCGGTGCCGGCAAGATCCAGCTTGCTTAAGATCTTTTTGCCGTCATCGTTCACGGCCCTGCAAGCGGAGACCCTGTTGTCGGTATCGACGGAAAGTTCGACGGAGGGATTTACATCAATGCATACCGAGGCGAAAACAGGCGCGACGTCGTTTTTGACGGTTCCTGCGGAGGACTGCTGCAGACCGGAATCCTGCGTCGTTTCAGAACCTTGCTGTGTTTCAGGACCCTGCTGTGCTTCAGGATCCTGCTGCGCTTCAGGACCCTGCTTCACTTCCGTGCTCTCCTGCACCGCAGGTGCGGCCGAAGAGCCGTCCGGCTTTTGACCGGTCATGCCGGGCCGCGACAGATTCAGGGCCACCGTGAATACAAGAACAACGGCAGCCGCCGTTATAAGCGCGGTGTACAGATGACGCCACGGCCGTTTTGGTTTTACGGGGCCGGAGGCCGGAGCCGCTTCAGGATCCGCAAGAACTGTTTCTTTCAGAAGATCTTCCAGGATATCCGGTGTTTCTTCCTCGACGGCCTGTTGTAT
>Ga0310690_10011597_pt1 | contig 10861 bp, 15 predicted proteins | sample AusTroGonzalo_MG_2_FD_207661 | JGI IMG/M metagenome (GOLD analysis project Ga0310690, IMG submission 207661) | Bovine rumen microbial communities from tropical cattle in Woodstock, Queensland, Australia - Gonzalo_04 (v2) (version 2) | ecosystem: Host-associated > Mammals > Digestive system >...
CCGATGGTTGCATTTCCAACCTCAACCTTGGCTATGCCATAGATAAAATTTTCGTTCATGTTACTTTTGTTTTTTATGTTTAAAACTCTCGTATGCGATTATTCCTGTGAGAACCAGGAATATGATGCAGACGAATATCAAATCCCATCTAATATCAGATTTCTCAGCGGGCTGTCCGCGCGGGAGTTCTGGGATATCCTTACCAACCTTTGTATCTATTGAATCGGCAAGTTTCACTTTTCCCGACGAGTTCGCTTCAATTTTGATATTCGGCGCCGAGTTTTTAAGACCCGTAGCCCGAATGCGTAGCGAATCACCCTTTGTCCGCCTTGCCGACACGCGCAGGTTGCCGTCCTGATGGCTGTATTCCGCGCCCTCTGGGAGATTTGCGAGGCTTTGAATTGGCAGTACCAGTTCTGAGCTTTCCAGCTTCAGGCAATCGTCCAGACCGCTCAGCTCCAGGTTGACGCCCGTCTGAATGTCTGTACTCACCTGTTGACTTGTCGTCGTGCTCACCATCTTCTTGTTCGAGCCGCAGCTCCCCAAGCACAGGGCACTGGCTATGGTAATTGCAAAGAGGAATGGCCTCGATAGCTCTCGACAGCCGGTTGATGGCGCGGCGCGTAAGCGCATCTTTTTCTTGCAAGTCGTTGATTGTTGCATGCAGTTCTTTGTTTTCATTCTGTAGAACCAGCAATGTACTCGACACATCCTCGTACATCTGCTTGAAGGTGTCGTGTATCTCCTTCTTAGCTTTGGCCTGATTCACGCGGCGGTTCCAGAACCACCCGATGGCAGTACCAAGACCTGAGGGGATTGCCCATTGAAGTATCTGGAGTATCGTTTCCATTGCGTTTAATTACTGTTTAATTCCTATTAGTTGAAGCCACCTGGGCACCGAGAACGAGGGGCAGGATTTCGACGCGTTCAACTGCCGATGGCCTACAATCTTCACGTCTGGGTGCTTTCGGTGGAATTCTTTCACATATTCCTCCATGGCCTTTTTCTGGGCTTCCGTGCGGGTGTCCTTGGCTTGCAGGCTCCTGTCACAGCCTCCTACATACACGATGTGGCGGCTCACACTATTGAACCCTGCAGCACCGTTGGTCACCTCCCATGGATCAACCTCTGCATCCTCGTTGTTGTTAACAAGGCGTTCACGCTTCCCATCCAGATGGAACATGTCGGTATAGCCTACCTGCTTCCACCCGTTGCCTTTCGGCTTCGGGTCGCAGTGCCAGTGCCTGATGTCGGCACTGGTCACCTCGCGACCTTCCGGGGTTGCGGTGCAGTGGATGACGAGATATTTCAGCTTTGCCATGAGGAATCAGGGTTATTCGCCAGACTCATCCTGCGCACCTTCAGGAGCAGCGGGCTCAGCCAGAACGGCATTTACCTTCTGATTACCCTTGAACTCCTTAGCGAGTTTGCGGTCAATAAGTGACTTGGCGCGATTCTCGTCCTGCACTTCCAAAACGAGGCCGGGGGTGTAGATAGTCACGTGGTCGTGCTTATCCTGGAATTTCTTCAATACTTTTACTTTCATAGCTTAGCCCTCCGGGATTTGAGACTCTGCAGCAGCAGTTGTCAGGGTGATAGTCTTAGTGATTGAATTGTCACAGTCGAGTGTCAGGGTGACGGTTTCCGTAACATCCTCCTCTGTCTCGTTGGCAGATGCCGTGATAACCAGACGGCCGTTTTTCACCTCAACGATGAAGTTATTGGATGTACGACTTACAGAGAAGTCGCCTGGAGCCGTAACGGTCACGAACTTCGTGCCGCCATTGCTGGGGAAGTTGACTTCCTCATAATCCACGGTGATAGCCTTTTCTACCACGGGGAAATCTGGGGTCTCACGGGTGTCCAGGATAACCACCTCCTCACCGAAGGCATCGTTGGTGTCAGCGCGCATCTTCATCTTGAAGAAGTAGAGGTCGCTGGCATTGCTGATCTTGTCAATCTGAATCACCTTGTCGTCGTTAACCAGGTTGACGGCAGCGAACAGGTTCGATGTGGTCTCATGAGGCGAACAGAGTGTAGCCATAATCAGACCGTCGGGCCAGCCGACAAGCGTCTCAATGGGCACACCTTTGAACGACTTCTTGTTCAGGTCGGTCTCGTCAGAGTTCTTGTGCTCGCGCTTGGTCAGCTCCTCATCGTACTTCTCCCAGTCAGCAGGACTCATGATATAGCGCAGCTCTGGGCGCTCCTTGATGGCCTCTGGGATGCTGGCACGGATATCGTACAGCTTACCGATCATCGTCTCTGCACTGCTCTCAATGCGGAGCACATCAGGATCGTTCTTCAGGCGATACAGAATACCGTTCATCAGATGTTCGTCGTCAAGCGGATCGCTGCTGTATTCTCCGTTGATGAAGTGGTAGCCCAACTCGAACTGAATCTGCTTCGACATGGCGTCCAGCAGTTCATTCTGCACGTTAGGGGGCAACTCATAGAACACGAGATTACCAGTTGGCTGGTAAGGGCGCCAGATGTGATCAAAGGTGTCGGGGTTGAACACGGTGAATGCCAGCAGCTCCTTGGGTTCAAGCTGGTGCTCAGAATAGATGAAATCACCCTTAGAATCAGTCACCTGAGGGTTAGAGTTCGGCTTGCGGAGCATCTTCTTTACCTTCAGACGGGGAATGGCCAGCTTATCCTTGATCGAAGGGATTACACAGATCAGTCCCTTATCAACGATCTGGCAGCCTGTTACTGCCTTGGTGAGCAGTCGGCCAAGGACTTCACCATTGTAATTGGAGTTTTGAATGATTAATGCCATAATTCACATTTTTATTGTTTACACTGTTGTTACGATTCTCTCTTCCGGAAGCGGTAGAACTACCACACTTCCAATTCGGTAATGTATCCATAAGATTACTTGTTTGCTCCGTCATAACGGGCTTTGATACCAGCAAAGGCCTCCGTCCACGGATCCTTGCCATTCTGCTGAGGATTGTGGATATCCTCCATAACCCTCTTCGTAGGCTTTAGTGCCGAGATAGTAGCCTTACCCTTCTCGAAGTCCTGCTCCAGCAGAGCTTCAAAAGCCGGGCGTGTCGCCTCGCTGATACGACCGTCCTTGATGGCGCCGTCCAGCAACTCCTTCTTCATAGCCTTGAAGTTTGCCTCTTCTTTGGCCTTGAAGTCCAGATTCTCCTTCTTGAGGGCGGCATTTTCTGTCGCAAGCGCTGCTGCACCTTCTGCCTGCGCCCCCACCTGTCCCAGCTTGGCCAGGACCTCCTGCTCCGTAGTACAATCCTTGAACTGCGGAAGATTCTTAATTTCGTCAATTAATCCCATATTGTTTAATTTATGTGCCTCGTCGAGGCGGTTATTGATTGTCTGGTATATCTGCTCTGGAGTAGAATCCTCGGAAACAGAATCAGTGTCATATACGCCATCCACAAAGCCCTTTTCTACGGCTTCCGTTGCGGTCAACCAGTGATCCTTACCGTCGAAATAGGCTGCTTTGAATTCCTCATGCGTCATGCCCGCTTTCTTGGCGTACATCCCGCAGAGCGTATCTTCAAGGCTTAGGATTTCGTGGGCGCATTCCTCCATCTCCGAGGCTGTGCCATAGAATCCGCCACGTACGCTATGTATCATCAGACGAGCATAGCGGCTCATCTCAACGGGTTTTCCGCAAAGGGCGATGACACTGGCCATGCTTGCGGCCAGACCGTCTATATATAGATGTATGTCGGCTTTGCTCTGGATGATGGAATTAAAGATGGCGATGCCCGAATACACATCGCCACCGACGCTGTTAATACGTATATCTATACGCCCATACTCGCGGGCGGCATTAGCTATATCCAATACAATGTCGGCGCTGTTTACGGGATGTCCGTCACCAATCTCTCCATAGAGGTAGATGGTGCACTTCCCTTCGCCGGGTACCAGTCTGTTGAAGAACTTTGTTTTCATCTGCTCGTTGATTTTTTGTGCAAAGAAAATACATTTTTCGGTATCTTGCAAATCCCCTTTTTATGATAACATTCTATGGCTTTATCATGTCATCTAAAATTACCATCATGCGACGGTGATTTGTGTAATTCTGCTTTTTTTACCAACTTTGCACCAGAAAATGATGTTTCGTATGCTGCGATATACATCGCAGCTAAAAGATTGAATATATGGCAGAATTAACAACGCAGCAAAAGAAATCGTGGGCTCAGACGCTCTACCTGAAAGAGAATCTGACCCAGCAGGAGATTGCCGACCGTGTCGGTGTCTCTCGTGCAAGTGTAAACAAGTGGATTCGCGACGGCAAGTGGGAGGAACACAAGGCTGGCCTCACGATTACCCGTGAGCAGCAGATTGCCAACCTTTACCGTCAAGTCGCCGAGATTAACCGCGCTATCGAGTCACGCCCCGATGGGGAGCGCTTCGCCTCTGTCAGCGAGGCCGACACACTGGTAAAACTGTCGTCGGCCATCAGGAAGATGGAGACGGATGCGGGCATAGCCGACACTATCAGCGTACTCACGCAGTTTATTAACTTCGTTCGTCCGGCAGACCTTGAAAAGGCCAAAGACATCACTCGCCTGGCAGACGCATTCATCAAGAGCAAGCTATGAAACAGCAGGATCGTGACGCCGTACGCGCGTGGGATGAATATAAGGAGAATATATACCGTTCAACACCGGTTGACCTTTCAATGTCGCAGGCCGACATTGAGAAGCATCGTTTATATCTGGAGGCGCACCCGATAGAGTGGATTCAGTTCTTCTATCCTGGATATGCCAAATATCCGTTTGCTCCTTTCCACAAAAAGGCCATTAATCGCATACTGAGACACGATGAATGGTTTGAGGTCCTGTCTTGGTCGCGTGAGCTGGCCAAATCCACAACAGTCATGTTCATCGTGTCCTACCTGGTGCTGACAGGACGCAAGAAAAATATCATCATGACATCTAACAGCTTCGACAATGCCGTGCGCCTCCTTGATCCGTATCGCGCCAATTTCGAGGCCAACCAGCGCATCAAGCAGTTCTATGGCGATCAGCAGACACTCGGCAGTTGGACCGAATCGGAGTTCATCCTGAAATGCGGAGCATCCTTCCGTGCCATCGGTGCCGGACAGTCGCCGCGTGGTACCAGGAATGAAGCTGTACGCCCCGACTGCCTGCTGGTTGATGACTTCGACACCGATGAGGATTGCCGAAACCCGGATACCATCAATAAGAGATGGGACTGGTGGGAGCGCTCGTTATATCCCACACGTTCTGTGTCTGAGCCGCTGCTGGTCATCTTCTGTGGCAACCTGATTGCCAAGGACTGTTGTGTGATGCGGGCTGGTGCCAAGGCCGATCACTGGGATATCATCAACATCCGCGACAAAGAGGGACATTCTACGTGGCCGGAGAAGAATACGGAAGAACACATCGACCGCACATTGTCGAAGATATCAACCAAGTCAGCGCAAGGCGAGTATTTCAACAACCCGATATCGGAGGGTGAGGTGTTCAAGAGTGTTACTTATGGCAAGATACCGCCACTCTGCAAGTTCAAGTTCCTGGTTATCTATGGCGACCCGTCACAGTCAGAAAAGCGCAACAAACAGAACTCCACAAAATCTGCTATTCTGATGGGTAAGATGAACGGTAAACTGTATGTCATCAAGCCCAAGCTCGACCGCTGCACCAGCGCGGAGTTCATCCAGTGGTACTTCGACCTCGCGCAATACGTGGGCGGGCGCACTAACCTCTATTGCTACATGGAGAATAACTCACTACAGGATCCTTTCTTCCTTCAGGTGTTCCAGCCAAAGGTAAGGGATATGCGGAAGAAGACTGGCGTTGACCTCTATATCCGCGGTGACGAGGAGAAGAAGACCGACAAGGCAACCCGTATCGAGGCGAACCTGGAACCGATGAACCGCGAGGGCAACTTGATTCTCAATGAGCAGCTGCGCGATGATCCGGACATGATGCGACTGGAGGAGCAGTTCCTGCTGTTCACCATGCGCCTGAAGTACCCGGCCGATGGTCCCGACTGTGTGGAGGGCGGTAACCGCATTCTGAACAATCTGAGGGCAAGTACAGAGCCGCCCGTCAAGATCAAGACAGAGGAATTAAAAAAGAATAACAGACATAGAATGTAATTATGAGCACGTTTATCAATCTATCCGACTATGACGCCAGCATCCACCGCGAGATTCTGGATTCGCTGACCCGTGAAGATGGCACCATCATCGAGATTTGCGAGGACAGGGCCATCGCTGAGATGCGTTCCTATCTTTCCGGACGCTATGATTGTGACGCCATTTTCTCCGCCGAGGGGAATGCCCGCAATCAGCTGGTACTGATGATGGCCATCGATATCGCCATCTATCACATTTTCTGCATCCACAACCCGCAGAAGCTCTCACAGGTTCGCCAGGACCGCTACGACCGCGCTGTTGAATGGCTGCGCCAGGTCAACAAGGGTGACGTCTCGATCGACGGGGCTCCGCTGCTTCCGGAAGACAAGCAGATTGCCCACGACTCAACCCGTATCATCAGTAACCCCAAACGACATAATCATCTGTAATTATGAGCACCAAGAATACAAAGAACGCTAAGAAGCGCATTACCACAAGTGGCCTGCGTCCTAATCCAGGACAGACACAACCCGCCACCATCATACTCACCCAGCCGCGCAAGTTCGGGCTGGATATCTCTGATTATATGCGGGCTATCCGCGATGCTGAGAATATCGATTATTACCAGCGTGTCAAACTGTATGACCTCTACGATGACGTACAGTTGGATTCCCACCTGACATCATCCATTGAGCACCGACGCGATGCGCTGCTGGAGGCAAAGATTTCCTTTGTCCGCAACGGTGTGCCTGATGAGAGTATCGAGCAACAGATACATTCGCCATGGTTCTATGATCTGGTTGGCGATATCTTCGATGCACAGTTATACGGATTCTCTTTGTTCCAGTTCTACCGCGACAAGGACGGCTGGATCAACTACGACCTCATTCCCCGTAAGCACGTCGATACGGTCCGTCATTACATCCTCCATCAGCAGGGCGAGATGAACGGCACACCTTGGGAGGAATACCCCAATATGCTTTTCGTGGGCAAGCCCCGCAGTCTGGGTATGTTGGCCAAGGCTGCTTTCTGGGTTATCTACAAGCGTAACAACACGGCCGACTGGGCACAGTTCAACGAGATATTCGGAATGCCTATCCGTGATTATACTTACGAGACTGGCGACGACGAAGCCCGTTCACGTGTCATCCGCGACGCCCAGGATTCCGGCGCCCTGGCTTGTTACATTCATCCCAAGGATGTGAGCCTGGAGCTGAAGGAGGCTGGCAACAAGACTGGTTCTGCCGATACCTACGACAAGTTCAGCGACCGTTGCGATAAGGAGATATCCAAGCTCTTCCTGGGCAATACCCTTACCACCGAAGCCGAAAACACAGGTTCCGAAGCTTTGGGTAAGGTACACCAGAACGTCGAGCAGTCGAAGTTGAACGCCGATAAGCGCTATGTACTGAATGTGCTCAACTACTATATGACTGATATCTTCTATGCCATGGGTATCAATACCGATGGCGGCCAGTTCGTTTACCCTGAGCCAAAGAAAGTTGACCTGACAGCCAAGATGAACATCCTCGTACAGGCACAGACGAACTTCGGGCTACCTGTATCGGACGACTATCTCTACGAGACCTTTGGCATTGAGAAACCCAAGGATTATGACAAGCGCAAGAAGGAGCAGGAGGAACGCATTAAGACGTATCTTTCTTCCCAAATGCCACAGAATGACGAAGACCTGGATAACGAAGAAGATGACGATCCTGGCATTCAGAACAAGCAGGGAAAGCTGGTGAAGCCAAAAGCCAGGCTCGGTACCAAGTTCTGGAACCAGCTGAGCAATTTTTTCGGATTCGCCCCGACAGACCTCGGGGCTCGTTTAGACTGGTAGTCAATGACCTCTATGGATTCCGTGCAGCTGCTGATGGCGTAGCTGCTGGCTTCGCCTTCGATAAGTCGGTACTGGAAGCGGCTTTGAAGAATATCTATTCCCGCAAGTTCCACCCGATGACCGATATCGAGGCACACCTTTTTCGTGAGTTCACGAAAATGCTCAATACTGCTGCTGATGAGGGCTTCGCAAAGTCCGTCGATCCCGATGATGATTTCCGTGCGGCCATCCGTCATAACAACGCCGTCTTCGCCGCATTCAAGACGCACCGCCTACAGAATGACATGGCGGCACGACTGTTGGATGAGAATGGCGATTTAAAGCCGTTTAAACAGTGGAAAAACGATGTTCAAAGCATCGCCAGCCATCAGTGTGGTTCATGGCTCCGCACAGAATACGATACCGCCGTTATCCGTGCACGCCAGGCGGCCGACTGGAAACAGTTCGAGCGTGAGCGCGACGTGCTGCCTAACCTCAAATGGTTGCCATCCACCTCACTTACCCCTGGAGAGGATCACCGCCCGTTCTGGGGAACTATCCTCCCCATCGATCACCCGTTCTGGAACCAGCACCGCCCAGGCGACCGCTGGAACTGCAAGTGCGACCTCACCAGTACCGACGAGCCGCCTACAAGGGTTCCTGGAGAATCGGATACCGACAACCCACACAAGGGCCTTGACAATAATCCCGGCAAGGATGCAAAGCTCTTCAGTGATTCACATCCCTATATCGCCAACGCCTATGATGGCGCCAGGGAGGCAGTAGAGAAGGCAGTCAAGAGAGCAGAGACCAAGGAGATAAAGCGAGAACTCAGAAAAGCCGTGCAAGGTAAAAAAATTACTAATAAGGATTTCCCGCAAAAGATTCTCGTATCAAGAGCCAGTATTGACGAGTGGCTTAACCAGCCGTTCAAGTATATGGAAGAAAAGGCACAGATGCTCTTCGATATCGAAACCATCATTAGGCAAGCCGAATACCTTGGACCAGCAGACAAGCACAAGGACCTTGACCGACTGGTTCAGTCACACATTTTCAAGACGAAAGTCAAGGATATGGATGCTTATATCATAATAAATGAATTTAAAGGGAATCTGCATATCTTACACAGTATCTCGGACTCACCGAATATATTAAAACATCTCAAAAGAAAATAGCGAAAGAGGAACGGCTTGCCAGAACTCCAAATCTGGGGCGGTTCTCAAACGCTATTTCATGCTGCAAATATACGAATATTTTTCAAACAAACAAATAAAATGGCGAAAAAATTATGGATATGCCGCAATTTATAAAAGAACTGGAGGCTAAACAGCGCGAAATCGACGATGCAATGCGCAAGAAGCTACCCGTCAAAGTGGGACGGATCGCCGCCGACCACTATCACGAGAACTTCCGTAAGGGGGGCTTTGTGAACAGTGGCCTGCACTCTTGGAAGCCGACCATGCGACAACAGTCAGGCTCCAAAAGAGTCGACGCCAACTACGGCCCGCTGCTCTCCAGCCGCAAGAACCTCTACGGCAGCATCAAGTACATCCCAGGTGACTATCGAGTGAAAGTGCGTAGCGATCTTATCTATGCGGCCATTCACAACTGGGGAGGTACAATCATTCAGCAGCGGACACGGAAGAAAGGTGGCAAGGGAAATAAGTCGCTGGGCTTGCCCAAGCGTGTCACCATCGTTATTCCCCAACGTCAGTTCCTCGGTGATAGTAAGGAACTTGACGAGAAAATCAATCGTACGATAGATAATGAACTTGAAAAAATTATAAACAATGGATGAACTGTTATTAAAGATCATGCAGCATATGGCTGCAGCAATGCCGGAACTCACACTTGTTGATGAGTACTACGGCCAGTTGGAAACCCAAGACGACACCTATCCTGTCACTTTCCCCTGCGTACTTGTAGGCGATATGACAGGCGACTGGAAAGACCTCGGCTATTCCGGAGTTCAGGAGGGTACCGTTACGCTCACCGTACGCCTGGCTATCGACTGTTACGACGACACCCATATAGGCAGCACCCAGGAGGGTGCCATCACCGAACGCCAACAGATGGCCCGCAAGCTATACAAGGCCCTCCAGATGCAGCGTTTCGTTAAGGACATGGGACCACTGAGCCGCATCAAGTCGCAGGATTACACCATCGCCCACGGCATCAAGGTGTACGAGCAGATATACCAGTTTGAGTACCACGATATGTCCGCTATGGTATAGACAAAAAAATCCGCAACTTCCAAACGAATTGCGGATTTTTTTTGTGTTATATACTATATTTACACCATAATTTATCATTCACCCTGAGGCATGGAGTCAGCAAACAGCTCCAGCTGCTTCACGGTGAGTTTCGGTTTCTTCACACGGGGCACACCGCGCTTCACGATGGCGTCTATCCTGTGGCTTTCTTCACGGATAACGGCCATGATACGCTCTTCGGAAATAAAGAACTCCTGTTCAGACAGCACACGCAGTGCATCATCATACCTCAATCGCTGGGTCTCCGTCCAATAGACCCAGCGACGACAAAGCGCCTCGTTACGCTTCTTAATCAAATCCTTATTCCTGCCCCGTTTCTTCATACCTATTGTTTTGGCTTATACGCTTTGATATCCAATAACATTGTTCCACTCACCGTTACACGCCCGCTGCCTTCGCACTGCGGACAAACCACGGGTTTCTCGCCGCTGCTTGCGATGAGCCCCGTGCCATTACACTCATGGCACAGGGTTATCTTCGGGGCTTTTCTCACTTTCTTCTTCATGCGTCAGCCTCCTCTTTCTTCGGTTCTACATAGAAGGTCTCTTCCTGAACGACTTGAATACCACACTTGGTCATAGCATCCTTCATGGTTACAATGTGGCTCTCACCTTGGTCGAATACGGCTATTTCCTCCATATCGCGATCGGCCAGTAGCTTATCCTTGGCCACCTCCTC
>Ga0310690_10011598_pt1 | contig 10861 bp, 18 predicted proteins | sample AusTroGonzalo_MG_2_FD_207661 | JGI IMG/M metagenome (GOLD analysis project Ga0310690, IMG submission 207661) | Bovine rumen microbial communities from tropical cattle in Woodstock, Queensland, Australia - Gonzalo_04 (v2) (version 2) | ecosystem: Host-associated > Mammals > Digestive system >...
ACCATTATCAAAGAACAAAATCTTATATCCATCTGCGTCAAGCGTCTAATTCTAATCATTCTGAAGCGGCTCCTACCCATTAACAGTAATAGCACCACTATCAATAATATCTCTTACTTGAAGCGCACCATCAAACACCTAATCAGCTCTAGTTACAACAATATTGTTGTTGATTAAGGTTAATGCATCACTGGTTAACACCATTCCAGATAACGGATCTGACGGATCTGATTTTACAAATAGCCAAGAAAAATCCTATGCGGTTTGCATATACTGCGTACTTAAAGCAGTCAGGTCGCCAGTGACACCAGTAACCGTTGAACGAATTTGTCCAAGTTCTACCTAAAAGTCAGATCTAACAGATAGAAATTCAATGTCGGTATCAGTTCTCAAATCTTGCACATAACTTATAGCTTGTTCATAATTACTGTTCATTGTGTAACTTAAATTCTAAATAACACTATCATAGTGTTCACCCAAATCTGACAAATCACTCGATATTCCGGCCACCGTTAAATTAATCGAATCAAACCGTTCCGAAATACTCGTACTCAATATTCCAAAATCGCCGCTCAATTGATTGTAACTACTTGTCAACGCAAGAAAGTCGGTGTTTAATGCGGCTAAAGCTTGTGCCGTTTGTAAATATTCGCTATTTAAATTAGAAAGATCTCCAGACAGCGCAGTTACAGTTGATCTAATTTCTCCGAAACCCTATGTAACATTACTGCTTAGTAAGCCAATATCTATAACAGTTTGATTGTAATTATTACTCAACGAGGTAAGCGTTTGAACAGTATTGGAGTAATCCGCAAGAAGAGAGGCTAAACTACCAGCAGTATCCTAATACTGACCACTTAAAGCCATCAAATCGCCAGATATCGCAGTTACCGTTGAACTTATTTCACCAACTGATTGAGTGAATGTTGTAGTAAATGCATCCAAATCTGTTGTTATTCCAGTCATGGTTGTTGTTATATGATCAACGGTTAAATCATAGTCTGTTTTAAACGCTACTAATTGAGCAACTGTATCAGAATGTTCGTTGCTCAATTCATTAAGATCATTTACTGTGCCATTATAATCATCGGTTAGATTATTAAGATCATTTACTGTGTTGGAATAATTATTACTTAAATTAGTAAGATCGGTAACGGTATCTAGATAATTATTATGTAAACTATTAAAGGCGGCAACGGTATTTAAGTAATCTCCGTGTAAACTATTGAAGTCAGCAACAGTATCTTGATATTGGTCAATTAAACTTATGAGGTCGCTTGCGGTCTACCCATAGTTAGTGCTTAATACACCAAGATCATCGGCTAAATTCGAAATTGACATCCGTATTTCACTAGCAGTTTGAGTGAATGTAGAAGTTAATGTACCAAGTTCTCCCTAAGTTTCAGATACCCTCATAGATATTTCATCAACTGTTTGAGTGATTTCAGATTCCCTATGTCGAATTACTTGCTCGTCATAAGAACTAAAATCATCCTACCAAATTTTATTTGTAATAGATTTATTGACCGCATCGGTCATACTAATAAGTCCAGTAATTGTACTAACATAATGTGGCTTAGAATATTTTGACGGATCTCCGTTGGAATAATCAGTCCTATATCTATACCATAAAAACTCGCCAGCATTTGAAATTGTCGGGCGAATTTCGGACCAAACGGCCTCTTCATCACATTCTAAATTCGAAGTCTAAACTGTATATTCAACAACCGTTGATTCGGATGCATTAGAAATTAATCTATTAACCGTAATAGATTTACTAATAGTAGCACCTCCGCTGATAACCACATTAAATGTTACTGTGTTGGTTGCGGCAATAGCAGCAGTAGGGCTTACAGTTATTTCAATCGTATTGTCTGTGGCCGTGGCTGTTATTCCAGCTGGAGCAATCACATTACCCAAAGTGAAATTTCTAAACTGTTCAGAACCTTTATAAACTTTCACTGTGGATGTGGAAGACTGCTTTGTCAACGGCACACCATTTGCGCTTGTAGAGAATTGCATTAATTCGTTATCAAGTACAACTGTAGTAATAGAAGAATTAAAAGTTGGTATTTTATATATTGTTATTGTATCATAAGCGGTATTATCATTATTCTAACAACGTACAACCGCCGAAGTAACGTTGGTCATAACAGTATTTGGAATAGTGATTGAATAGCCATCTGATGATACATACTATGACACATTAGTACCGCCAATTGTCCAGGTATGTGGAATAAAACCGTTATTCGGATTCGCATAAATCGTAATACTATTTGGCAAGATGTTTGAATCTTCATCATATTTAAACACCTGATTACCAGTTAATTCAACCGATGGAATAACATTTACGATGTTAGAAATAGCATTAGTAATGTCCTGTTCAAACGTAGTATATTCAGTTCCAAATTTTGTACCATCTGTGTAAACAAGTTGTTCGATGATAACATCGTCACCGGCTTCCATAGCATTGAAGTTCATACGCTCTTTGCCAAGCGTACCTTGCCTCACCATATCATTAACAATAAGTTCATTGGAAATTGCCGCAGCTTGGACACCAGTTACGGTACTATCAGCAGCTACGCCCCTAGATGTAAATAGCGCAGCACCTTCATCATCATATATGGTTATTGACGGTTTAATCACCGAACTACTACCACTAGTAATGGAGTTAAGTCCAATAACAATGCCATCATTACCGTTTTCATCACGAATTATCAAATTTGGTAATCCGTTTGATGCATAACCCAATTGTATACCAGTAAACTAATTGCCATTACTATCGGGTGCGCAGAACTTAAGGAATGGTAAATCCGAATCTCCGTAACCCAATTGAATACCATCAATTACATTCTCATTTTCATCCTCAATAGAAATAATCAAATGTTGCCCGTCCATTTCAAGCATACCGTTTTGCGATACAATCCTCATTGAATTAGACAACGTTAAATCTCCAGCCGCCAACTGTGCTACAGACAATCTTCCGGCAACCAAACTTGTTACATAAGCGGCATCAATTGATGCGTTGGTAGATGACAGATGAATAATATAACTATCATTAGCATTGATTGTATCAGCAATTAACTCTTGAAAATTACCGCTTTGCGCACTTAATACTCTTGTGACAATAGTGTCTGCGTCTAAATACTCAGTATACATTTCCATAAACTAAGCAATGTCGCCTGTAATTTGTTTAACATTAATTTCTGATGCATAAATAGTTGGAACAATTAACGAATCCAATGTTGAACCGTTAAGAATTGAGCCGGCTGCATAATTCGCAAATGCGCCATTCTAAAGCAATTTCATAACGAAGCTAGAATCAATCTGGAAGGTATCATCAAGCTTTTTACTTTGAAATGATGCAGTAATCTGATGATCTCCAACGCCAGATGCCAGTCCAAGTAAATCAACAAAATCATTTCGCCGTGATTTATATTGAATCATACTACTAAAGGTCAAATCAATTGTCGGCTCAATCATAAATGGATTAAGACCAACTGAAATCAAACGTAATTTAATCTAGTTAGAAGAGGAGTCTACATAAACACAATCCGGTAGATGGTCGTCCTCTCGGAAACCAACATGTAAGAAATTACCAATTACCAAATCTTTACGCCAATCAGAATATGTTGGATGTGGGAGAGAACCGTACCAATCATCATTCTCGGCAATAAGGAATAAATTATCCTATGATGTATTCCAGACCCATTGCGGATGCGAAGCAGCGTACAATTCTTCTTGTGAATCCTTGATTAACTAATATTCGGTATCAACAATTTCTTCTGGAGTGCTGATTGATGTAATAATCATGTTTTCATTGACATAATCAGTATAATAAAGATATTTCTTAATCAACTCCAATTCTTCCTCAGTAAAATCAAACTGCGGATTTTCAATAGCAACCGATTGAGCAATATCCATCATATGTTGAGAGATACCATCAAGAACCTCTTGTGCATCATCATATTCTCCTTGACGCTATTCCAACACTTCCACGCATTGTGCATATGCAGTTTTATATTTAACATATAAATTATACTGCTCAGTTCTGTATGGATCTTCAGGTTCTGCGCCTGGTGCAGCATCTGCATCTGGATCGTCACCATATCCTTTGGAATATAATGTTTCATATCTATTCTTTAAGTCATCTCTCATATTAATCAACTCGGCAACACCATATGCATCACCATATGTTTCGAAGTCGTATTGATAATTATCGAGATATTCCTTTTGTTTCTTATAATATGTTTTATCTTTGGCAATAGCAGAAGAATCGCCCGGATTTACATATTTTCCTTCGGCAACGTATCTGTTGAATAAGCAGACGTCAATATTACCAAGACGATAATTGCTTGTATCGTTGTCGCCATCAACAAATATATATTGATTATTTTCAGCATCAAACTAAATACAGCTAAGTGCATTTTGAGGATCACTCAATATGCTTCCTTTGGTTATAATATATTCTTGATAAATAAGCGGATCTTGCTCTTGAAGAATATTAATATCAAACTAATTATATTCATCGACATACCTAGATTCTATTCCAGCAATTAATGCTTCATATTTTGCCTTTTCTTCTTCTAATTCTGTATCTGACATAGTATTGTACTGTGTCGTATCAGCACCATCGATAGGAACACGATCATATAATTCACTTACAACATCAAGTTGTTTCCTATATTGAACGGCGTAATCCATATAAATGGGGCGCTGGGTTTCACGGTATTCAAGCCAATCATTATATTTTTCAATTGTAGCCTGTGAGAAATTATCCGTATTTAAATAATAGGACAAATCCCAAATTTCATTAGATCCAAAATTTGCTTCAAGCGGATCGAGATCATCACCGCCTTGAATATAAAATGCAGTATGAATAGTATCATTTCCAGAGCGTTCAACACTATTCTGAATATTATGGAAACTCAAAAATATGTTTGTATCTATGCCAATATTATTAATGTTGTAGGCATTAACAGTTTTGGAATAAGTATCGAATACAAACACGCAGCGGAAATATGATGCCATTTCTTGCGTCAGGAACGTATACACATTTTGCGAATCAACTTCAAATTTACCAATCTTATTACTAAGCGGAATGGTATCGTCTTCAATACCAGAATCGGCCACAACTGAGTTATCAACAAAACCAATCGTCCATCCATAATGATTAGTTACAACATCAAGTAATGAAAGATCCTTTTGATGTTGAAGTTCTAACTCAAGTATTTCTTCTAAGGTATAATTACCCTGATGACTTTCATCGGTACATTCATAATTAATTCCAATTGCAGTGAGGTAATCGAGTAATTCTGGACATACACGAGACAATGAAAATGCCAACTGCTATGCTTGCTGTGTTAAACCGTCCATTGCATATTTCGCAAACTAACCAGAATAACTTGCAAGAACGCTCATATTTTTCCCGGCAGCTCTACCAGCGGCAACAACAGCATCAATAGCATTATCAAAATCGGTTAAATCATAATTAATTCGCCAACAATCCATAATACAAGGATGTTGAGAAATAAGACCAAGTAAAGCTTGCTCAGACTTATCTGTTTGTTCAAATGCCGCCATCATTGTTTCCCATGCGGTTGTATCACGATAGAAGCGTACATTCTCCCTAAAGAACGGATAACTTTTATCATTGTCATAATAAAAAACGTTATCAGTCGCTAAGTATTCTAATGACGATGTTGTACCGGTATTACACTCAAAGCCCTTGAGAACACACTGTTGAAATTCAATTTCAAGTGACTCAGCATGAACAGATAATGTTTCAACATTACCATCGTTACTCATAACCGGTTCATCGGTTATTTTAAACCAACCATAACCCGGCAAATGTAATTCCATATATTGTGTAATACGGTCATAATAATTTGATATACCGCCATCAACAATTCGATCAACATCGAAATCAAGTACCCACGTATTATTCAGATTCATATCAAGATGACAAGAATCTTCTCTTACTCCATTCAATACACCCAACGTGCGCTTTCCCGGTCTTGCAAGTATAATTTGATTCGACTCAATACGCCCATTTTTATCGTAGCGATTACCAAGAGTGTATGTATTATTTATTATTCGCATTAGTAAGCACCCACCTTTCTGGGTTCACGCCAACTAAAAGATATGTCGGTATCGCCAATTATAGTAATTGAATTATTACCATAATACAGACGAGGCCAGTATATATATGTAAGATCGCCAATCCCAACATCTTCCATCGAAACAAGTCCATTCGCATCATAAATACGCGAATGCTAACAATCAATATACGTTGGTATCTGTTTGAGTAATGACATAGTGATTGACCGATCATTATCAGTATGGTTTGTAATTGTTATATTTACTCGCCCAGGATTACCAACGTTTGATGGTGTTACTGTTATCAGCGGATAAATTTCACGATTATATTCAGCGGTTTGTGTAGATATTGTAAGAGTAGTGGTGTCACTGACCGTATATGATTTTGTAATCATCTAAGTCCAAGCAAACGGTGAATTTGTTTTAAACATACAAGTAAGCCCAATAATATCCCCATCAAGAATCTATGGCTACAAATCACTGAATAATCCAAAATAGTCAAACCTTGTGAATGAATCCAAATCATTATCATACATATGGAATAGTAACGGATAATCAGGAGATGTAAGCCACGCTGCTATGCGATTAATTTCGTATTCGGTAAAAATAATATCTGCCTGATTTGGATAATCACAAGGATTTTTTACAAATGATAATTCAAACTAAAGAACATCAGACCACTAAGTACCCATATGGTTTGGATTTGATCGGTAACGATTAATAGATCCGGCGAGAATTTCACGATTCATTCCTAATGGAATATCATCGCTAATAGAAATGCCGCCAATAGCCAAATCAAACTCAGCGGAATTATGTCCGTTATAATCAAAGCTAAAAGTATTAATTGTTTTCATCTCCTTTCTTTTACACAGTAGGAGAGCGCGGTATAACCACGCCCTCCAAAGAGATTAATTAGTATCTTTTGTTAAATTCACGTTTAAATTCTTTTGTGTTATATTGAAATTGCTTTTGCATAAAATCTCTGCTGCTTAATAACGCTTTGGCAAGCTGTTCAACGCGATCCATCATATCAGAATCAACATTACCATCAACATGAATAATAGAGTCATAATAGAATATTGGTGCGCTATTATTGTTGGTGGTATTTACTTGACTTGATGCGAACATTTCTTTCAAATCCTTAAACGGATCGATCTATGCCCACTTGAGAAGATTCTCACTTGCAGCTTGTGGTATTACTTGCGTCCCCGCTGGGAGTTGTCTTAGTATTGCTCCGTCAGAACGCCTGATAATCTCTCCTTGGTGAGTCCATGCAAGTTCGTCTTGAAGCGTTGATATTGTTCCTTTTTTGTAAGAACTTAATGCATTTAATTGCTGGTGAAGCCTATCAAGTGTTTGTATGTCTGAATCTCTTTGCATTCTAAGAGCATCAATTTGAGCGTTGAGTGAATTATAGTTATTCAAATGTTTTTGAGCTGCATCTAGATTTTCTTGTTTTTTATTTTTATCTTTCGCATTTTTAGCTCTATCAACTCGATTCAAATAATACATATAATTCTTATCCCTTGATGTTTCAAGTGCCGGTATCTAACTTGTAATAGCATTAATATTGGCTTCATATGCAGCTATCTAATTATTTAATTCATTAATCTTAGCTTGTCTTGCCGCTGCTTCTGCTGCCGCCTGGGCTTTCGCCGCTTCCGCTGCTGCTTGATCTTGCTACATTTTTCCTTCACTGTCACCAAGATATGCCGTTTCAATTGCATCTGCCTCGGATGATCCAGTATAAATTTTATCAGTTTTAACACCAACGGCTTCGTCTGAAATATTGGTGTTTAACGTTTTAATAACGGCAGCGTTATATATACCAAGCGCACTTGTAGCATTGTTAAGTTCTTTAATTGCATCGCTTGTTGTGTTATGTATTTTTACACCAGTCTATTCAATAATATCATTAATAGAAGAGTATGCAGTTTGATAATCAGTTGTAATTACATTCAACATATTTTCAACAATACGTTGTTGCATATCACTATTTGCATCAATCGCACGAAGTGTCTTTTCGAGAGATTCGTTTGCATCCTCTGCTAATTTGCTATATCCTTCTGATAATAAATCATAACGATGGTTCTTCTTAGTATCAGAAAGTTCTTCATCAGCTTGATATAATTGTTCTCTCAGGCGAGCAACTTCAGCCCTGGCTTGTAAATTAGAACTGCCTTGCAAAGCATTAATTTGAGCCAATATCTTGTTGCGATCTCTATTTTGGTTCTACAACTGTTTGGCATAATCATTATATTCTTTCTGTTTTGACAATGCTTCTGAACGAAGTTTGATATTTTTCTGAAGTGCTTCATTCTCATTTTGAATGCCCGTCTTATAATAATCAATCAATTTGTTCTTATTATCTTCAAGCGCATTAGATTCGTCCTTTATTTTTTGGATAGTTTCTTCAATTCGCTCATTAATAACATCGGCCATTTCTTCATTGTTTTTCAGCTGTTCTTGCAAATCTTCAAGCTTTTGCCTGAAATCAACAATGTTCTTTTTATGATACGACATTGTTTCGCCCAGCATACTAATAGCGGCAGCGCCTTTTGAAGTCAGATTCCAACCCTATCCATTGTCATCAAAGATTTCCGCATCATCAATGTTGCTAATCAACCATTCAAAATCATCAACAGTGCGATCAATCTTTTCATGTAAATCATCAAAAGATTTCCAACGAGTATCGAGAATACTAACCTTCAAATCTTCGTTGATTGCACGTACATCAAGAATGGTATCCCCAGCATTACGCATAATCTCAACCCAATGTTGATATTCTTTGTCGTTATTTTCAGACCAAGGATTATTAACTATATAATTCCTTGCTGTGGTGTATTGTGACCAAGCATTGGCAATTATCGCGTTATTATTAGCGACTTGCTCATTTATATCAGATTCTTTCGGGTAAATACTGCGTTTTTGATTAAGTTTAAGAATACCCTCAAGACGTTTACCAAAACTTTGAAGTTTATTCATTGCAAATTCTAACGGCTTAAAGTTTAACTCTCTGATTTGATCTTCTAATTCGAAAAGCGCCGTATTTGATTCATTCAACGCCTTTTGCATTTCTTCTAATTTGGTTGCAGCTTGAATATATTCAACACTAGTAGTACCAAACACTTGGGCAGCATAGTCAAGTTCTGCCCTAAATGCATTAACCTCTCCCTACAGATAGTCAGAAATATTACCCTAAATACCAATCTAAGCTTGAAGTTCTTGCATAGTTTCTGGACCATTAACGCTCTTACCGGCGGCGGCGAAGTAATTAACCATCGACTCAGAAGATGATTTAACAGCTTCGGCAAATCCAATAAGAGTTTCATACTCTTCGGTGATATTATCAAGCTTTTGTTGCGCAAGTTCTTTGTTTTTCGCAATACAATCTTCTTGAGCCGATTGACAATCGAGCATTTTCTCATACCATTCGGTATACGCATCAATTACGGTCTTAATGTTGCTTTCTGTTTTAGACGTATTTTTACCTTTGGTATTTTTCTTGAATACACTTTCAAGTTCTTCTATGCTGATTGCGCCGTTTTGAATAAGCTTAGTATATTTCTTGGCTTGCTTACTATTAACAAGTTTAAGCTTTTTGGCTTTCTTCATTATTGTGCCAGCTTGTTTACTATAACGTTTTTCGCCAGCAACATTAGTGTTATAAAGCTTCTCGTTCGCAGTTATCGCATCATCAATATATGCATTCTTACCTTTATAACCAATAACTTCTTCGCCGGATGATGTCCTATAGGCATTTTGTTTACCATTAAGACCAGTACCACCTATATTTTCCGCACGACTTATGGCAAGCTCCATCTTATGAGTCCATCGAGATATCTTAACTTGAATCCAATCAAAGAGAGAACCAGTGTACTTCTAAAATTTATCGAGAGCAGTAGTGGCATTTTCTGTTGCATCAGCTTCTTTTTCCTTGGCAGCAGTATTTGCATTTGTTGCTTTAGTGTTGGCATTTTGTGCATTTGTTGATGCGTCTGTAGATGCTTTACTCCCCGCTCTATTCCACGGATCATTATTGCTCTAATCACCAGAACCAAATGCGGCCCCATGCCATGTAACATTACCATCGGCAAGTGCCTTGCCACGAGTATTAACATGACCATTCTTTAATAACCTAACAGCTTGTTCATGATTAAAGATAATGTCCTCGGAAGGGTCAACGTCGTTTCTGAATTCTGGACCATTTGCACCAACAACTTGCCATCTCCTTGCATCTTTGTCAACCCAGATTTCGTAACCCTATTCTCCTAATAAGGTCTACCCCATACGACTTGTCACAGTTTTCAAATCGTCATCAGTTCCACCGGCAAACGAAAAGCCTTCATTATTTATCCCGGCAGCCGGAGAAGTGCCATTTCCACCTTCAGAGACATGAACCGTTCTAATTGTTGAAGTAACAACTTTACCATCTAACTGCTAAAGCATTGATTGAATGGAACTCAGCGGTGATGAAGCATTATCTGATAAAACAACAGATGGGTGAGCAACCATACCACTAACTTCGTCAATTTTAGCGCCAATGTTATATAATTTTTCCGATGCAGATGCAGTATTGGCATCTACTGTTGTTTCACCATCTGGGATGTTTTCAATAGAAGAAGTTAAATTTGAAATATTTTGTTGCGCTGTATCAGTATTAACATTAACTGTTTTATCTGTAGATGTCAGAGCGTCAATAGTACTTTGATCCAGCTTGACAACAAAATCAAAGCCATCAGTCGCCGCAATTTCAGCCATA
>Ga0310690_10011600_pt1 | contig 10859 bp, 8 predicted proteins | sample AusTroGonzalo_MG_2_FD_207661 | JGI IMG/M metagenome (GOLD analysis project Ga0310690, IMG submission 207661) | Bovine rumen microbial communities from tropical cattle in Woodstock, Queensland, Australia - Gonzalo_04 (v2) (version 2) | ecosystem: Host-associated > Mammals > Digestive system >...
AAGAGGCCACGCGTTATTTCCAGCTCTTTTTCGGCATGGTCATCCTGTACATCGGCAGTCACCTTGCCCGTCAGCTGATGGAGGGAATCCCGGGTCAGGGGGTACGGGTTGCCCTGATTGCTGTAACGCTGCTGGAGTTTTTGGCTTCCGGCATGATGGCCTTCCTCTTTTCACTGCTCACGCTGCATGTCGCAAACCCGGAGCCGCATCGGAAATCTTTTCTGCGGCTCTTCGTGGGAATTCTCATTGGGCATACGTTGCTGATGGTTATTTCCCAGTTTACTGATTTCTGCTACTATTTTGACAGTGCGAACGTTTATCACAGGTCTTCCGGTTATTTGCTCTCCAATCTGGCGCATATCGTTATGCTGGGTATCGACGTTTTCCTTCTGATCCGTTGGCGGAACAATTTCAGCCCGCGGATCAGGCATGCCTTCTGGACATATATTATTGCGCCGATTGCAGCAATCGCGGTACAGGCATTCTTCCAGGATGTCCAGTTGATTATCCTGGCCACGGTTGCCTCGGCGGTCTATATGTCCATGGTCATCATGCAGGATCAGATGGAAAAATACGAACAGGAGCATGAAGCCGCAACCCGGATGGGCGCCGAACTGAGCATGGCTACGGACATCCAGGCCAGCCAGCTCCCCCGGCTCTTTCCTGCCTTCCCCAATCGCCCGGAATTTGACGTCTTCGCCAGCATGACACCCGCGAAAGAGGTCGGCGGTGATTTCTACGATTTCTTCCTGATTGATGACGATCACATTGGTCTGGTCATGGCGGATGTTTCCGGCAAGGGTGTACCGGCCGCGTTGTTCATGATGGTGGCCCGGGTGCTCATTAAATCCCATCTTCAAAACGGCGAGAGTGTCGGCGAAGCTCTGGAGAATGTGAATGACCAGCTTTGCGAGAGTAACGAGGCGGAACTGTTTGTAACCGTCTGGGCTGCGGTGATCCAGATCTCTACGGGAAAAGGCACCGCCGCCAATGCGGGCCATGAACACCCGGCCCTGCGCCGTGCTGATGGTCAGTATGAACTCGTCTCCTATCGTCACTCGCCTGCCGTTGCCACCCTGGAAGGGATCCCGTTTAAGGAGCACAGTTTTGAACTGCATCCCGGTGACAGCCTGTTTGTTTATACCGACGGTGTCGCAGAGGCGACGAACGCCAAAAATGAGCTCTTCGGCACAGATCGCATGCTCGCCGCGCTCAACCGGAATCCGGATGCCATGCCGGAGGAAGTGCTGTCAAACGTCATGGACGGCATCAACGAGTTTGTGGCCGGGGCGCAGCAGTTTGACGACATTACCATGCTGTGCATGAAGTATATCGGGTAACAGGAAGGCAAGCAAACCGGCCGTATTTCATCATATTCGGTTCAGGCTTTCCGGCAAGTTATAAAATATCATTTGAAATTCATTGTTTATAATATTGCTTCCGGAAATCGGTATACAAAACACAAAACTCCTTTGCGGTTTTACTCTGCACAGCAAAGCCCGGGCAATGCCCGGGCTTTGCTGTAGATTCACCTGAACTGCTTATTTCTCGATGGGAGTAAACTTCACGCTTGTCAGGAAGGTGTTCAGGGCCGCGAACAGCTCGTCGGTCACCTTGTCTTCTTCGCCTTCGGGATAGATGTCGATCTCGATCTCGTGCTCATTGTAGATGGTGTACACAGCGCCGAAATCTCCATCAACGCTCTTGACAATCAGTAGGGGGGTGCCTTCGCCGGTCTTGCCTTCTTCGAAGGTCAGGTCGCCGTCGTCGAACTCCAGAACTTCGTAGAAGTCCTGCTTCACGGATTCGATATCTTCCTCGGTAGCGTCAGCCAAGGTCTTTACGCCGGCCCATTCATCATTGAAGGCCATATTCAGGATCATGTTCGGCTTGCCCGCTTCGGGAGACTGGATCATCGCTTCGTATTCCATTTCGGAATTCTTGGTGGGCCGGCTCAGTTTATAGCCGTCGGGAATCTGGTCATATTCGATGGTAAAAGCGCCCAGCATCGTAACGCTTCCCTTTTCGGCGGATTCAGCCAGGGCGGAAACGCAGCCAAGCAGCAGCATCAGGCTCAGGGCGAGCGCAATGATTTTTTTCATGGTGTTATCCTCCTTCAAATTCTCTTCCGTGGGTAATTATTTAACCACATAAGCCGTGTTCACATAGCCGACAGCGCCGGTCACCAGATCTTCCACCTGGTACCAGTTCTTCAGTTCGGCAATAACCCTGACCTGGGTTCCGGAGGGATATGCAGCCAGCAGCTTTGCTTTCTTGCTGGGTGCCCAGCGGACATTCGCGACGCCGTTGCTTCTCGCGGTCGCTCTCAGAGTAATAATGTAGGGATCCACTGTCCTCGCGGTCGCGTAGATAGAATCAAGGCTCTGGGAAGGGTCCTTCGTGGGCTTGGGGGCCGGCGGTACATAGGGCCCGGGCTTGGTGGTGCTGGTTAAGCTTGCCTGAACAAAAGTGTTGCCGTCATTGAGCTGCAGCCAGCCGGGGCTGGTCTCGCCGATAACCCAGATCTCGGAACCATAAGGGAAATTGCCGACGATGGAATACTCTTTGCCGGGGCCGCTGCGCTCATGCAGGGGTTTGCCGTTCGGGCACTTGGAATACACGACATAATCTGCGGATGCGGTCGTAACAAACGCAACACACATGGTTGCGAGCAGGACCACAACGGCAATCAGGGAAAGGATCCGTTTGTTCATGAGTAACCCTCCTTAAAAAATTGTTAACACGGAAGCACACTATATAGTACAGTCTCAATCCATTGAGTACTTCCATTTGTGTATATTATGACCTACCGTAATCATTTTTGCAAGGGGTTGTGACAAATTGTCACATTTTTTTTGATTTTCCGCTTATACGGTTTTCCGGCATTTTCTGAATTGTGTTCAGTCCGTCACGCTGACGGGATCCTGGCCGAAATCCTGATAGGCTTCAATATCCAGTTTGTTGGCTTCCACATAATTTGCCACAGCCGCGCGCTGATACTGGGCCAGATAGCTATCTTCCGAAGCGCCGGTGGTCTTGTAGTATTCTTCTTCCAGTTCCTTGTCCCCGTTGGCGAACTTTTTGATATCTTCCGCGTATGCTTCGCCTTCCCCCGCGCTTTCAAAGGATACCACCTGCCAGGCGTCGTCCTTCTTTTCCAGTTTCATGATGCCGGGGCATTCTCCGCCGGAAGTGGTCTCCAGGTTTTTCCCGTTCTGCTTGTAGCAGAAGATCCAGAAGTTACCGTAAACCGTCGCCTCGGTCTCATCCGCGTTCATGTCGGTCTTCAGAATGATGGGCGTGGGAATCAGGACGCCGCCCTCTTCGGGGGTAAATCCGAAATCTGTCGTCAGCATATAGTTTTCCACAGCAGCCCAGATCGGATCATCTCCGCCGAAGACAAAAGCCGGCAGGGCGGCATTCTCCGCAAACGCGCATCCGATACCCAGAGCCATCGCCAGTACCAGTAACAGTGAAATCAGCTTCTTCATTTTCCTTGTCTCCTTTCAATAATCAATGGATTTATATCCATTTGTCAGTAAATACGTATGAAGTTCAGAATGTGGCAGTCTTTTTTTTTACTTTTTCGCCTTTTTCTTTACAGAATGGCCTCGTGCCTTCCCCGCCGTTCCGTGCGGCGTTTCCTTCTTTCCTTTCCGGTCTGGGCATAGTAAGCGGCTTTGGCGTCATACATCGCGAAGTCCGCTTCTTTGATCAGTTCCCCCGCCGTACAGTTTTCATAATCACGTGCAAAAGCAAATCCGATCGCAAGCTTCAGGCCCTCCAGGTCTTCACACCTCCATTCATTTGCCTTTGTTTTCAACGTTTCCAGCGATTCCTGGAATTTTTCCGGAGACATTCTTGTCAGGACCACGAATTCATCGCCGCCCGTCCGGAAACAGTATCCGTCCCCTGTAAGCGTTTCCTCAATGCACCGTGCGGCCCCGCGGATCAGAAGATCCCCTTTCTCATGCCCTTTTGTATCGTTCACCTCCTTGAGCCCGTTAATGTCGATCACAAAAGCCACCAGATCCTCCGGAAGCTGACCGATCTCATTGCATTCCTGAAGCACGCCCGCAAACCGGTGACGGTTGTATACGCCGGTCAGTTCGTCCCGGTCGATCTGGATCTGCTGTTCGACAATCTGTTCATCCAGTTCCACGGCATTGTACTCGGTAAAATGGATGTACATCATCGCCGCGCCGAGCGTCAGTCCGATATATGCCGTTCTTGGATTGCCGGGGATCAGTTCCTGCATGGCGATTCCGGCCACCACCATCGCCATCACGGCATAGAGCGATCTTCTGTTCTGCCGGCTGAAAGACCGGCTGTAGAACAGGATGCTCAGAATCATCAGGATGATAATTCCCAGGCAAAGTAACAGATAGGCAAAATAGATCGGTCCGTGATGATAGTGATGCTGAGCGTCCACGAATACAATCCATCCGAAAAAGATCGAAATGATTTGGTATACGGTGTTGACCGCGATCAACGCAATGATCGCGATATGCCATGAACTCCGTTTTCTGGCAAGCATGGCTAGCGAACCGCCTGCCATGGGTGTCAGAATATAGTCAAGGCATTTGACAAAGAGCAGAATCCAGACCGGGATATCTTTTCGGCCGTCCATCTGAACACCGCCCCATTCTGCGATCGCCGAAACGGCAATCAGGCTGCAGGTCACGTAAAGAAGCCGTTTATCTTCGGATGACAAACGGTTATTATCCCGGATCAGCAGCGAAAGAACTCCCAGTGCAATCAGGGACATCAGGATAATCGCGGAATAATAGCTGAGCATGAAGCTTTCCTTCCGGTATACATCATAATCCGCTGTTGTAAACGAAATCATTCGTATACAACCCGGATATTATGATGGATGTTCCGGTTTTTTGCAAGGAATGTGACAGAATGTCACAGCATGATATGATATGATATATGAAGTGAATTGGAAATCTTTTATGGGATTTCGTGTACGGCTTCTGTCACTTCGCCGCCTGTTCATTCCGTTTTGTCAGATTTGCGTAAGGCTGACCCATTAGCACATGGGCATATCCTTCGCCTTCTTTTTCGCACAGGAAGTCCACATCAACGCAGGACTGGAATACCATAACGATATCACTGCCGCCGAACAGGAAGTAACCCATGGGATCGCCTTTTTTGACTTTCTGTCCCACCTCCAGGCCTTCCTCCCAGTTGCAGGAGCAGATCTGGGACATGCCGATCGGCAGCACGGCCACCAGACCGTATTCTTCCGTATCGATGACCACGCAGTCACGCGTTTCAATCATCTGCCAGCCGGGAATGGCGTCTTCGAGGATATACTTCTTCAGCTCCGGATTCCATACGGTGATGCCGCCGGCGCCATTCACAGCGGGAATCTTCCTCAACTCGGCAATCGTACCGCTGACCGGGAAGTGATACCGATGATAGTCGTTCACATCCAGGAACGTATGGGTGACCGTGCCGCCCTTAAAGGCGTCGGCATAGGCGGAATCCGGGCCGATCAGCTGTTCGATGGAGATGAAATTGGCGGATTTGATGTTAACGCCTTCCTTCTGGACCAGGTTCCCGCTTTCGTCAATCAGCCAGATTCCCTGGGGTTTGGAATCCGCCGGGGCAACTACCGTGCTGTCCGCAATGGGCCGAACAGACGGGTCAATCAGGTGACGGGAGAACCATTCGTTGAACGTGTGCCAGACGTTGGTGTCCGCGTACCATCCCTTGTCCATGTTCATGCTGGGATCATTCTTGATCTTTTGATAATAGATATCATTCCAGCTGTCTTCCGTGTTCAGGAATTTGCCCCATTCGTCCGAATACTCTTTGCACCAGGACGCAATCGGCTCATGGTACTGAAGCGTGGGATAATAGTATCCCTTCCCTTCCAGTTCCGGCAGCGGCTGATCCAGCAGGAACCAGATATAGTCGACACTCTGGTCAATGCTTTCGTACAGCGACGGATAGCTGGCGTCCTTCAGCACGTTCCATGGCATGCATATCGCGGCCCAGTCCAGCAGTTCATAAAAATCTTCCACATTCCGGACTGGGTTGGTGTCCGGATCCGGATTAATCTTTGCAGCGGCGGCAATGGATTTCTCCATCAGCGCCATCAGGTCCGGATCGGCTTCCAGCATCTGCTGCAGGGAAAGCGAAACCTCGGATTGCGGTATCTCCTCCAGTACCGGGGCAGGCTCGGCCCAGGCCGTCAGCGCGCTCAGAGCAAGCAAAAGCACAAGAATCAGGGCAGTAATCTTTCTTTTCATATCAATCAGCCTCCTTATGTTGCTTTGAGTTTGTTAAGCGTTTGATGATAATCCCTTTGTCTCATTTGATTTTATCAAGCGCATTGGTCAGCGCTTCGATAAACGCGGCAGAGGTAATGGACGCGCCGGTCACAATGTCCACATCGGCAGATTTTTTCTCCTTTGCCTGGGCGACCAGCTTCTCCAGTGCAACATCGCCGATACCGGCAGTCTCGTGATGATCAATAACGATGATGTTAACAATCTGTCCGTTGAAAACAATGACTTCCACCTTAATGGCGCCGCCCATGCCGTTATCCGACGTACCGATGTAGTTTACGGCGCCGGCCGTCCCGTTCGGATCGCTCTTCCCGGCAGACATTTCCAGCACGTCAATCTTTTCCCCTGCTGCGATTTTCCGAAGCTCCTCCTGCTTCTGGGAGTTCATCATGGTGGCGGAAGAGCCTCCCCGCAGGTCAAAATAATGAACGCTGTCGGTCTTCGTCTGGTCGTTGGTTTCAAGCCCCGCGTATTCCGGCTTCAGGGAGGTATCTGCGGTAGCGATGCCGTTCTCGTCGACGGAAGCGGCGGAACGCCCCGCAATATATCCGGAAGTGATCACACGGCCCAGGCCGTGCACATGCATTCCCCCGGCACTCTCCCCCGCAGCGAACAGACAGGGAATCGGGTTGCCGTCAAGGTCCCTCACCTGCATGTCCTTGTTTACCCGCAGGCCAGCCAGGGTGTCGTGAAGGTTGGGCGTAGCCCAGACCGCATAAAACGGGCCCTTTTCAATCTTATGTTCCAGGGTGGTGCGTTCCCAGTCCTCATCATGTCCGCTGTCCACCGCCGCGTTGAAGCGTTCAATGGTCGTTTTCAGGATTTCCGGATCCATTTTGATGTTTTCATAGTATTTGTTGACAACCTTTTCCGCCAGCTCTTCGATGGTATCGGCCTTGAAAGCGTAACCGTTTTCATAGTCCACGGCATGATCCATGTCCCAGTCGTTCCGCTTGGCTGCCTCCTGATCGAAGATGCCCCATAGCGGTCCGCTGTAGCACTCTGCGTTTCCGTCCCCGTCCGCGTCGATGAATACGCTGCATAGCGCGGTATCAAAATATTCATAACTCTTGGGCATAGAGCGGGAGCTGATCAGCAGATCCTCATTGCCGCAGCGCTGGCCCAGCATATTGACTACGATCATGCTTGTGTAGTCCGGTACAATACCGCGGGACCGGAACAGTTTCCATACCTTGCTGTTTTCATCAAACCCGTTGCCGTAGCCGTACTGGCATCCCATCCGGGCGGGGATCACGATGGCTCCGCCGTCATCCACGATATAGCCCGCCGCAGAGCCCAGGGCCGCGCCGATTTTCATGGCGGCAAGCTCACCGGAGGCGTCCTGATCTGAGAAGGGCATTCCGGCCAGCCCGTCGAATTCCGGCCCCAGGCGAGGATCGAACATGGTCCGGAAGTTCACATTGCCGATGGATCCGCCTGTGCAGATGATCACGGCTTTATTGGCTTTAACGGTCACTTCTTCCTTGGAGCAGTCAATATTCCCTTCGCTGAAAAAGCCTTTGAGGGGTTCGGTTTCCCCCGGAAGAATGGTGGGGGAATAATGGGCGACGATGCCCTGTACCTTCCCGTTTTCACCGGCTTCCCGCACAATGGTATCCATATGATAGTTCATCAGGAAGGGCACGCCTGCATCGCGCAGGCTCTTTTCCAGGGGTCTGGTTACGCCGATACCGTTGTTCTTCCGGCCGGTGATGTCATTTTCCCATTCTGTCGCATCCACGTAAGTCATCCGGGCAATGCCGTCGGCGTCATACCCGCCGTCGCGGTAATAGGCCCTGATCATGGGTTCAATATCCAGAACCGCGATTCCCTTTTTCAGGACAAACTCATAGGCTTCCGCCATGCTGTTTGCCACGGAGCGCGTCACTTCCCGGTCGTTATATCTGGAGTCCAGGAAACCGCGGGTATGGTCATAGTAGTACCGGTCGGAAGAATCCGTCACATCCCACTCCTTCTGGGAAACCGTGTATCCGCCGGAGTGCAGTTGTCCCTCCGAAACAGCGGCATGCCCGCCGCAGTCATAGTTCGCTTCCACCATGATGACAGAGGCGCCATCCTCCAGCGCCTTAAGCCCGGCCGGAAGGCCGGACCCGCCGGCACCGACCACGACAACATCCGCCTCATAGTCCCATTGCGTCTGTTCCCCTTCCTCTCCGGAAGCCGCCGTCATCATACCGGCCAGCATCACAAGAGCCGTCAGAATTGAAAAGAGTTTTTTAGCTACGTCCATTTTCCCGATCTCCTCTTCATTGTATTACTAATATATATTTATATAGTATAAACGCTGATGATCCGGCAGATTCCGGCTGCGAATACTTCTTTCTCTTCCTCTCTTTTATAACATAAAAATCATACTCTATCCTTTCCACATAATCAAGCAGAAATATAAAGGCGCTTTATGGACCGGTTCTCCTGTTTCTAATTTTTTTCTGCCGGATTGGTTCCCTTATACGTATCAACTGACAGAATGAATGCGGTTCTCCGGAAGGAATCCGGATGCCGGTTCGTTTAATACTGTGTACGGTCTGAAACCGTACAGAAAGAAACAGGAGGAAAAACAATGAAAAAACTGACAGCAATTCTGGTAGCCGCATGTATGATGGTTCTGATGGTTGCAGCGGGATATGCGGAAACCGCCTCGACAGACCTGTTTACGAACCTGAACGGCCAGGTTTTTGAGTTCTCCAGCGGCGCAGGCGCCTGGAATACGGAACTGGTCATGGGGGAAGGCGGAGCCTTCACGGGATACTACCATGACAGTGAAATGGGCGAAACAGGGGATGGCTACCCGGACGGAACAGTGTATGGATGCTTATTCCATGGCCAATTTTCCGATCCGCAGCAGGTGGATGAATATACCTGGACTGTCAAAGTCAGCGTGGAGCTGGATGAGGGGCAGGTCCCGGAAGCAATTGAAGACGGAATCCGCTATGTGACATCAGCGCCGTACGGGTTGGAAAAAGCCGAAACGGTTACGGTCTGGCTCCCTGGCACACCGGTGGAAGGCCTGCCGGAAGCGTTTATGTTCTGGTCCCATCTGGCGGATATCAATCCCGCTGCGAAAGAAATCCCCTATTATGCCATCTGGAGCGAGGCGGACGAAGCCGGTTTTGTCTCCGATATTCTTCCGCAGAATTAACAAAACAATGTTTTGCATCCGGGAAGAATCTCTGCTACAATAGCTTTCAAGGGAAACGTATGCATAAGGATCAGTATCGCCGTACTGATTCCGGTCATGGATTCCGGCTGTTGAATGAGGGAGGACCGCAATGAAATCGGATGTGATTGTGATCTCAAGCGAAGGAAACAATATGGAAGCGGCATTGGCCGAGGTGGATAAGATCAGCAAATATCATGAGCTTCCTGTGAAAGATGCCATGTCCCTGAGGCTGCTAACGGAAGAAACGATGTCAATGATGCGGGCCATTACCGGCAACGTGAACGGTGAGTTCTGGATTGAGGAACAGGACAGCGTTTATGAGTTGCACCTGGTTGTCCAAAGTCTGGTGGATGACGGAATCCGCGAGAAACTGCTTTCCGCCTCTTCTTCCGGCAAAAATGAAGCCACCCGCGGCTTTATGGGAAAAATCCGTGCCTTCTTCGAGCCTGCAAACAGTGTGCCCCTTTTTTCCTGTGGCTTTGCAGGCGGCTATCCGCAGGTATCGGGAGACTGTTCCTGGTCTATGGAGGATTACAGGGACCAGCTTCGCCAGTACCGGGAAATAAACGGAAAAGACCACGAGGAAGCCTGGGACGAGCTTGAGAAATCAGTGGTGGCCCGGGTCGCTGATAACGTAAAGGTCAGCATTCTCGGCAGAACGGTTGAAATGGTTATTTCCAAAAAATTTGAATAATGCTTTCCGATAAACAAAACCATGCGATGTTCTTTCTCCTGAGCAGCGCATGGTTTTGTTTTTTGTTTCTCCGCCCTGTGGGATCAAATCAGCCCGTTAATATATTCCGTCAGTTTCTCCCGGTTATAAAAACTGGAAATGTGGGTCAGATAGATGTCGGGATCGATCCCCTGGTCAATATCATAGAAGGAACCGTTTTTAAAGAACGACATCCTGTTAAACCCGGAAATCTGGATAGAAGACCCCCAGGCGGTGGACAGGGGCAGGATGGTACAGCTTCCACCGCCAGACGTGCGACCGATGAGCGTCGCCTTCTGGAAATTTTTGAAAACCGCGGGCAGCAGGTTTCCGCAGGAGAAGCTCAGCGGGCTGATCAGGCAGAACACGTTTTTTTCCGTCAGACTATCACCCCAGTCAAAAACACGGTCCAGATTCACGTCAGCCCGATAAATCAGATTGGACATGGCCCCGGTAAAAGTATTCTTGATACAGAAGGAAGTGTCCCCGAGGATCCATCCGATAATAAACAGTGCGGCGTCCACCGAGCCCCCTTCATTGCAGCTCAGGTCAAACACAACATTTTCAACAGGGCTGTCCTCCCTGTAAATCTGCTGATGGGCGTAAATCATCAATCCGATTGTATCATTCGGAAGAATGCCCGTATCAATAACGTCATAATATG
>Ga0310690_10011601_pt1 | contig 10859 bp, 9 predicted proteins | sample AusTroGonzalo_MG_2_FD_207661 | JGI IMG/M metagenome (GOLD analysis project Ga0310690, IMG submission 207661) | Bovine rumen microbial communities from tropical cattle in Woodstock, Queensland, Australia - Gonzalo_04 (v2) (version 2) | ecosystem: Host-associated > Mammals > Digestive system >...
GAGGTTTCCTGTCAATGTAATAAAAACACATTTCACGCAAAGAAATGTTGGTTCGTCAAACATAGGTTCTCTGTATTTATGCTGCATCACGAACCCTATAATAATCTATACGGACGAGAAAACTTTGCTTTATCAGGATGTGTATGGTAGTATTTGGACACAGACAAATTGCGCTGCATTGAGGGAGGTAAACCTTAATGAAAAAACTGTTATGCATCCTGATTATTATCTTTTTTGTATCCTCAGCTTTTGCTGAACAGCCATCCACTCCTGAAATCGGAAGCATTGTAACATACGGGCGTTATGAGCAGGATAATAATCCTGATAACGGTCCGGAGCCGATAGAATGGATTGTGTTGGATGTACAGGACGGGAAGGCACTGCTGATCAGCAAATACGGACTTGACGCCAAACCATACAATGAGAAATATGAAGATGTGACTTGGGAAACCTGCACCCTGCGGACCTGGCTGAATGGGGATTTCATTCAGGGTGCTTTCAGTACAGGGGAAAGATCGGCTATACTGACAACAGCAGTGGACAACAGTTCGTCCCAGGGTTTCAGCGGATGGAGTACCAGCGGCGGCAACAACACGCAGGATCAGATCTTCCTGTTGAGCTACGCGGAAGCAAACAAGTACTTCAATGTGACATTTACCAATAGTAATAATACAAACGCACGGATGTCACCGACTGCCTATGCGGTCAGGAATGGCGCTTATACAAGCAGTGACTATAAGACCGCAGACGATACTGCTGCCGGGTGGTCATGGCTGCGGTCGCCCGGCAGCCCTCAGAACGGTGCGGCCAGCGTGGACCTCGACGGTACGCTCAGCTACCACAATGTGCGCAACTATAATGTTTGCGTTCGCCCCGCTTTCTGGCTGAATCCGCAATCTGATATCTTCTGATCTGAAATCTTAAGACTCTTTAATCGCGTTTCATTTTCTCAACCGGCAAGTCGAAAGAATGGATATTATCATTTTGTTTTGGGCCTTTTAGGACTGCTATAAAAATAATGATTTGCATAGGAAGCGCAAAACAAAAAGCCCTGCTTATTCAGCAGAGCCATAAGATTAAAGAATCGTTTATTCAGTTGCTTTTACAAATTCTAGTTTCACACGCATATTCATACCAGCAGCAAGTCTTTGGAGAGTTCGGAGTGAAGGATTGGCATTCCCTTTTTCCATTCGGCTGATATCAGCTTGTGTTATCCCTGACTTTTCAGCAAGCTGCTTCTGAGTCATTCCGCTTTCTTTTCTGGCATCGATTATTGCCTGCATAATAGAAAAATCAGGTTCAAGTGCATCATACTCGGCTTTAAATTCCGGATTCTTCAGTTTTTCCTGAAGATAGTTATCAAATGTCTTCATCCTCTTTTCCTCCCTTTCCTGTCGAAATACTCATTCTTGTACTTAACAGCCCGATCAATTTCAGATGGCGGTGTTTTTTGAGTTTTCTTGATGAATCCATGTGTCAGGATTGCTTTACCACCATCAAAGAAGAAGTACATTACTCGTGAAATATTGGAACCAACTTTTGCTCGTAGTTCAAATATTCCGTCACGAAGATATTCAGAATATGGTTTCCGTAAATCTGTTCCATTCTCTTCGAACATCTTGATTGTTCGAACCATTTTTGCCTGCATCTTTATATCCAAGCTCTCCAGAAACTCTTCCGCTGGATATGTTCCGTCTGGCAGATCGTAAAATTCGACTTCTACTCTCGGCATACCGTTATCCTTTCTATGTCCAAAGATATTATATGTTATTAATCACATATTTTCAATCTTTTTTTACGGCTCTGAGAGTTATGCTTTCTCATGATTTCTCAGGAATTACAACAGGAAAAAAGCATTCTATGATATCCCTTAACAGTCGGATCTGATGCAATTCGACGTCCTTCAGAAATGGCAGCGATAGTAGTTTTATTCGGCTCTTCTATTTTCAGATCAAAAGGCAGCCCAAGTTCAGAGAAAATGTGTTCGGTTTTTCCGGACGATTTCGATCATTGGTAATTATAAACAGTCCCAGTCGATACGCTCATCCTTGTAGAAGTACACCCGATCCTTCTCTGATACTACACGCAGAACCCGGCACGGATTACCGACTGCGACAACATTGTCAGGAATGTCATGCGTTACAATGCTACCTGCACCAATCACGGTATTCTTTCCGATATGTACACCCGGCAGAAGAATTGCACCGGCACCAATCCATGCGTTTTCACCGATTCGGACATCCTTATTGTATTGGAGTCCGCGAGCACGGAGTTCAGGATCCACCGGATGATTTGCGGTAGTGATAATCACATTTGGGCCAAACATGACTTTATCACCAACATAAATATGACCATCATCAACCAGGGTAAAATTCGAATTGATATAGATGCCGGATCCCAGATGAAGATGCCGACCGCCCCAGTTTGCCCGAAGCGGAAGCTCAATATAGCAGTTATCCCCGCACTCTGCGAAGACCTCACGCATGTACTGCTGCTTTTTTTCATAATCAGAAGGTTTCAGCTGATTGAATTCCCACTGTCTGTCTTGAAAAGGAACCTGCTCATTCATAATCTCAGGATCACCCGGGTCATAGAGCAGTCCTTTTACCATTCTTTCATACTGTGTCATATACATAACCTCCATGATGGCGTTTGTTATCTGCTTTGTTGTATTCATCGTTTTTCCTGTATAATCATATCACTAAAGAGCCCGTATGCATATCTTCATCCCAAAAACGATGTACAGGGTTCTGTCGAAGGTTTATAATAAGATCAGGACATGATTTAATAAAGGACAGTCAAATGACAGTCATTTTACAAAATCAGGTGCTTCCAAACGTTATATTTTTACGGATGCAGACGATATGTCGGATGGTTTTCCAAACCTTCTCCGTCGTTTTATTTGTAAAACACTTTAAGGAGAATGAAGATGAATCCGAAAAAAATCATGGTGTGGCTCCTGGCTGTGATAACGCTCGCCTTTGCTTTTTCCGCCGCTTCCTCGGAGACGCTCGGTTTCGGAACCGTGAACGCTGAGGATGTGGCGCTGCGGGAAACGCCCGGCGGGCGGAAACTGATCCGCCTGCCGAAGGATACCTGCGTCTGGATCAGGGATACGCAAACAGACAGCCAGGGCAGCCTGTGGTATGAAGTCAACGCGGAATACTGGGATGAAGGCACCTACCGGGGCCGTTCCGGCTGGATGAAGGCGGAATTCATTGACGCGGGGGACGCGCTCTGGCATGATATCCTTTCCGTCAAAGCCGGGCAGTACGGGCTGATGGCGCTGCGGAAAGACGGTACGGTGGCATGCGTATGCGACATACAAAACCCGGAACTCCGCGGCTGGGCCGCCGGGCTCCGGGATATCCGGCAGGTCAGCCTGACCTGGCTCGGATGGGGGTTCTATGCCCTCAGCGGCAGCGGAACCTTCATCGACGCGGACGGCAATACCCAAAGCAATATCCGCCTGGCCTGTGATTACGGCTATCCTTACCTGATCACCCGGGATAACCGGCTGCTTACCGGCGGAGCCACAGGCCTTCAATGGATCTGGCCCGCGGATGTCAGCCCGGAGCAGCTGTCCCATGTCACCGCCATGACGAACACGGAATACAGGCTGCTGCTCCTGACAGATGAAGGCCGGGTCTATGCCGCAGGTTTCGCGGACAGTGAGGTTTTCTATCCCGAACCGGAATGGGAGAAATGGACGGATGTCGTCAGCATAGACGCGGGCATCAGCACGTTTACCGGAGGCAGGCCGTATCAGTTCACCTTCGCGGCCGTCCGGAAGGACGGAACCGTGCTGGCTGCCCCGGAGCAGCTGGCGGACATGCTCAGTGCCTGGCAGGATATCAGGAAAATCTGTATCGGGTATCAGTGGGTCCTCGGGCTGAAGGGAGACGGATCGGTCGTCATCCTCGCGCCGGGCGGCACAAAAACGCCGGATGTTTCCGGATGGACCGGGATCACGGATATCGGCAACGGCGGCGATTACATCGTCGGAGTGAAGGCGGACGGAACCCTCCTCTTTGCCGGTGAGCACGATTTCTCGGACTGAGGGAGGAAAAGCGGCCATGTACCAGTATATGCGCATCCAGGGACGGGAAGACTCCTATATCACCAAATACCCCAAAGGAGTCTTCAGTTTATGCTGGAACCTGATCCGGGACAAGGTCCTGACCCCGGAGGAAGAAAAACTGTTCATCTCGATCGACGGCTGGTTCAAGGAACATCTTCCCGAGCCGGAGCCCTGCCGGAATCATGAGAAGGTCATTACCTTCTTCAAATGCGGCACGGCCGGTCACATGCTGAAAAAGCTTGAACCGGCCATGGGCCTGCTGGATAAATACAATAAGCCGTATGATGTTGTCTATACGAATTTTGTCGGTACGATTGTCTATGAGGATGACTGGCAGATAGCCGTATCCGTTGATAACGGCCGGATGGTATAACAATACCGGAGGGCAGCCGCGTCAGTCCTCCACGATATTCAGGACTTTCGCCAGCCCGGTGACAGTCATGGAATCCATGATTTCCTCATTCACATGCAGGATCTTCATTCCGCCCTTTTTGGCCATCGTGGTATGGGCGGTCAGCAGCACCCGCAGGCCGGCGGAAGACACATATTCCAGGTCCTGAAAATCCAGCGTCAGCGTTTCAATGCTGCCCATGGTCTCGTTCAGCAGCTGCTTCAGCTCCGGGGAAGTCACCGTGTCCAGGCATCCTTCCAGCTTCAGGGTCATGTCGTTCCCGTTGAGGGTTTTTTCGATTTTCATTCTGTCGGTCCTCCTTGTTCTTTTCCCTTATATTCTACACAAAGCATCGTCAGATCGTCAAATTGTTCCGCGCCGTCCGCGAATTCGTCCACAGCGGTGCGCATATTTTTCAGGAGCGTCTGGAGGTCGGCCTCCGGATCCGTATTCAGTGCCGCAACCATCCGGTCCGTGCCGAACATCTTTCTCTCTTTGTTGTGCGCTTCCGGAATGCCGTCTGTATATACAAACAGTTTGTCCCCCGGTTTCAGCATAACCTCATAGTTTTCGTATGTCATCCCGGGAATTCCGCCGACAACCAGGCCATGAACGTCTTGATACAGTTCAAACCGGCCGTCCCTCATCAGCACGGGATATTCATGGCCGCCGTTTGCCGCGGTCAGTTTCCCGGTGGACAGTTCCAGAATTCCGATCCAGACGGTGACAAACATGTCTTCCTGTTCGTTTTCGCAAAGCTCCGCATTGGTATCGGCCAGCACCTGGGCAGGTGACTTGCCTTCCATGGCATTGTAGGAGATGATAATCTTCGAAGCCATCATATACAGCGCCGCGGGCACTCCCTTTCCGGAGACATCCGCAATCACCAGGCCAAGATGGTCATCGTCAATCAGGAAATAGTCATAGAAGTCGCCCCCGACTTCCTTCGCCGGCTTCATACTGGCAAAAATATCAAATTCGCTCCTCTCCGGAAACGCCGGGAAAAGATGCGGCAGCATGGTGGCCTGAATCTGATTGGCCACGGCGAGTTCTGTGCCGATGCGTTCCTTCTCCGCTGTCACACTCACAACTTTATCCATGTATTCATGGTTCCTGCGGGAGAGTTCCGCAAAAGACTCTGCCAGTTCCTCCACCTCGTCCCCCGTACGGAAGGCGTCCTCCATCCTGAACTCCAGGTTTCCTTCCTTCAGGCCGGAGATGCGCCTGCTGATCAGGTTCAGGGGTTTGACAATCCGTCCTCCGACGACCGCCGCCCCGCCGAACATCAGCAGCACCACCGCGGCCAGCAGGATGACGGCCGTGGTCTGCGAACCCGCCATCTTTTCCTGGTAAGTGGCCACCGTCTCATCCTGTACTTTTGCAAGCCTTTCGTTCAGCATAGCCGCGGACCGGCCGGCTGTTGCCTGGCTGTAAGCCGAAAGCAGTACCCAGCCCGTCGTCGGGATCGGCGAGGCGACAATATAGTAATTCTCCCCGTTCAGCTGTGCCAGGGTCACATCCATCTTTTCGAGGTTCAGCGCCTTGCGGACAACCTGCGACAGGTACTCATTCCCGCTTTCCCGCAGGTCCCTGTCCCTGTCTTCCGGGGACATGGGAAATACCTCCGCCTGCATCGGCAGGACAGCCTTCCCGTCCTGGTTGATCAGCAGGCAGTACTCGCCCTCAACGGTTGAACGTTTCAATTCATCCTCGATGTCATCCAGGTACACGTCGATACCGGCCACCGCCCGCAGTTCATCTGCCGGGTCATAAACAGGGACCGCGCACTCGACGCAGTACTTCCCCGTGTTGATGTCCCACTCGCCGTCGGTGAAGATCAGGCCTCCGGACTTGACAGCTTCCTGGTACCACATGCGCCCGCGGGGGTCATATTCGCGCAGTTTGCCGTCAACAAACCAGGTGGAGGGCTCATAGTTTGCCGTGAACATCACGCCTTCCGGCAAGCCAAAATAGATATCAGTGATACCGGTGGATTCGCAGATGGCAATCATCAAATCCGACTGGTTGGCGATCAGGCCGGTTTTGGCTTTCACCGCGGGGTCGTTTTCATCCACACCGGGGGCAAAAAGCGTCATGGTTGTCCATTGCCCGTCATTGTTCGGATCGGGAGCGCTGTAAGGCCGCGGCGAATAGATCTCCGACTTGGCATACATTCTTGACGCGCTTTCCGCCAGCGTCCACACGCGGTGCAGCGCGTCCGAAAACAAATCGTCCGCAAATTCGGCACCCATCCGGTTGACGCGCCCGAGGCTCCGGGTGACCTCCTGGTCCATGGCCTCATCGGTGGTTTCGCGGATGACGCTCTGCTCCTTCTGGCTGATGCCGGTGAATACCTGGGAAATCGAGTTTCCCTGAATCGCGAAGATCGCGACAAAGGCGGCGGCAAGCAGAAAGATGGTGATTAAGCTCAGGAAGATGACTTTATTCCGGATTCCGCCAATCCGGATATGCCCGCTTCGCTTCATTTTCCCCATTCGCCTATTCCTCCCGGATCCGTTTACGGATGGTCAGGATGTTTTTGCCGTCCTCATACCGGTAATCCACGCTGTCCATTTTGCTTTTGACGATCAGGATACCGAGCCCGCCGACAGGGCGTTCCTCCGCCCCCAGCGTCACATCCGGATCCTCGTGCTCCAGCGGATTGAAGGGAACGCCGCTGTCAATAAATGTTATGGATACCATGCCTGTGCCCGCGTCATGAGCCATCTGCACCGTCATCATTCCGGTTCCCGGCGCGTAGGCGTAGGACGCGATATTGGTCAGCAGTTCATCCACCGATACCTGGATCTGCCGTAACGCCTTCCGGGAACTGTTCAGCGTTTCCAGTTCCCGGCCGATCTGCTCCGCAATTACGGGAATATTATCAATGTCCGCCGCAACCGTCCATTCCTTCATGGTTTTTCACCAGCCCTTCAGTCATTCCAGACGTCTTCCTGCCGGATCATGCGTTCCAGGAGGTCTATATACAGTTCGTGGAAAGCTTTCACCTGCTCCGGTTCAAACAGGCCTTCCGCGTATTCCATCTCGGAATCAAACCCGCCGTCGCCGTACTCGTTCTCCAGCAGCTCCAGCTCCAGCCGGGCGCCGGCTGCCGCGAACGCGTCCTCCAGTTCAATCCGCTGCGGGTGGAATACGTCCAGTTCATCGGCGTTGATGCCCAGCTGCAGGTTCACTTCCATGCAGTCGTTCTGGTAGGCATGGTAGTTCTCCGTCATAAAGTCATAGGTGTTATGGGCAATGCCCTCCGCCACCTGGTCCCGCACGGAATTCAGCAGCTGCCGCAGGGAATGGATCTCTTCCATGTCCGCCGCTGCGGGCAGGTTTTTGATCAGCATGCCGACAGCGTTTTCCGCTTCCGGGGACAGCCGGTTGTTGAAAATCCAGTTGACCATCACGCGCTGTTCTCCGGTAAAGCGGGACAGCGCGATCAGCGCCGCAGAGATGGCCATGACGGAATGGGTCACGCCCCAGTGCTTCTCAGCCCCGCGCACCTGCTTCGCGCTGAAGGAGAGCCGATGCTCCCGGCTGCCCTGGTTGATGTTCTTCTCTTCGTTCCTGGTCTGCGGAATCATATTGCACCAGGGATCTTCGCCATAGCGGTCCTTGAACCAGGCCCTGTCCTTTTCCCGCGCCCCGTCCGCGATCCGTTTTTCCTCTTCCGCGACCAGCGCGAAATAGTAATCCTTCTTCAGTTCCCTGCCGTAATAGGCGTTCACGATGTCTCCCAGCACCACGCCCAGGGAACCGCCGTCCATCAGCAGGTGATGCACATCGATAAACAGGAACAGGTCCTCCGGGGACCGGATCACATTCACCCGGCACAGGCAGGAGTTCAGGATCTGCTCGAAAGGCATCACCAGCACCTGTCCCAGGCGCTTGACGGATTTCTGATGGATATCCTGTATTTCAACTTCCGGCAGCAGCCCGGGAACATAGCGCTGCACCAGCTCGCAGTTTTCGTTGAAGCTGAACGCGGTTGAAAGCGCCGGATGGTTCCGCAGCGCCGTGTTGACAGCGGCGCACAGGCGCTCCGCGTCGACTTCCTTCGGATCGAACCGGGACAGGATATGCATATTGCTCCACATGGTGGAACCGGCCCGGTAAAGCTGGGTATCCACCATCTGGATCTGCAGGGGCGACAGGCGGTGCGGCACCTTCCGGGCTTCCTCGTCCCGTTCGTCAATGCTGCCCTGGAAGACGCGCTCGTCCACGGCCTCCGCGATCGCCCGGGGCGTCCGCTTCTGGAACATATCCGCCGCGCTGAGGCACTCGAGCCCGGCTTCCGCCATGGCTACCATCGCCTTCAGGGAGTCGCCGCCCAGGTCGAAGAAATCGTCCAGGACGCCGACCTGGTCCTCGCTGGTCTTCAGCGCTTTGGCAAACGCGCGGCAGAGCGCTTTCTCCGTTTCGGTTTCCGGCGCGACGTACGGAGCCCGCAGCTCGCTGAAATCCGGTACCGGCAGGGCCTTCTTGTCCACTTTTCCGCTGGAGGTCATCGGCATGGATTCCATGGCCATCAGGACGGAAGGAACCATGTACTCCGGCAGTTTTTCCTGCATATGCTGCCTGAGTTCATCGGCGGAAATGGCTGTCTGGGCGGTATAGTAACCCACCAGGTATTCGGTGCCGCCGCTCTTCCGGACGCACGCGGCGCCGGTTTTGACGCCGGGGTACTCCGCCATGACCTTTTCAATCTCATCCAGCTCAATCCGGAAGCCGCGCAGCTTGATCTGGTTGTCCACCCGGCCGAAGATCCGGATTTTTCCGTCTTCCGTCCAGGCCGCCAGGTCGCCGCTGTGGTAGGCGCGCATGCCGTTGTGGGTAAAGAAGGCCGCCGCCGTCTTGTCCGGCAGGTTGATATATCCGCGGCCCACCTGGTCCCCGCAGATGATCAGCTCGCCCCGGATCCCGACGGGCATCTCGTTCCCGAAGGGATCGGACACATAGAAATACGTATTGGCGATCGGCGGGCCCACCGTCACCACCTGGTTCCCGGTCATTTCCTCCGCCGAGCAGCCCATGGTCGCCTCCGTCGGGCCGTAGACATTCAGGATCACGCTGTCGTCCCGCAGCTCCCGCAGCCGGTCATACAGCTGGGCCGGGAAAGCTTCCGCGCCGATATCAAAGAAGGTCATCCGGCGGATCGCTTCCCGCGTTTCCGGAATATCCAGCAGGTTCAGCAGATAGGTGGGCGTGCAGGTCATGCCGTTCACGCCGTTTTCCCGGATCAGCTTCGCCAGCAGTTCGGGGGAATGGATCTCCTCCTCGGTGGCGATGATCACGGGGTTGCCGTTGCACAGGGGCACAAACTCCTCCACCACGGATACGTCAAAGGAGAAGGACGCCAGCGCCAGGTTCACCCGCCCGGGCGCGGCATAGTGCATGATCTCCAGGGACTTTTCGTTCCGGTGGACATAGTTGGCGATGTTTCCGTGCTCGATCATCACGCCCTTCGGGCGCCCGGTCGTGCCGGAGGTGTAGATGCAGTAGGCCAGGTCGCCCGCATGGACTTCCGGCCGGACGTCTTCCTGCCGGTCTTCGGCCAGCAGTTCCTCAAAGGTCACGACGCTGAAGCTTCCGCCGGCCAGGCCGGCCCGCTCCTCTTTCAGTTTCCGGGTTGTCAGCAGCAGCGGGATTTCCCCGTCCTGCATGCAGAAACCGATCCGCTCGTCCGGATAGTCCGGAATGAAGGGCACAAAGGCTCCGCCGGCCTTCAGCACGCCGATTTCCGCCGCGTAGGCCCTGGCCTCCCGGTCAAACAGCACGCCGACCAGCGAATCCCTGCCGGTGCCGCGGGCCCGGAGCGCGGCCGCGATCCGGTCGGAAAGGTTGTCCAGCTCCCGGAAGGTCAGCTTTTCGCCCGCCGCGGTCACCGCCGGATGATCCGGCGTCCGTTCCGCCCACCGGCGGATCTGCTCATGAACGGGCGTAAAGTGGATATCCACCGCCGTATCGTTGAACCGGGCCAGCGTTTCCCTGTCATCGCCGGACAGCATGCCGATACTGCCGATCGTGGAAGCGCTCATCAGCCCCTCGGCAATGGTGAACAGGTCCCGGGCGAAACGGAGCACCCAGGCTTCGGTAAATTTCTCGTTCCGGTATTCCAGGGTCACATTGTACAGGCCGTCTGTGGCAAAGAACTGAATGGACATGCAGCCCGTCACCATGCCGGTGTGGTACTGTTCCATCCAGCGCCTGTCGCCCGTCAGCAGGCCGTCGTCCGCGTCATCCGCTTTCCCTATGCGGTCCGTGAACAGATCGCCCTGGTAAATGAATTCCACGTCCTCGTTCACCGGGCAGGTCTTCAGTACCTCGTCGAAGGAATAGATGTCGTTCGCCATGGAGTTGAAGAGCTGCCGGCTGATT
>Ga0310690_10011602_pt1 | contig 10859 bp, 29 predicted proteins | sample AusTroGonzalo_MG_2_FD_207661 | JGI IMG/M metagenome (GOLD analysis project Ga0310690, IMG submission 207661) | Bovine rumen microbial communities from tropical cattle in Woodstock, Queensland, Australia - Gonzalo_04 (v2) (version 2) | ecosystem: Host-associated > Mammals > Digestive system >...
GTCACGATGCCGAAGAAGATGCAGAACCTGACACCGAGCATTACCGCATGTACGATCACATGCAGGAACGTGGGTGGATCTACCTTCATGAACCAGGTGGATGTCACAGACACAACAACTTATACCTTAGCATTAAGCAAAAGAGACAACTCGAACACGATCCGCGTGGATGTCGGAATTAAATCCGGAGCATTCAGCGCAACCAACAACACGCCGATCAGCGTATATGTGAACACGATCAGCTTTTCGTTCGCAGCGGCATCGTAAGGAGGATGGCATGGAACAGATAACACTTGGCGACATCGCCGTGGCAGTCACATTCATCGTGGGACTCCTGACCGGGGTGGGATACCTCAGGAAGCATGTCAAGGACTGGTTCGTGCAATCTATCCAGCCGGAGTTTGATGCGTTAAAAACGCAAATAAACGGCCTTTCTGCGCGCATTGATGAAGTGGACATGGAAGCGTGCAAGAACTACCTTGTACAATTCTTGAGTGACATCGAGCACGGCGATAAAATAGACGAAATCGAAAGAGAGAGATTCTGGGAGCAGTATGAGAGATACAAAAGCGCCGGAGGCAATTCATACATCCGGCGCAAAGTGGAAATACTGGTCAAAGAGGGAAGATTATGAGAGAAGACGGTCGAAAGGCCGTCTTTTCAATTCTCCAGATAATAGCGCATGATCTCCCGGAGCATCATCTCCCTTTCAGAGTCTGAAACATCCCTGAAAACGGCTCTTAAACGCTCCAGAACATCCACGACATCATCCTCGTCTGATTCTATGGCGAAGTATGATATATCGATAGAGAAGGCGTCACAGCACTTTCTCAAGGTTTCAAGGGTGAGCCCACGTTTACCGAGTTCAATATTCGCAACAGCTGACCGGGAGATGCCGATCTTCTCGGCGACATCCTCCTGCGTCCAGCCTCTTTTATTCCGGAGATCCCGGAGCTGAGCTCCGATCTTCTTTTTGTCTATCATAGCTCCTCCTGTAGTAACGTGTAGTAACCGGGCAGAACAATTATCGATTGATTATGACAGTAAGGCGAAAAATGGCTCAAAAAAGCCGTTTTTGGGGCGTTTTATTTGCACTGATATATATACTATGTAGCGTTAAACCACTATATATGGTGCTTTTTGGGCTTCGGTTACTATTTTGATAGTAACGCGCCAGACCTTTTACCACATTTGATCGACTATTTTCCTCAATTCTTCGGCTCTTGAGTCCTGATAATACTGCGTCATCTCGATATTTGCGTGACCGATGATGGCGAGCTTGTCAGACTCCGGCGCGGATACGGTTTTCATCTGTGTGGCGAAGGTTCTTCTGTAATCGTGAGCAGTGTGGACAGGCCATCCGTGCTCTTGGTAGAAAACAGGGAGTCTGCGCTTTAGTGTGCTGTATCCGAAACCGATCAGCAGCGCGTTTCCCTTGTCTGCGAAGTGATCAACATACGGAACGCACGCAGAAGCCAGAGGAATCACACGGTTTCTCCCTGAGGCGGTCTTCAGACCTCCGACAAGGTATTTGCCCTCCCGGTTATAGGATGCGGTAGGAAGCGTCAGAAGCTCATTGACACGCATCCCGGTCATGATGAGGATACAGGCGATCATTGCGGTTTCATCACCTTCATCCGCGAGGTTTCTATGCCGTTGGATCTCCTCCGGAGTCAAAGCGACATGATAGACCTTCCGATCCAGCTTCCCTGCGGCGACAGCTGATGACCTGGGTGATGGGATGATCCCTTCGAGGACGGCCTGACGGTCGATCATGTGGATGATCTGAAGAGCCTGAGCTCTGTATGCGTGAGAAAGACCTTCCTGCTTCATGGAGTCGATGATCCGCTGCCAGTCCATCGGTTGGATGTATCTGACAGGGTAATCCGCCAGCATGGCGAACCGGCGCTTGAAGGAGTAACCGTATATCTTCAGCGTCCTCTCAGAGCCTTCAAAACGACCGCAAGCTGATTCGAAGCATTCCTCGACCGTTTTATCGCTGGAAGCCTCGATGCGTTCCTGACGCATTGTAGGGATATAATCCAGCGCTTCCATCCGGGTGCGGAAGCCTGACTTCCGTTTATAGATTCTCTTGCCGGTGTCTGAGTATCCCAAAGTGACCTCAGCCGTCCAGTCATCACGGCCTTTCAACTGGAACGCAGTGCCGGCGCCGTTCTCTCTTTTTCTTCGTTTCATGATGTGATATAATAACTATGCCATGATCTTCTGATGTTCATGGTGTTTGCCTTTCTTTTGAGCGGTGTCCGTCAACACCGCTCATTTTTAAGTGGTCGGGTGGTATAATAGAAGTGCGTATAGTGATAGGGGCATTTCGTAGTCACACCTCCTTTCCTGAAGAGAGCGTCCAGAGATGGGCGCTCTTTTCCTATAGCGGAGAGGAGAAGCCGACAGCCTTTCCGAGGATCTGCACCGGTTCATCCTGGGCGGTGACAATGATCGGTTCGTATGCAGGGTTTTCCGGCTGGAGGACGATATAGTTCGGCTTTTTATACACTCTTTTCAGCGTGGCTTCAGATCCGATCAAGACGGCAGCGATCTCGCCGTTCTCCACATCCGGCTGCTGTCTGATGTAGACGCAATCTCCGTCTTTAATCCGAGCACCGACCATGGAGTCGCCGCGGGCGATGAGGACGAAATCAGCACGGAACAGGGCAGGAACTTCGGCATATCCTGTGATGTTCTGTTCAGCAATAATCGGTTCGCCGCAAGCAATCTCTCCAATGACCGGCAGACGCTGGGCTTCCGGGATCGGCAGGACATCTGCCGGATATTCTACATCATCCGATAGACCGATCAGATAGAGCGGAGATGTATGCAGAACTTTAGCGATTTCATGCATCCGATCAACATACAATCTGTCGATCTTTCCCTGCTCATACTTGCAGATGGTCACTGGCGTGACACCTATCGCAAAACCGAGCTCTTTTTGGGTCATTTTCATCGCTTTGCGGCGTTCTTTTATTCTCTGTCCGATCAGGTGCTTCTTGTTTGTATCTGTCATGTAAAATTCACCTCCGATTAATTTAAATTATAATTACAATTATTAAAAAGTAAATATTTTCCGAAAAGTGAATAAAAAAATACTTGCAAAGTAATTTTCGGAGGCTATAATAATAAATGTAGGTTATTTTTACCGACAAACCACACCATATGGGAGGAGGTGAAAACGTGGTAAGACGCGATCTGCTGATCGGCATACTGAAAGACCAAGGACGGACATATATCGGAGTGTCCAAGGCGCTGAACATGACACCGAAAACGCTGTACAACAAACTCAGAGGGAACAGGAGCTTCACGATTGAGGAAGCAACCAGGATGATCGACTTTCTCGGCATAAAACGAGACGAGATACTCGACATTTTTTTCGCCCAGTAAATTAACTGGGAGGTAATAAGAGAAAGGCAGATAATAACTATGATGAATATCGAACTTTTGAAAGGTTTCGCAATCGTAATTGCAGAGGTAATCGGAGTAACAGCTGGAGGAGCTCTTTTGACATCCTTCATCGTCTGGATGGCTAGGAGGGGGAAATGAGGCAAAGCTGCGTAATTGACGGAAAGATTGTGCCGAAAGGCAGGCCTCGGTTCTATATGCAGAACGGTCACGCCAGAGCATACACGCCGGAAGCCACTGCGACATATGAGAACTGGGTGCGGATGTGCTGGAACGCATGGCACAACACGCGCTTCGATGATGACGCGCAGCTGATGGTCAGAATAGATGCAGTCTTTGAGATGCCGAAATCAGCCAGCAAGAAGAAACAGGCTCAGATGCTTGACGGAGCGGTCAGACCGACCAAGAAACCGGACTGCGACAACATAGCAAAGACGATCCTGGACGCGCTGAACGGCATCGCTTACAAGGATGACAGCCAGGTGGTTCAACTGACCGTTTACAAGTGCTACGGCGACCAGGAGCAGATCCTGCTGAGCATCACGGAGGTGTGAGCATGGACAACACGTTAATGGACGAGATCATCCTGAGCAACGACTACTTCATCAACGCCGTGACGGCGGCAAAGATCATGGGCGTGAGTCCTCAGAGCTTGAGGGAGTGCGCTCAGAAAAGACCTGATCTGATCGGGTTTCCGTATTCATACATCGGGACGAAGATGATCATCCCGAGAGAATCATTCATTGACTGGGTTATTAGGAGGGGCAAATGACATTTGAAGACATCAGAAGAGCAAACGAGTCGGTCGAGACGATTGACCTGAAGGGAAAAGGATATGCGCTCGTCAACCAACGGATAAAAGCGTTCAGGATGGTATATCCGGAAGGATTCATCCGCACCGAGATGGCAAGCCTCACAGACGGAGTGTGTATCTTCAGAGCGATGGTCGGAACGTACACGGCAGACGGATCGATGCTGATCCTCGGCACTGGTACGGCGTATGAGAAAGAGAACAGTAGCTTCATTAACAAGACATCCTTCATCGAGAACTGCGAAACCTCGGCGGTCGGAAGGGCTCTCGGCATGGCGGGGTTCGGCATCGACACCTCGGTGGCAAGTTATGAAGAAGTCGCAAACGCCATCGAGAACCAGGGCAGTGATGACGAATTCGCCACACCGGAGCAAATAGCGATCCTGGAACAGCACTACACCGGTGAGAACCTGAAGAAACTGCTGGAGAAGAACAACATCTGGAGACTGCAGGACATCAGCAAGAGAAAGGCTGCAGAACTGATCGGGAGGTTGAAGAGATGATCGAGATCCGAGGTTCTATTTACAAGGGCGACCAGAAGGAGTGCGTGATGTGGACATCCGTGGACGCACTCAAACCGATCATAGACGCGCTGAAAGCTCAGCTGGTCTTGCAGATCGATCACAGTGAGTACAACGAGGCATCGGTGACCATCGATTCGATCAGACGGCTGACGGACACCTACTGCGAGGCAATCGAGGGAGGCGCTTAATGAAGCTGATCAGATCTGACAGACTCCGAGAGTGGGTGGATCTGAACACCTACTGCATCGCAGACAAGTATGAGCACACGACAGAGGTGATCTGGCCGGACGAATTACTCCGGGAGATCCATGACGAAGGATACAACACGTTTGAGTCGATCTGTGACGCACTGGATACAGATCCGACCTTATTCGAAGCAGTAAAGGCATACATCATGACAGGAGGGTATGAATGAATAACGTTACTTTAATCGGGAATCTTGCGAGGGACATCGAGATCAAGCAGACCTCCAACGGCTCATCACTGGCGCGGTTTGCGGTGGTGTGCAGCAGACGAGGTGAAGGCGCCGATTACATCAACTGCAAAGCGTTCGGATCTGTAGCCGAGAACCTATCAAGATACTTCCATAGAGGGCAGAAGATCGGGATCACAGGCAGGATCATGACAGGGTCGTATGAACGGAACGGCGAGAAGGTCTACACCTTTGAGGTGCTCGTGGAAAACTTCGACTTCTGTGAGAAGAAGCACACCGAACCGGAAGAAACTGAAAGAGAACCTGGCGACGATCTTCCCTTCTGAGGTGAACCATGGATCTGTTGAACGATTTACAATACAAAACTCGCCAGCTGGAGCTCTCCATCAAGAAGCTGAGGGAAACCGGCACAGGGTATGCGGAAGCCGAGAGGGATTATAAGGTCTGCCTCGCTCAGACTGCCCTCAAATTGAAGTCTGACGGCATGGCGATCGGGCTGATCGATAAGGTCATCTATGGAGTGCCGGAAGTCGCCACAAAGCGATTTAAACGCGATGTAGCGGAGGCTGTATACAAGGCGAACCTTGAGTCGATCAACGCGCTGAAGCTGCAGATGCGATTGCTGGAGGCTCAAATAAGCAGGGAATGGAGTGTAGAGATGCATGAGTAGATCAATCCTGACAGACCTCCCGGTCTGCTTCATTTGTGGAGATACAAGACACCTGGACAGGCATCACATATTCTTCGGAACAGCGAACCGGAGACTGTCAGAGCGAGAAGGCTGCTGGGTGTATCTGTGCCGATGGCATCATACCCAGGGCAACAACTCCGTCCATCAGAACCGAGAGATGGATCTGAGATTAAAACGGATGTGCGAGAAGAGATGGATTGAGGAAAACGGAACAGAGGAAGACTTCCGGAAGATCTTCGGAAAGTCATGGCTTACAGAGGAGGATGAAGAATGACTCAAGCTCAGAAAATCGTTGATTATATGCAGCGGTTCGGCTCTATCACCACGATGGAAGCCTTCATGGATCTTGGAATCGCAAGGCTCGCTTCTAGGATCTACGACCTGAAGTGTGAAGGGTATCAGATCGAATCGGACATGGTAAGCAAGAAGAACAGATACGGCGAGAACGTGAAATACGCCAGATACTGGATTAAGGAGAACTGATGAGGAACGAACAATTCATTGTAATCGAGGGGTGGATGGTGAACGAGCTCGGTCTTAAGGGCAACGAGCTCCTCATCTACGCCATCATCTACGGCTTCAGCCAGGAAGAGGGGCACTTCTTCAGAGGTTCGCTCGGATACCTTGCTGACTGGACGAACACATCAAAACAGACGGTCATGAACACCTTGAAATCGCTGCTTGAGAAGGATCTGATCGGCAAGCAAGAAGTATCTGATGGGGTATACAAAAAATTTGTATACTATACAAAAATTTTGTATGGGGGTATACAAAAATCTTTACCAGGGGGTATACAAAAAAGTTTACCCAATAATATAGATATAAATAATATAAATAATAATATAGTACGTATTGTTGAGGCATATACAGAGTCTGAAATGCTCCGGGAAGCCCTGATCTACTTCGTATCGGAGACGAGGAAGAAGATGAAGAAGCCGGTGACACCGAAAGCACTGGAGCTCCTCCTGAAGAAGCTGGACGAGCTCGGAAAAACGGACGAGGACAAGACGGCGGTCGTCAATCAGAGCATCATGAGATCCTGGCAGAGCTTCTACGAACTGAAGGATGACGGATACAGACCGAGACCGGCGACAAACGTGGGAACAACCGGCGTCCACTTCGAACAAGAACGAGAACACAACTATGACGATGACGATATTTATTTTGATCCAGCAGGAGGGATTGTATGAAAGAATTAACCAGAGTAATCACCGTAGAGATCATGACGATTGAGAAGGACACCGAGGAAGCGCGTCTGGACTACAGAGCGACCGAAGAGAACCTGAAGCGGCTGTGGGGCGTGGATCACGTTGAGATCAAGAGCGACAAGATGTTCGTGAGGGATGACGATGACTGAGCAGCTGAGCATGGTCGAGATCCTGGAGAGCACGAAGGTGATGGATGACATCGACCTGGTCATAGAGGACATCCGGAAGAACTGGGAGTTTGCACAAACAAGGTCATATATAGACGGAAACGGCAAGACCTTTCCTGAATACATTGACAGCCTGTTTGAACACTACACCGGATACTCCTGCGACATCGGCGAGTACAGCTTCATCGACTTCAGCCCGGGAAAGATAAGACTGTGGACATACAGACCGAAGCACAAGGAGCTTGTAATAAAGCGGAGCGATCTGGAGAGGAGACTGCAGGAGAACGTATGAAATCAGAGGATTATGGCTCGTATGATTGCATCCATGCTCATGCCTGTAGACGGATGAGAAAGGTTGCATATTCACAGACAGGCAAGTGGGTAACAATGGGATGCGATCCGGAGAGATGCCAAGCATATTGCAACGATATTCTTTATACAGAAGAAGAGGCGATAGAAGCGATTTATCAAGCAGCTGACGATGCTGTGGCAAGCAGAAGCACAACGAACTATGCGAGGGGATACCTTCCACATAAGGAGAGGACGAGATGAACCTTTCAGAAGTATTAGAAGCCATCGGCGATGCATTCGGAAAGGACATCACCGAGGTGATCAGATGCAGGGATTGTAAATACTTCAACCTGAGGATGATGAAATACGGCGACTGCACTCTTCCACTATGGAGGGGAGCATACACGCCGGACGTAACTGCCGGGGATTATTGCGCCTGGGCAGAGAGGAGAGAAGAATGAGCCTTATCGATAAAGAGAAACTGCTTGCGGATCTGAGGGAGCTTGAAGAGGCTGCCAACGACCGGATGGAGAAACGCACGCAGATCGCGATCCTGACATGCATCAGGCTCGTTGAACAGCAGTATCAGATCGAGATCCCGATGAAGACCACTGAAAGAGGCAAGCATGAGGCGGTGCTATGAAGTGGGAGCTGGATCTCAGAGAGTTTGACCGACTGGAAGGACTACTGAGGACGAAGGGCATCAAATACGAAAGAATCGACCTCAAATCCTCCTACGCAGAGCATCATGAGATATTCTATCCCTCCAGAGCGTGGCACACGGCAGACGCGATCCTGAACAGCTTCTCGGTGGGGCACACGAAAGGATTACTTGAGTATTACGGAGCTCTTCCGAACGGCCAGATAGGGATAGAAGGGAAGTTAAAAGCGGACGATATATTCGAAAGGATCTGCGACCATGATTCAAGACGAATTAAGAGAGAACTTCGAAGAATTGACCTTTGCGATCATTAAACAAGCCATCTGGGATTACTACAAAAAGTGCTATCCCTGGTTCACTGACTCTCCACATATGCCGTCAGAAACGGAACAGGGATATATATCACGACTGAAAAGAATAGAGAAAAAGCGTCAAGCCGAGCGGAGGAGTCTTCAGGACTTCTTCCTCGGCGACTTCTATTCCCGGAGGATGCCGGCATTAAAGGGAACAGTCTTAATGGAGGAGATCGAGATCAGGCGGAGGCATATGCTGCCTTTGTTTGACGGAAAATAAGTCCTTGCATGATAAAATAGTGACAAGGAGAAAGAATAAGGAGGGAAAATGTCAACAGGAGTCACAATAACGATCATCATATGCCTGACTTTGATTATTCTGGCATGTATAGGGAGGATTAAACGATAATGGAAGACCTTATGAATTATCTTTATAGTCCGGTTGCCCAGGTTGCGTTAATTTGCGGTCTTGCGGAGATCATCAAGCGGATCGGGTGTCCGAAAAGGCTGATCCCGATCGTGGATGTCGTGCTGGGACTGATTTCCGGCGTATGCCTTTATGGATTAGCGCTGAATTACGGAGCAGTCGCAGGGATCAACATCGGCCTGGCTGAAGGACTTTCAGCGTGCGGACTTTTCTCCGGAATTAAGAACGTATTCGGAGAAGACAGACCGGAAACCTTTCCGGTAATTGAGGAGGACGAAGATGGAGAAGAAGAATCCTGAGTTCAAAGAAGAACCGTGGGTAGAGCCGATCTGCGACACCTACGATGTGTATCTGGAGGAAGACGAAGATGATGAAAGCGAGTGAGATCGTAGCAAAAGCAAAAGAGATCGCAACGAAGTATAAGACGCTGTATGTCCTCGGCTGCTTCGGAGCTCCGATGACCGCAAAAGCAAAAGCGAGATACACTCAGAATCAGGCCTACAACGCGTCAGCGACAAGGAAGAAGATGATCCTGTCAGCCAGCGCGGATACGTTCGGATTCGACTGTGTATGTCTGATCAAGGGTATCCTGTGGGGCTGGAAGGGCGACAAGAACGCAACCTACGGAGGCGCGAAGTATTGCGCGAACGGTGTGCCGGACATGGGATCTGATGGGATCATGAAATACTGCAGCGGAGTGAGCACAAACTTCAAGGGCATCGTTCCGGGAGAGGTTCTTCACAAGAAAGGCCATGTCGGGATCTACATCGGTGACGGACTGGCCGTAGAATGTACACCGGCGTGGGACAACAAGGTTCAGATCACAGCGGTGGCGAACCTGGGCACGAAGAAAGGGTATCATAACAGAACATGGACAGACCACGGCAAGCTGAAGTATATCGATTACACCACGCCGAAGCCGGCACCGAGTACCGAAGAGTATTACATCGTTGTAAAAGGCGACAACATGACGAAGATCGCAAAGGCTCATGGGATGACACTGGCGCAATTGAAAAAACTCAATCCTCAGATTGAGAACGCCAGCCTGATCCATGTGGGAGATAAGATCCGGGTGAAGTGATGAACTATAGAGAAATCGTTGAACAGGAAGGCTATCGCTTGGAGGATCTGACTCCTGAGCATCAGACCTACATCAGCGGCATGAAGCAGCTGCTCTCCGACTTCCAGCTCTATTATGCATATGAAACGGATGACGAGGACAGCATCATTGACCAGCTTAAACAGCAAATAGCGAACGAAGTCATCGAGGACATTTATTCATGGTTGGAATTACAGCTCCTCGAATATCAGATCGGCGCTGGCGATGCCGAAGCCGTAGAAAGATATGACAACGCTCGAAGAGCTTGAGAGGCTCAAAGAAGAGATCGACTGGGACTTCAGAGAGACATACATCGGCAACCTCTACAACGAAAACGACAGATACTGTGAGATTAGAGCGGAAATTGCCGGAGAAGTCCTTGACGAACTCAACAGATGGATGACACGGTACATCGAAGATCTGGAAGACTATGAAGAGATATAAGGCCTGTTCAAAGTGCGGAAGAGTGCACGACATCAATATAGACTGCACTCCAAGGATATACGCACCAAGGATAGACGAAGCATACCAGACTAGGAATACTACAGCATGGCATAAATTAAGCCTGAGGATCAGAGAAGACGCACACTGGCTCTGCGAGGTATGTAAAAGCAACGGAGAATATAATCACGAAGGGCTTGAGGTGCATCACATCACACCTATCAAGGAAGATCCAGAGCAAGCATTTAATCCGTTTAATCTGGTAACTCTCTGCGGAAGCTGCCATGAAAAAGCAGAACGTGGAGAGATAAGCAAGGAAACCTTAAGAAAGCTGGCGGAGGAAAGGGAAAGAACCTCCCCCGGCGTCTGAGGAAAGAAAAAATAAAATCGCTTCGTAAT
>Ga0310690_10011605_pt1 | contig 10858 bp, 22 predicted proteins | sample AusTroGonzalo_MG_2_FD_207661 | JGI IMG/M metagenome (GOLD analysis project Ga0310690, IMG submission 207661) | Bovine rumen microbial communities from tropical cattle in Woodstock, Queensland, Australia - Gonzalo_04 (v2) (version 2) | ecosystem: Host-associated > Mammals > Digestive system >...
GATGAAGATGTGGAACGACTGCATGACCAGGAAGGTTCCGAAGATAAAGGGACTGTCCGATGCCAGGAAGGAGAAGATCAAGGTTCGTGTGGAGGAGATAGGCGGCTGGTACAGTGCGGAGACGGTCCTCTGGTCCTGCTTCTGCAAGATCGACCGATCCGACTTCTGCAACGGGAGCAACGACCACCAGTGGGTCGCCTCCTTCGACTGGTTCTTCATGAACGGCCAGAACTGGCTGAAGGTCTTCGAGGGGAACTACGACAACAAGCGGCAGGTGTCACGCATTGAGCAGAGCATCGACGTCGCACAGAAAGCGAAAGGTTTAATTCACGATTTTTTAAATGATACCGGCAACAAAGGAACAGACTACTGCTTTGCAGATACTCCGGACGAGCAGTAGCATAGACACCCCGGAGAAGCTGGCGGCTCTCATCAAGGACGAGCGTGTGCAGAGATACTGCCAACTTGATAACGATACCCGTCTCTACTGGCTCTGCGACCAGATCAACGCGCTCAACTATATGACCCACTCCGCCAGGATAGCAAGCGAGATAGACCTGCTGGTCGAAGCATCGATGACCGACCAGGCGATCATGGAGGACGACAGGGTGCGCTGGCTCACGCAGATAGAGATGCAGGAAGCCTTCCGACGTGGAATCACCAAGGAATACGGGGACTTCTTCGGCATCACGGCCGGGACGATCGTCCAGTTCCTCCGCGGATTCATGGACGGAGAGAAGCGGAAGAGGGCGAAGGCTCTCATCCGCGAGGAGGAGATGCGCAAGGAGAAGGAAGGACAGGAGCGCCTCTGGGCGGAGATCCAGGAGCAGAAGAAGAAAGGGATGTTCGTCCCGACCTGGGGACCGAAGTTTAACTTTAAAGACGACGACAAGAAATGAGACCCTGGAAAGACAGGAACTTCGGGAAGCACCCGTCCGACCCGGAGTACGATGACCGCTACGATGCGGAGGATGACCACGAAAGATACATGTTTGAAATGGAACTCAAGTATGACCTTGAATTGTTAAAGGAGGAAGACTGATGGAAACGTATTTGATAGACAGAACATACGAAAAGAGATACAAGAATGCACTTGGTTGGATGCGTGATGTTTATCCAACACTAACGGGAGCAGCAAAAGAAGATGCGGAGCATTTCTTCCCGGAACTTGCCGAGAGCGAGGACGAGAGGATAAGGAAGATGTGTATAGGGGCGGTGAACATAGCGGCATCTGCGGAAGGTGGATTGCTCCATTCCGAAGCAAGCGAATGTCTTGCTTGGCTCGAAGAACAAAAAGATAAGAACTGCCTTGCTTGCGACCAGCACTTGAAGGGTTACATCGCTGGTCGGAAAGTGACGGAAGAAGAAAAGCAGAAAGAGAATCCGAAAAACGCTGATTCTATTTCCGCAGATTGCGCTTCAAATGCAAAATGCGAAGATAGATGGCATAAAGTGCAGGATTCTCTGCCAGATAACCCGAGAGAGGTTTTATGCAAAGATGCAATCGGAAATTACTTTCTCGGTAGGTATTTCGGAGGAGAAGAAGATTATTGGTATGTGGAAGTATATGATGATGCGGACAAAACCAATAAGAATAATCCACCAGTTGTAATGTGGGTAGACATTCCCTCCGAAAAGCAGAAAGAGCAGAATCCTATCACTCCCCAAATGATGGATATGGCTGCGAGTGAATGTATCTACGGTCAATGCGGTGACAACCGTTTTTGGATTATCGAAAAGGCCAAGAAGGACATCATCGAAAAGACCAACATTGAATCCTCCCCGGACGAAATGAAGGTGCTTGATAATATCCTTTTTCGTGCTTGGCAGATGGGGTGGCTAAACAAATACGAAGAAACGCCGAAAGATCCATTCGATGACGAGCAATTCAAACGCGGTTATGAGGCCGGATATGAAGATGCCGTAAGGGTAAACAAGCAACAACATTCGGACGATTGGAAGAATGGATATGAATCCGGGAAGATAGTTGGAAGGCAAGAGCAGATGCCAACAACCAAATTCAAGAAGGGAGATTGGGTTGTTTACGACGGCATACTCGGTCGTGGCATTCTCCAAGTTGCGGATGTAAAGAATGGGCGGTACACATTTGTTGACAACGACTCCACCCTTCTCGCGGAAGATAGCGATGATTGCTTGCGTCCGTTGACCCCGGATGACTTGAAGGAGCAGAAACCCCAGGATGTGAAAGTCACCACAAGCGACTCGTCAGCAAGCGGAAAGGAGTTGTTGTATGTGAGCAACAAGTCCTACAACATCGGCTTTCGTGATGGTGTTGCATCGGTCAAGGACACGCCTCGTTGGCGACGAATCAAGGAGGGCGAACGGCTTCCTTGCCCCGCGTACCTTTGGAGCATTACATACAAGGATTACGCGGATCACTGGGAGGGGAAACTCATTCCTAACATGGAGGGTGTTCTTGTCGGCTCCGACACTTGGTATCTTCCCGTTGCCGATGTTAAGAATCTACCGAAGGAGGACGAGAAATGACCGATGCAGAAATCGTAGCAGAACTTTTCGGATGTCCGTGCAACTACTCACCGATTGACGAAGAAATGTGCCTCAATTGTGATTGCGAACACATCTGCGGAACACCGGAACAAACCGACGCGAAGTGTTGGCAAAGGTACTTTGACTTTAAGAGAAAGGAGGACGAGAAATGAAATTAACGAAAGAAGATTACATGAGACTCCCCAAGGAAAGACTTGCGGAGTTGCTGGCTGAACGAGACAATGAGGTTATCCAACCAATCGTGATTCCATCCCAGCCTGCACCATTTGACCCGTGGAGAAACCCGTATCCGTTTGGGCCTACAATCACCTATGCGGAGCAAAAAATTGACCCTTCCATTGTCGGCTATGCGGACGATAGGAACAATCCGTACCATTCGGAAACGCAAGTAAATAAGTGAACGGCGGCCCTAATTGATTATGGACAAAGAAACTGAAAAAGAATGGTTGCAAGACCGGGAAGGTTGTTTTTGGGATGGTGTTGCAGAAGGTAAGAAGGTTGTCCTTGATTGGTTAACCGCCAATGGACAGGCAGACCTCGCAGACCGATTCTTAAAAGAAACCGAGTAACTTCCGGCCCTAAATCGCTGACTTATGACCTATAAACAAGCAATAGAGAAAACGGAGAATCTTTTGGACACGATAGACATTTTGTCCTATGTAAGAAAAGGAGAAACCGTTGAACAGTTGATGGCGAGATTGGATGGTGCGTATGCTGAAGTTGAAGAAGTGCAGAAAGAGCCATTCGATACTTATCTTTTCAATTGGATGGATGAACAAGAGTTCATTGACTATCTACACAGAAGATATGGAAAGGTGTTTTGTATTCAAGAAATGGTTGTTCATTATTACACCTACACCCCAAAAAGTTAATCACTTTCGGCCCTAATTGATTGAGATATGAAAGCAAAACTTAAAACAGGAAAAATCATAGATGTAGTTCCGAACGATGATTTTTGTGCGGCGAGATGGGTGGATAAGGAAACATCCGAATACATCTTTGATGATGAAATAGATGAGTTACTTCCGGCCCTAACTGACTAACCTTGGGCGCGGACTCGCAAAAGCATAACCGTTTCTATCTAACCACGCGAAGATGCGCCCTATTAAACACAAGACACATGATAGTGATTTACATCATCCTTGCGGTCATCACCGCAGTAGTGATCGCTTACGGCGTCCATAACGCAGTCCGTGCGGATGAGCTGGACGAGTTCGAGGAGGAACTGCACAAGTTTTCAATCCACCTGGACGAACGGGCGAACAACCTGGCGGCAGGAGAGGAGACCGTCCGAAGACTTTACAAGGAACTACGCGAAGAACTTAACAAACGGAAAGATGAAACCGGAAATAATTAATCTGCTGAAGTGGGAGGACATCCGGGACGTCATCGGCGCCACCGGGATATTCCTGTTCGACTACGACAAGGAGTTCTACCAGGGCGTCCTGGAGAACCTGCGCAGGAGCAGTATGAGCGAGAGCAAGAAACGCTACCTCTATCTCATCGAGAAAGCGGAACAGGCAACCGGAGCGAAGGCAACCAGGAGCAAGAACTACTGGAGCGTACTGACCCGTTCCTTCGTGTCGTACCGCATGTGGAAGGAAGGAATGACCTTCATGGACATCGGACGCATCTGCGACCGTGACCACGCGACGATCATCAACCAGGTGCGCAAGGTCGAGGACATCATCGGTATGCCGAAGGCGTTCAAGGACGAATACGATCTGTATGTGAAATTTGAAAACATGCTGGAAGATGGAGAAGAAGAACAGTAGCATCAACCAGGCGGGCGTCGAGACGAACGTCCTTTATATGATGAGCCTGGCGATGGATCTCATCCTCCGCGACAACGAATGGAGGATGAGCAAGCAGAGGGAGGCGTTCAAGAAGGAGAAGAAACAGCTCTTCACCAGGTACGCGCAGGCCGTCCGCAACGCCTGCTATCTCCAGGACCAGCTGGCCCAGGATATCTACGATGTCGATGAGAAGAACAACTGGAAGAACATACCGCTTTGGCAGGAGGAGGCGAACGAACTCGCAAGGCTCATCCTTCTATATGCGGATAGGTCATCCTGCCAGGAGGTCGTCGACGAGATCTTCAGACACATCCGCTCGCTCCCGGGAGAAGGGATCGTCGATGAAAAGATGTTGGACGCCTTCCGGCTTAAAAAGATTTGATATGGTTAAATTGATCGTAATCGGACTCTTCGTCCTCGTCGCCGTAGTGCTGGCCGTATGGAGTCTCATCCTCAACGCGAAATGCGAAATGCTTCGCAAGCAGAAACGGACGCTCGACGGGTATGACGTCCTGGTACACGAGAAGGTATGCGAGCTGAACCGCCAGATCGAACGGTACGACGGGGCCGTAGATATAAACGCATCCTACACCGTGACGGAATCGGACGAGCTGAAATACACTGCGGAGAAATACGTCCGCAAGGTCGCCATCCAGTCGATTTCAAAGACGATCGCCTCCGACATAGTGCGGAGCATCGCTCCGACCGTCGACGTCGTTGACGGCCACAGGAGGTACTCCTACCGGCTGAAGGTGTGGCAGCACGGACAGCCAAGTTCGCAGACCACCTCTGCCAACGACCTGGCAGAATCGCCGGCCAAGTAAGCCGGCGTTTCGCTTTCAAGGTCTATCCCAAGTTCGGATGCGATGGCTACCGCAAGATGGTGCGTCTCGTGTACCACCGTGTCTATGAACTCCGACCCGCTTGTGGTCGGACCGATAGCCACGACCGCGCGGTGAATCGCCGGGTTCGTATAGGTGAATCCGGTGTTGTACTTCCCCTCGGACATCAGCTCCCCTGCGTTCTCCATGACCCACCTCGGAGCGCCTGCATCGTATAGACAAGAGAGGATGCCGTCAACATCATAGTATTTCGTTGCGAAGATGAAGTCTACGACCCATCTCCCGATTGCGAGAACGCGATGGATTGCCATGTAAAATATATTTTTGTATATTTGTATATGCTACCTTATCAAAACTTATCACTTGAGGATATGCCTGGCGAGGAATGGAGGGACATTCCTGGCTGGGAAAGTTATTACCAGATTTCAAACCTCGGTCGAGCAAAATCCGTAGAGCGTTTTATCGTTGACAAAAACGGAGTTGTTCGTCCAATTCGTTCTCGAATAATTCGTGTTCATCCGAGCGGGCCAAATCGGGCTTATCTCGGTTTCGGGTCTCACCGGGACGGGGAATGTGGACGAATATATATTCATAAGTCTGTTGCAATGGCTTTTATACAAAACGATGAATCAAAACCGTGTGTAGACCATATTAACGCAGATACATTTGACAATCGGGTTGATAATCTGCGATGGGTCACTCAAAGTGAAAATTTGAGAAATCCAATCGCATTACAAAGAATGTCGAAAGCGAAGTCCGGGGAGCACTGCAACTTTTATAGAAAGAGGCTTCACGCAAAACCCGTAAGGTGCATACACCAAGATGGGACGATTGAAATGTTCCCATCAATATACGATGCCACGAAGGCCGGCTATTGCGAACGAAGCATTCGTTGTTGTATAAAAGGGATTTACTCCCACCACAAAGGGTGCAAGTGGGAGTATGGACCTAAATAACATCCTCCCAGACAATCGGCAGCCCCTTTGCGTTGCAGTCGGCCAGGAACCGCGTGAATGCGATCCCCTCGTATCCGTCCTTGTCGTCCAGTACGTCCTTTACATACTGCGCCAGGTGCGCGTCGTCCGGCACAGAACTCCCGTAGTAGTCGCTCAAGCCCATGTGGTACACGAACACCTTATCGTAACCCCTGTCGTTTTCGATTTCGACGCCGTAAGAATTAAGGAGCGCGTCCACCTTCTCTTTGGACTTTGCGGTCAGCTTGTTCCCCTTCTTGTCGCGCATCTGCTTGATGGCCCACTCGCATAGCGCCTTGCTAAAATGCCAGCCGTAGTGGCTCAAGTATGCCTCCAGCCCGGCCGGAAGGATATCGTAGTAGTCAAGTCTTGTCATAGTGATGAAAATTTAGGGGCGAGTCTCCCCGCCCCGGATTGTTAACGATAACGGCCCATTCCGTCACGATAACGACGCTCGTACATGCCGTCGTATTCGCGGTCGTACATGCCGTGCCGGTACTGCATTGCGTCCTCACGGGGCGACCAGCGTTCGCCGTAGGAGTTGTGGTCGCTGTAAGAACCGCGCTCGGAGAACTGGGACTTCATGTCCTCCCAGATCTCGCAAGCCTCCATGAGGCCGGACTTGGCGCGTTTCATCGCCTCGTCGAAGCGCTTGGCGTCATCTCCGCCGCGCTCAAAGATATGGATCATTCCCATTGTTTATTCCTCCTTTGTTTTGGTTCCAAGAAACGCAGAGAGCATCCTCTTCATCTCGGCAAGCTCACCCTTCAAGTCGGCCATCTCCTTCGCGCTCTGCATCTCCTTCTGCTTATCCGGGTCCAGCGAGAGCAGGAGTTCGTCGCACTTGTCGCGCAGTGTCCGGTGGGCGTCGTAACTGTCTACGATACGCTGGCTGTTGTCGCGCATTGCGGTGATTTCGTTAACAACAAGCCCCTGGTCCTCGCTCACGAACATTCCCTTGTCCGGGAAGTTTGCGACGGAAGCGGTTGCAGGAAGGCCGGAAAACGGGATCGTCTCGCCGTCTACTGAAACGGCCAGGTCAGTCACCATGCCTCCGAACATGGCCTGCGGTTGCGACGGGTTGAACTGCGGAAGGTGGGTGTTCACGGAGATCACCCTTCCTTTCTCCATACGGGGTTCGTTCTTGTAGAGTATGTACAGGGTTGTGCCCTGGCTCATTCCTTGGAACATTGTTTTGAGTATTGATGTTGATGTTACGCCGATGTCGGCGAGATAATTTGCAGGACGCCGTTGTACCAGTCATAGAACATGGTCACGATTCCTGTCCCTGTAAGATCGGCCGCAGTCACGTTGGCTCCGGCGAAATAGGTGAGGTTGCGGGTGTTGCCGTTCAGAGTGAAGCGGACGGGCAACGTACCCGTTGTCCCGGTCGGGATAGTGTCGGCGATGTTCACCGTGAGATAGCCGACGGGCGGAATCCTGCGGAAGCCGAGGGCGAAGTCCACGGTCTCCGTACCCACGGTGACTCCGTTGGTCCGAAGATACGGAATCCCGTTTACGTTTGTGGTGACGTTCACGCATCCGAACATAGCCATCCCTCCGCGTTAGAAGTTGACTCCGTTTCCGTAGAAGCCGTAGCCGTTTGAATAGTAACCGCCGTTCACATACGGGGTGGTGTTGACCGCGGTGAGGGCGGGCCACTGCACGGGAACGGTGTTCGGCTGTTTCGCGGACAGCTCGGTGATCTTCTGGTTGAGCGTGTTGAACGCCGCGGTGAAGGCTTCCGTCTGCTTGTCGTTGGAAATCTGGTTACGGAGCTGGGTGATGATGTCGGCCTGCGTGTCAATCTTGGACTGAAGGTCGCGCTCCTTGGCGGCGCAGAACTGGTCGTTCATGGCCACGGTCTGGGCGTTGATTGCGCCTACGATTGCGTTCGTGTTGCGGTCGGCCTGGGAACCGAGCTGATTCGTCTGCTCCAAGGTGCGGATCTGCGCCTCGTAACCCTGCTGTGTGGTGAGAAGGCGGTTCTCGCAGCAACACTGCGCAAGCTGGCTTGCCAGGGCGGAGTTGCCGGATTGGATTGAGTTGATGATTTGCGGGACGCTCACGGCCTGCTGGAGAGCAAGGTTGGAGAGTCCTGCCTGGATCGTCGCGACCGCGGAAGCGACCTGGGAATAATCCTGACCGAGCATGGTCGCGAGGTTCTGGATAGCGGAACGGGACGCCTCTCCGTTGGAGTTGATGGCGTTCATGAGGAGTTCCCGGCCGCTGTCGTTGTTGAGCTGGTTGGAAAGGAAACCGGCACCGGAGTTGCCGCCCCAGCCACCGCCGAAGCCACCGAAACCGCCCCAACCGTTGCCAAAGAGAAGGCCGAGGAAGAATCCGAGGATTCCACCGCCCCAGCCACCAAGACCATTCCCGAAGCCACCGTTGTTCATGGCCATCCAAGCGGGAATGCTGCCTCCGTTGTTTTCCGGAGTGTAGACTACTGTTTCTGCCATAGTGCAATTTTTTAATTGGTTTGTATGGCAAAGTTCGCGATATGCAAACGGATGTGGAATTATGTCGCACAATAAAGAAAAAGCGCTGAAATTCAGCGCCTTGCATACGACAAATATGGTGTTTAAGTTAGAATGAGTATCCGAACGTGACCCCGGCTCCGGCATACGGCTGGAATCCCTTCGGAGTGAAACCGACCCCTGCCTGCGGTCCTGCCGTGAACGACCATCGCTTGCGGTACGGAACCGTTATAGTGGTCTCCTTCTGCTTAATCCAGATGTCAACAAGTTCCGGACGGAATCCGCTTATCGTCGCACGATAATTCTCGCCGTAGTATGTCTTCTCTATGATTGGAATTTCGACAAGGACGGAATCGCGTATTGTTGTCGTGTCATGCACCTCCGTGGTGTCGTGTACTGGCAGGTACTCGGTTATGTACTTTATGATTATCGAATCCTTCGGAACGGGTATGCTGTCGCGAATCCATTTCGTCACCGTGACCGTGTCCGGCTTCTCCGGAACGAACCCGTTTCGCGCAGTCTTCCGTCCGGCCCAGAACGAGATGAGCGAGAATGCAAGGATGCAGAGGATAAGAAGAATTATGTTGTTGTGATGGTCCATCCTTCCGGCCCAAGGTTGATGCTTGCAAAGATATAGGCGGACTCCCAGTCCTGGTATGGTCCGTACGCCGCTTCGCTGTCGGTGATGACCCAGTAGTTCTGCTCGTTCATTTCACGATTAGGTTCTTCGTCTCGCATCTTTGTGATCCTGTTGATGAACGGAGAGATATATGCACCCATCTTTTCCTGTCCTTCGTCTCGAACAGGACCTGGTCGAACTTGACCTTGTTCTTGATCAGCCAGTCCTTCACGAACTTTCCGAAGTCGTCTATCTTTCCGTTCCCCGGATAGAGGTCGGCGGCGTATCCGTTCTTGTGTGCCGACGTGGACACCCCTCCGACGACGCGGTTCAAGGCATCACACCTATAACCGGACGTCACGATGATACTGCTACCCCATGCGGCCCGGAGCGGCTCCAGGATTTTCTCCGTCAGTTCGGCCAGATTCTCGACGATCGTGAACGAGGGGAAGTTGTCGATCTTCCTGGACGTCGCCACGTCGGAAGCGCAGAGTTCTTTCAGCGTGAAGTACTTGAAATTGGCCATGGCTATTATGGCTATTTCTTCGCCTTCTTCTCTGTCATCGCCTTGTACGCCTCGATGTCCTTCTCCAGCTGCTCTACCTTCTCACGGAGGCTTTTGTTCTCGTCCTCTAATTGGACGATCCGCTTCTCGCTCGAGATTTTCTCCGTGGTGAGCGCGAGGACCTCCTTGCGCAGTTCGTCGATGAGCTTGCCCTGCTCGTTGTACAACTGTTCCAACGAAGCCAGCCTGCGTTCCAGGGCGGACTGCTTTGATTCCTCCGCCTCGGCCGTATCCTTGTCGGCCTCGGCCGCATACTTCTTCTTGTAGGCCTTGAAAGCGAACATCTGGTAGATGTTCAGCCCGCCGAACAGGGCGACAAGCGCCCCTAACAAAATGTTAACCCATTCCATAGTTCTCGTATTTTACGGCACGATATTAACCTATAACTTTTTATCCGCGTCCACGAATCGTGAATTTCTCCACTTTTTGGGAGCGATTTTCATGAAGGAGAGGAAGCGGTAGTACACCCTGCGCTTTGGCTTGTCTATGAGCTTTCGATTGATCGTACTCCTGACAAGCTGTTGTGACACCCCGTAGAACTTGGACAAGTCATCAATCGTTCCGTACAATTCAAGATTTTCCATCGCCATCCTGGACACGGACTCTATCTCCTCCGGGGTGCAGAGGTCGTTGTCCACCTTGTACTTGATGTAGCCGAGGATCTCCGAGAGATTATTTTTGAGGGCTGACATGAAAGAAATGACGGAAAGAAAGGTATATGAATGAAAGGAACAGTATTCCGAGCATCGTGTTTACGAGGACTATCTCGTTCTGCGTGAAGGTATAGACGAACGAATCTATGTAGTTCTCCGCCTTCGTCGTGAACGGAAGGACACACGCGGTCCGGAACCAGGAGCAGAGTTTCAGCCATCTTCCGACAAGTAGCATACCCACCGACGCGTACGCCGGAGTACTCAACAGGTTCACGGACAACCGCAACATCCAGTCCGGCAGGACGCTCTCGCAAATCAAGTACACGGACAGCAAAAGAAGATACGCGAACGGTGCAATCTGCACGATCCGCGTCATCTTCCGCAGTACGCTTACGACCCT
>Ga0310690_10011606_pt1 | contig 10857 bp, 9 predicted proteins | sample AusTroGonzalo_MG_2_FD_207661 | JGI IMG/M metagenome (GOLD analysis project Ga0310690, IMG submission 207661) | Bovine rumen microbial communities from tropical cattle in Woodstock, Queensland, Australia - Gonzalo_04 (v2) (version 2) | ecosystem: Host-associated > Mammals > Digestive system >...
CAAGCCGATCTGCGAAAAATGCAAGATCATCAAGCGCAAGGGCCGCGTTATGGTCATCTGCGAAAATCCTAAGCATAAGCAGAAGCAGGGCTGAGAAGACGAAACCCGTGCCGGTATTGAACGGCACGGGTTTTCTGTTGACTTTACGCTTTGTTGCAAATGTGTTAAAATCATTGCAACAAAGGAGGGAACGCGGTGTACAGACGATATTCCCAGACCGGTGAGGGAAACATGAATCTCTCACAGGCAAACCGAAACCGGATCAGGAATGTAATCGTTATCCTTCTGGTGATCGCACTGGCGGTGACCCTGATTATTACACTTCCGGTTATGCAGAATCAGAGTGAGACCCGCAGCCTGTATATTCAGAAGATACAGTCTGAAGTGGATGAAGCACTGAGGCAGACGACAACTCTCAGCCGGAACGCCGGAGCAGACTCGGCCGCCATTCTGTCGAGGATCCGAAGTAATATTTATGCGATCCGGATGCTTAACACCGTGAATTCCGCGTCCGGAGGACGCTTGCTGCTTGAGGAGGAAAGGCTGACTACCCTGCAGAATATGGTAGACCGTTACCTGACTTATCTGACAACCGGTATGGATACCGGTGAATATCAGACGGCGCTGCAGGTTGCGCTTACGGAAATGCAGGAGATTGTGAGATCTCTTAATTGACAAAAGCAGGGGCGGAGGAGGATACCGCGGTGACCGACTGGGGCGAAAAGCTGGAAGAGAAAATCCGGATGCTGCCGGATTCTCCCGGCTGTTATCTGATGAAAGACAGCTCCGGGACAATCATCTATGTCGGCAAGGCTGTGAACCTGAAAAACCGGGTGCGGAGCTATTTCAGGGATACGACCCATACACCGAAAGTGGCGGCAATGATCGCCCATATTGACGATTTTGACATCCTTCTTTGTGAGACGAACCTGGAAGCGCTGATCCTAGAATGCAATCTGATTAAATTGCACAAACCTTATTACAACATTCTGCTGAAGGATGACAAACACTACCCCTATCTGAAGGTTGACCTGCGTCAGCCTTTTCCGCGTCTGGAACTGTGCCGGAGGATGGAGAAGGACGGCGCGAAGTATTTCGGGCCGTATATCGGCGCAAATGCAGTGCGTCAGGTGATCGAGGCCGTTCGCAATGTTTTCCCGATTCGTTCCTGCCGTCAGGCACTGCCGGCAAAGAACCCGAAGCGGCCCTGTATGAATTACGACATTGGCCGCTGTCTTGCTCCCTGCGCAGGGAAGTGCACTGAAGAAGCTTACCGGGAAATGATGGAAGGCGTGATGAGTTTCCTGAGCGGCGATTATGAGGTTGTGATCAGGAAACTGAAAAAAGATATGCAGGAAGCGGCAGCTGCCATGCGCTATGAAAAAGCTGCACTGATCCGCGACCGGATCCGCGATGTGGAAGGACTTATGGAAAGGCAGATTGCTCTGCGGACCGACCGGAGTGAACAGGACCTGATCGCTCTGGCACAGGACGGACTGGACGCCATGGTTCAGATCCTGTATGTCCGCGGCGGCCGGATGATCGGCGGAGATCATTTTGCCCTGCCCCGGGAAGGCGGGGAGGATCCAGGAGAGGTGATTGCAGCCTTTGCTGCCCAGTACTATGAGGAGGTCGGTCTGATTCCGCGCAACGTTCTGTGCCAGATCCTGCCGGAAGGAACGGCGGAACAGCTGGAAGCCTGGCTGCGGGAGAAAAAAGGCAGCGCCGTGACTGTGGCAACGCCACAGCGGGGCGAAAAGCACGAGCTGATTCTCTTGGCAGCCAAGAATGCGCAGGACGCCCTGCTGAAGCGGAATGCCCGCCGCACGATCCATGAGGAGCGAACCGTGGAAGCTGCGAAAAATCTGGGTAAGATTCTGGGCATGGATCGGTATCCCCGACGTATTGAGGGATATGATATTTCGAATACCCAAGGTGAACAGAGTGTGGCAGCCATGGTAGTGTTCATTGACGGGGAGCCGGCGAAGAAGGAATATCGCCATTTCCGGATTAAAACCGTCGAGGGTGCTAATGATTTCGAATCCCTCTATGAGACGCTGTCCAGGAGGTATTCACATGCGGCCCGGGAAACGACGGAAGGCACGGAAGACGGGAAGTTCACGGACCTGCCGGACCTGATCCTGATTGACGGCGGACCGCAGCAGCTGCGCTTTGCCCGGCAGGCAATTTTGGATCAGAAAACAGAACCGCCGGTGATGTTCGGCCTGGCGGAAAAGGAAGAGGAGATCTGGCTACCGGACGCGGAGGAACCGATTCGCCTGGATCACAGGACACCGGAATTGCAGCTTGTGCAGCGGGTCCGAAACGAAGCTCATCGATTCGGGATTATTCACCACCGGGCGTTACGCGGAAAAGCCTCGATTCATTCACGCCTGGAGGAAATTCCGGGGATTGGTCCGCAGCGACGAAAGGAGCTGCTGAAAACTTTCGGAAGCCTGAAAGCAATCCGCGAAGCAACCGCGGAGGAACTCTGCGCCGTGAAAGGAATGAACCGCACCGCCGCGGAAGCGGTGCTTGCCTGGGCAGCTCAAAAATAGTTGTTGTCAGTCCCGCCGTTTTCATGAGATAATAAAGCGTTAGCTCATCATTGTGAATTGGAGAGGATCAATATGGCAACAGCGCTTTGGGTAAAAGCCATCCGCCACCACCGGGCGGACGTGCAGACGACGGTACCCTGCAGCCGAGCAGACGCTCATCAGGCACTGCAGGAAGCCTGCCACGAGCTGGACCTGCCGGGACCGCTCTGGCTGGACAAGAATGAGCGGGAATGGGCGGAGTTTGGGATGACACGCTTCCTGCCGGACGCCTTTTTTGAAAGTGTTCCTTTCGAACGGCTGGAGATCGAATATATCGATCCGGACGCACCGAAGAAGAAAAACCGGGACCCGAGAAACGTATTCTGAATGGAGGACAGCTCTATGGAAAAGAAGGTATATGATCTGATTGACAGTTACAGGAATGAATTCACAGCGATGCTGCAGGGCTGGATCCGTATTCCTTCCATCAAGGGAGAGGCGGAGCCGGACGCTCCTTTCGGCCGGGATGTACGGAAGATGCTGGATCGCGCCATGGCGGACGCGAAGAGCCTGGATTTTGCCGTGCGGGATTTTGACGGTTATGCCTGTGATATTACCCTGGGGGAAGCGGAAGAAAAGATCGCTGTGCTGGGTCATCTGGACGTGGTGCCCGTGGGCGACGGCTGGACGAAACCTCCTTTTGACGCCGTGATTGAAAACGGCCGGATGTACGGCCGGGGGACCAATGACGACAAGGGCCCGTCCCTGGCAGCGCTGTTTGCCATGCGGGCGGTCCGGGACGCTGGGATCCCGCTGAAGAAGAGCATCCGGATGATTCTCGGCTGCGATGAGGAGAGCGGCTGGGAGGATATGGAATACTACGGTGCCCATGAACGGATTCCGGATGTCGGCTTCAGCCCGGATGCCAGCTTCCCGCTGATCAATACGGAAAAAGGCATGCTGGTGCTTGAGGTGCGGGCTCCCGCCGCGCGCACCGGACTGAAGGTGCTCGAGATGGCAACCGGGGACCGGATCAACGTGATTCCGGGCGAGTGCCATGCGCTGGTGGAAGGCGGGGAAGAGCTGGTTCGCCGCGCGGAGGAATACGCCCGGAAAACCGGCCTGCCTTACTCGGCGGAGATCACCGGAAAGGGTGTTCTCCTGACGGCGGAGGGAATTCCGGGCCACAGCGCCTATCCGGAAGGAAGGCGGAACGCCATCGGTATGATGCTCCTGCTGCTGCGGGAACTGGGCGCGGAGGGTCCGGTTGCGACGTTGGCAGAGGCGGTTGGCCTGGAAAGCGATGGAAAGAGCCTGGGCTGCGCCTGCCGGGATGAGGTTTCCGAAAGCCTGACCTGCAACATGGGCATTCTCCGCCTGGAAAACGGCGCCTGGTTCGGCACACTGGATATGCGCTGTCCGGTGACGGCGGACCAGGAGAAGCTGAAGGGAGAAACGATTGCGCATCTGACGGACATCAGCGTGACTGTGCAGATGCAGAAACCTCCGCACCATGTACTGGCTGACGGTGAACTGGTCACGGCCCTGCTGGCAGCCTATGAGGAGGAAACCGGCCTGGAAGGAAAGCCCATGTCTACCGGCGGAGGAACCTATGCCAAGGTGCTGAAACAGGGAGTAGCTTTCGGGGCACTTTTCCCGGATGAAGAAGACCTGGCCCACCAGGCAGATGAATATGAGGATATTGACCGGCTGATGCTGGCAATGAAGATTTATGCGAACGCTCTGATTCGGCTTGCGGTAGAATAACACAAGGAGAAACCGATATGATTACAGTAAGCAACGTGTCCCTGACCTTCGGCGGTCAGAAGCTTTTTTCCGGCGCGGATCTGAAGTTCCTGCCCGGTAACTGCTACGGCATCATCGGCGCTAACGGCGCCGGCAAATCCACCTTCTTGAAAATTCTCAGCGGGGAACTGGAGCCGACCACCGGTTCAGTCACGATTCCGCCGAACGAACGCATGAGCACGCTCAAGCAGGATCAGTTCATGTACGACGCCTATCCGGTGTTGGATACGGTTATCATGGGTAATCAGCGTCTCTACGATATCATGAAGGAAAAGGAGGCGCTCTATGCCAAGCCGGACTTCAGCGAGGCAGACGGAGAGAAAGCCGCGGAGCTGGAAGGCGAGTTCGCTGAAATGGATGGTTGGAACGCGGAAAGCGACGCGGCTACGCTTCTGACCGGTCTGGGAATCCCGGCGGAAGAGCATACAATGCTCATGTCCGAACTGCAGGCAGGCGATAAGTTCAAGGTCCTGCTGGCCCAGGCTCTGTTCGGCAATCCGGATATTCTGCTCCTGGACGAGCCGACCAACAACCTGGACAACCGATCCGTGGCCTGGCTGGAAGACTTTCTCATGGACTTCCCCGGTACCCTGATCGTGGTCAGCCATGACCGCTGGTTCCTGAATAACGTCTGTACGCATATTGTGGATATTGATTATAACCAGGTCAAAATGTACGTAGGTAACTACGACTTCTGGTATGAATCCAGCAAAATGATGCAGGCTCTCATGAATGACCAGAAGAAGCGCCGCGAGGATAAAATCCGTGAACTGCAGGCCTTCATCCAGCGCTTCTCCTCCAACAAATCCAAGGCCAAGCAGGCAACCAGCCGACGGAAACTGCTGGATCAGCTGTCGATTGAGCAGATGCCGGCTTCCAGCCGCCGCTATCCCTGGGTCAGTTTTACGCCGGACCGGGAGGCGGGCAAGGACATTCTGCAGGTTACGGACCTGAACTATACCCAGGATGGCGTACAGTTACTGAAGGACGTTTCCTTCCTGGTGACCAAGGGACAGAAGATCGCCCTCGTCGGCAACGAACAGGCACAGACGGCCCTGTTCCGGATCCTGGCAGAAGAGATTCAGCCGGACAGCGGTACCGTGAAATGGGGTGTGACGATCACCACAAGCTACTTCCCCAAGGATAACAGCAAGTTCTTTGACGGCTGCGACCTGACCATGATGCAGTGGTTTGCCCAGTATTCCCCGGAACAGCTGGAAACTTATATGCGCGGTTTCCTCGGGAGGATGCTTTTCAGCGGGGACGACGTATATAAACCCGTGAGCGTACTTTCCGGCGGAGAAAAGGTCCGCTGCATGCTGAGCCGGATGATGCTCTCCGGCGCGAATTTCCTCATGCTGGACCAGCCTACAAACCATCTGGATCTGGAATCTATCACCGCGGTGAACAACGGGCTGATCAATTTCCCCGGCAATGTAATCTTCACCAGCCAGGACCACCAGTTCATTTCCACTGTGGCGGACCGGATCATTGAGATCCATGATGACGGGACTATTTCGGATTATCTCTGCAACTATGAGGAATATCTGGAAAAAACAAAGTAATCCGAAAAAACACGGTAAACGTTTGCACAGTAAAACCATGTGTGCTATACTGGAAAAAACCCGCTTTTTTGCGGACAGATTATACAGGAGGAGACTATTCCATGAAATTCGGCCACTTCGACGACAAGGCACGGGAATACGTCATTGAAACCCCGCGCACTCCGTACCCCTGGATTAATTATCTCGGCTGTGAGAAATTCTTCGGTATCATCAGCAATACCGCCGGAGGATACTGCTTCTACCGGGATGCGCGCCTTCGCCGGATTACCCGCTACCGGTACAACAATATGCCGGTGGACAATGGCGGCCGCTATTTCTATATCAATGACAACGGAACCGTCTGGAATCCCGGATGGAAACCCGTGAAGACCGAACTGGATGAGTATACCTGCCGTCACGGCATGGGTTATACCGTGATCACGGGCAAAAAGAATGGTCTGAAAGCTTCCCAGAAGAGCTTTGTGCCCATGGGTTTTGACGCCGAGGTACACCAGATCACCCTGACCAATGAATCCGATGCTGCAAAGGACGTGATCCTGACCAGCTTCGTGGAGTTCTGCCTCTGGAACGCGCAGGACGATATGCTGAACTTCCAGCGTAACTTCTCTACCGGCGAGGTGGAAGTTGAGGACGGCGTGATCTATCACAAGACCGAGTACCGGGAGCGCCGGAACCATTACAGTTTCTATGCCGTGAATACTCCTGTCGACGGTTTTGATACCGACATGGAGACCTTCCTGGGCATGTACAACGGCTTCGAAAATCCCCAGGCTGTCATGACCGGAAAGATGGGAAATTCCGTGGCTTCCGGCTGGCAGCCCATAGCCGCTCACCAGATTAAAGTCCATTTGGAAGCGGGCGAGGAAAAGAAGTTTAACTTTGTTCTGGGCTATGTGGAGTTGCCTGTCGAAGAGAAATGGGAGAAGAAGGGCATCATCAACAAGAAGCCCGCGAAGGAAATGATCGCGAAGCTGTCCTCCGACGAGGATGTGGATAAGGCTTTCGCCCAGCTTAAAAAGCACTGGGACAACCTGCTCAGCGCCTATACCCTGACCTCCTCGGAGGAGAAGCTGAACCGGATGGTCAACATCTGGAACCCCTATCAGTGCATGGTGACCTTTAACATGAGCCGATCCACTTCCATGTTTGAAAGCGGTATCGGCCGCGGAATGGGCTTCCGTGATTCCAGCCAGGACCTTCTGGGCTTTGTGCACCAGATTCCGGAGCGTGCCCGCGAACGGATCCTGGATATCGCTGCGACCCAGTTCCGGGACGGCGGCTGCTACCATCAGTATCAGCCCCTGACCAAGAAGGGCAACAACGACATCGGCGGCGGTTTCAACGATGATCCGCTCTGGCTGATTGCCGGCACTGCGGCTTATATCAAGGAAACCGGCGATTTCGCGATTCTCGACGCCGCGACGCCCTACGACTGCAATCCCGATGACTGCGGAACGCTTCTGGAGCATCTGGAAGCCAGCTTTATGCATGTGGTGAATAACCGCGGTCCGCACGGCCTGCCGTTGATCGGCCGAGCCGACTGGAACGACTGCCTGAACCTGAATTGCTATTCCGATACGCCGGATGAAAGTTTCCAGACCTTCTCGAATCCCAATGCACCGGATGAGCGGGTTGCCGAGTCGGTGCTGATCGCCGGCATGTTCGTCTCCATCGGGCCGGAACTTGTTGCCATCGAGCGCCGCAAGGGCAACAACGCCAAAGCGGATGCCTATCAGAAGGATATCGACGCCATGACCGCCGCCATCGAGAAGGACGGCTGGGACGGCGAATGGTTTGTCCGCGCCTATGATGCCATGGGTAACAAGGTCGGCAGCAAGGAGTGCGAGGACGGCAAAATCTATATCGAATCCCAGGGCTACTGCGTCATGGCCGGCGTCGGTGTGGAAAACGGCAAAGCCGAAAAGGCGCTGGAGAGCGTCCATAAGATCCTGGAGACGGAACACGGTATCGTGCTACTGCAGCCTGCCTACAGCGAGTATCACCTTGAGCTGGGTGAGGTCAGTTCCTATCCGCAGGGATACAAGGAGAACGCCGGTATCTTCTGCCATAATAACCCCTGGATTATCGCCGCTGAGACTGTGGTCGGCCATGGTGACCGTGCCTTTGATCTGTACAGCCGGATCGCTCCCGCCTGGCGTGAGGAAATTTCCGACCTGCATAAGATGGAACCCTATGTCTACAGCCAGATGATTGCCGGCAAGGACGCGAAGAATTTCGGACAGGCCAAGAACAGCTGGCTGACCGGCACTGCCGCCTGGAACTTCTACGTCATCAGCAATTATATCCTGGGCGTTAAGCCCGACTGGGACGGCCTGAAGATCGATCCCTGCATTCCTCATACCTGGGACGGTTATCAGGTCAGTCGCCGCTTCCGCGGAGCGATCTACGATATTGTGGTCAGTAATCCGGATCATGTGTGTCGCGGCGTGAAGAAAGTCATCGTGGACGGAAAAGAGATCAGCGGGAACATCCTGCCGGTCTTCAGCGATGGTCAGCATCACAAAGCGGAAGTCATCCTCGGATAATTCAGGAAGATATTCTGCACTGAATATAAGGTTTAAATGCCCGGGAGGCCAGATCTTCCGGGCATTTGTATTGATTTGGTATTTCTGGTTGAGTTTTCACAAAAAAATCACAAATAAAAGAAGGGAATTCAAAATCGACGTCGAAAAATATAAGTACAGAGACAAAAGAAAGGGTGTGGTGCCAATGGCACACGAGCACTCGCGGAGTAACCGGTGACCAAACCGGTGTTCCGTGAATATCAGGCACATCAATTTGAAAGGAGCCTATCGGATTTATGAAACTATCCATCCAGGCAAGAAATATGTCGGTTACGCCGGCGATCACTCAGAGAATCGAGAAAAAGACGGAAACCATGGGAAAGTATCTCTGGCCGGATACTGAAATGCAGGTTAGAATGAGGAAGGAGAAGAACGACCGCCGGGTGGTGGAGATCACCGTTCCCATGGGCAAGAATGTAATCCTGCGCAGCGAGGCCTCCGCTGATGATAACCTGTTCCTCGCCATTGACAAGGCGCTGGCGAAGATGGAACGGCAGATCCGCAAGCACAGGACCAAGCTGGGCAAGAACCTGAGGGAAGAGATCCCGGATGTACCGGAATACATTGAAGAAGATCAGGGAGAGGAAGAAACGGAGAGAAAGGTCGTCAGGCAGAAGACCTTCCCCGTCCGTCCCATGAGTGTCGAAGATGCCATCATCGAAATGGAACTGCTGGGACACAACTTCTTCGCCTTTGTGAATATCGATACAGACCAGACCAATGTTCTTTATCTGAGAAAGGACGGAAACCTGGGTCTGCTGGAACCCGAAGCATAATACAGCCTTCAGCGTTCGGAGAGTAAATCAGGCAACGGTTAAAAATGCTGATCCAGCATGAGGATTCCGAATTCCGGAACCATGCGCATCAAACGCGATTAGCGGTAGCAGCAGAAAACCGACACAGTAAAACCTGAGATCCGGACGAACAACCTGACCCGGGGCCGCACGATGCGGCCCCACTTTTTATTCTTGAACCGATTCAAGGTATTTGATATAATACACCCGTTGTGTTGAGGGAGGAATGCCGGATGCGCTGCAGCTGCAAGGAATGCGGGACCTATATGGTCCAGGCGGAGAGCGATCATCTGGGTTGTGTCTGTCCGGACTGCGGCTATCGATGCAATGACTGTCTGGGTACGGATACGGTGGTAACGAAGGACCGCCTCAGGGACCTGGCTATTGATCCCCGGTTCGATCCGGAGAATCTGGCGGCTTCCTTTGAAACGGATAAAGATGAAGAATGGTTTGATGACGGAGGATATGAGCAATGAAGTGGTTTCTTGATGTACTGCGCGGCATGGTAATTGGCCTGGCTAACGTGATCCCCGGCGTTTCCGGCGGCACCATGATGGTCTCCATGGGCATCTATGACAAACTGATCTACAGCATCAACAACCTCTTCAAAAAGTTCAAGGAATGCTTCAAAATTCTGCTGCCTTACCTGGTGGGGATGGGCCTGGCGATTATCCTCGGCTCCGTTGCACTGAAGGTGGCTTTCGAAAAGTATCCACTGCCCACAAATACTCTTTTCATCGGTCTGATCCTCGGCAGCCTGCCGATCATCCTCAAGCAGATCAAAGGCGCAAAGATCAATGCCCTTCATGTTTTTATTTTCCTTGCCTTTGCGGCGCTGGTTATTATTCCGAAGGTCATTGCCAACAATACCCTGGTCGGAGATAACGTGAACGGGGGCAGCCAGGCGCTGACTCTGGACGTCGGACATATCATTATTTATTTCCTGCTGGGCGTACTCGCTTCAGCCTCCATGGTCGTTCCCGGAATCTCTGGCTCCATGATGCTGAAGATCTTCGGCTACTATGAACCCATTGTGACCCAGACGCTCGGCGGAACATTTAAGGATGCGATACCCTCCGGAAACTGGAACCTGGTCCTGCACAATGTAGGCGTACTGCTGCCCTTCGCGATCGGCATCGTGGTCGGGATTTTCGGGGTTGCGAAGCTGATTGAGTTCCTTCTGAACAAATGGAAGGTTCCGACCTATTGCGGCATTCTGGGCATGGTGGTTGCTTCTCCCGTCGTGATTCTGATGGATTCATCCATCTATGCCGGATTTAACTGGGGCATTTGCGTGGCCGCTGTGATTGCGCTGGTTGTAGGTGTTGTAGTGGCGCTCAAACTGGGTGCGGATCCGGAACCGGTAAAAGAATAAAAAAGTATTTGACAAGTACACCGAAATCGTGTATATTAATTGAGTCGCCTGCGGGACAGACCGCGGGAAAGGTTGCACCGGGGTGTAGCGCAGTCTGGCTAGCGCACGTGCTTTGGGAGCATGGGGCCGGGGGTTCGAATCCCTTCACCCCGACTTTTCACTCCGGCTTATGTGGCCCCGTGGTCAAGAGGCCTA
>Ga0310690_10011608_pt1 | contig 10856 bp, 11 predicted proteins | sample AusTroGonzalo_MG_2_FD_207661 | JGI IMG/M metagenome (GOLD analysis project Ga0310690, IMG submission 207661) | Bovine rumen microbial communities from tropical cattle in Woodstock, Queensland, Australia - Gonzalo_04 (v2) (version 2) | ecosystem: Host-associated > Mammals > Digestive system >...
GAAGAAATTGACGAAAAAACCATCCAGCAGAATCTGTATCACCCCGAAATCCCCGACGTGGACCTTATGATTCGCACCGGCGGTGACATGCGCGTCAGCAACTTCCTGTTATGGCAGATCGCCTACGCCGAACTCTACTTTTCCCCCATCATGTGGCCTGATTTCCGTAAGACAGACCTGAAGGAAATTGTGGGGCAATTCGGCTGTCGGGAAAGACGTTTCGGGAAAACAGGCGAACAAGTCCGAGCACATTGAAATTTTCACTATCTTTGCCGACTTTTTTTGAAAGAATGCAGTTGATACGAAATTTGGCTCTTTTACTGGTGTTTTGCCTCGGCATAGTGCTGTGCCGGGCGCAGATCATTGTAGGCGGCGACACCCCAAGTGAGCCGGTGAAAATCGACTATTCTTCACCCAAAATTTACGAAATCGGCGGCATCACCTCCTCCGGAACCGCCCCGTTGGATCAGAGACTGCTCCCTTTCCACGTCGGCGACCTCATTGAAGTGCCCGGCGACAAAATCTCCAAGACCATCAAAGATTTGTGGAGCACCGGACTGTATGAAGATGTCGAAATCTCCGCCACCCGCGTGCAAGGGGACCTCATCTTCCTCGATATCCGCCTCGAAGACCGCTCCCGCCTGGTTGCCTTCGGCTTCAAAGGAACCACCAAGAGTGAAGAAAACGACCTTCGTGAAAAATTAGGCATTTCACAGGGCAACGTCGTGAACGACAATATGAAAATCACCTGCCAGAACATCATCCGCAAATACTACATTGACAAAGGTTTCTACAGCTGCGAGGTGAACGTGCAGGAAATTCCGGATGAAAAGGTGAAAAAAGCCGTCAATCTGCTCTTCGACATCCACAAGTCCAAAAAAGTCAAAATCGACAAAATCACCATCAACGGCAACAGCGGCGTCACCGACGCCGTGCTCCTCCGCTCCATGAAAGAAACCAAGGAGCGCTTCCTTTTCATGCCGTTATACAAGGCCGACACGGCTATCGCCTACCTCTTCAAGCACAAAGGCTACTATGAATCCAAAGACATCAAGGATCATTTGGACAACTACTTTGCCGACCGTGTGAAACTCAGGATTTTCAAATCCTCGAAATTCATCAAGGCCAATTACGAAAAAGACAAGGCGAATCTCATCAGCCGATACAACGAGCTGGGCTACCGCGACGCTGTCATAACGCACGATACGTTCTATTTGAAAAACAACAAAATTTACATCGACATTGATGTCAAAGAAGGGCCTCGGTATTATTTCCGAAACATCACATTCGTCGGCAACACGATTTATCCCACCTCCCTGCTACGACAACTTTTGGGCATCAACAAGGGCGATGTCTACAACCAGACCCTGCTCAACAAGAACTTGAGCATGAAGGAGGACGGCGAGGATGTGGCCTCGCTGTACATGAACAACGGATACCTGTTCTTCAGTGCAAATCCCGTGGAAGTGGGCATTGAGGGCGATTCCATCGATATAGAAATCCGTATTCGCGAAGGCAAACAAGCCCGCTACAACAAGATCACCGTCTCGGGCAACACCAAAACGAGCGACAAGGTGATCCTGCGCGAGCTGACCACCATTCCAGGACAGCTGTTCAACCGTGCCGACATCATCCGTTCACAACAGGTGTTGATGTCTATGGGCTATTTCAACCAAGAGAAAATGGATGTGCAGCCGAAGCCGAACGAGGCGGACGGAACAGTGGATATCAACTATGTGGTGGAGGAAACCAGTTCCGACCAACTCACCCTTTCCGCTGGTTACGGTGCCACGGGATTCATGCTCACCGCCGGTATCGCGTTCAACAACTTCTCCACACGAAAGCTTTTCAAGAAAGAAGCCTGGAATCCTATCCCCGGCGGCGATGGACAACGCATCTCTTTCAACGCCTCCGTCAGTACCAAATATTACCAATACTACAACTTGTCGTTCACCGAGCCTTGGCTTGGCGGCAAGAAGCCTAACGCTCTGACCTTCGGCGTGTATTACCAACGACAAAACAACGGCTACTCCCAGAAGGACAGCTTGTACGCTTTTACCAGTATTGCCGGTACATCCTTGACTTTCGTCAACAAGCTCAAATGGCCTGACGACTACTTCCAAATGTCGCACACGTTGTCTTACGAATACTACAAAGTGAAGAACTGGAGCGGGTTTATTTTCAGGAACGGCTATTCGCACAGTATCAGCTACATCCTGACGATTTCCAGAAATTCCATCAACGCGCCCATCTACCCGCGCGAAGGTTCCAATATCACCTTCTCCATGCAGCTCACCCCACCCTACTCCATCATTGGAAACAAGGACTACACCAATGCCACCGACCAGGAGAAATACAAATTCTTGGAATTCCACAAATGGAAGTTCAATGTTTCGTGGTTTACGCGCATTGTCGACAATCTGGTCCTTAATGTGCGTTTGAAAATGGGCTTTATGGGTTGTTATAACAAAACGATCGGCATTTCTCCTTTCGGGCGTTTCTACCTCGGCGGCGACGGTATGTCCAACTGGTCCTACGACGGCCGTGAGATCATCGGTATGCGCGGCTATGGAGACGAGGCTTTGTCTCCTAATGTGAACGGGTCTGTCATCGGTGCCTCTATCTATCAGAAGTTCACGGCGGAACTGCGTTACCCGATCACCCTTAACCCGTCGGCCACGGTTTATGTGTTGGCATTCGCAGAAGCAGGTAAAGGTTGGTACGACACGCAGCATTACAATCCCTTCGACATGTACAAGTCCCTCGGTGTGGGTGTGCGCATCTATCTGCCTATATTCGGTTTGCTCGGATTTGATTGGGGCTACGGTTTCGACCCCGTTCCCGGCCTCTCCTCCAGCGTATCGGGCAGCCACTTCCATATCTCCATCAACCAATCCATTGATTAAACTAATCTGATTTCACAAGTCAAACCAACGTTAAAAAAATATACCAAAATGAAGAAACATTTTTTGTTAACCGGCTTATTTACATTGGTGATGTTTTTCGGATTCGCACAGAAATATGCGTATATCAATTCCGAATATATCCTTTCACAAATCCCTGAATATAAGGAAGCTCAAGCAGAACTGGATCGCGTTGCCGTACAATGGCAGAAGGAAATCGAAGCCAAATTTTCAACTATCGACTCCATGTACAAACGCTATCAGGTAGAATCCATCACCCTGCCCGAACAAATCAAACAGAGCCGAGAGGAAGCGATCATTGCACAGGAAAAAGCCGCCAAAGACCTGCAAAAGAAGCGTTTCGGTCAGAATGGCGACCTTTTCAAGAAACGGGAAGAGCTGGTGAAACCCATTCAAGACCGTGTCATCAACGCCGTGAACGATTACGCCAAAGAACGTGGTTTCGCCTTCGTGTTTGACACCGCCGGCGATCTTACCATTATCTACGCCGACCCGAAATGGGATATTAACGAGCAGGTGCTCCAAAAAATGGGTATCTCCTCCACAAGAGATTTGGATGATTAATTTAGTACAAATATAAAGCAAAGAAAATCAATGAAAAAGATCGTATTGATTCTGGCTATCGCCGGACTTTTCTCCGTACAGACCGCTCATGCGCAGAAGTACGGGCACGTTAACTCAAGTGAAATCCTCGAAGTGATGCCCGGCATCGACTCTCTGCAAATCAAACTCCAAGCCTTCCAACAGGACTTGCAAACCATGTATGAGAACATGATGACCGAATACCAGACCAAAAAGGACAAGTTTGACCGCGAAGTCGGCACGATGTCTGCCGCCGTCCGCCAAGTACGTGAAAAAGAGCTGATGGATCTCGCCAGCCGCATCCAGGAATTCCAGTCTGGTGCACAAGAAGACCTGGAAGACAAGCGTTACGAATTGGCGAAGCCGTTCCAAGATGCCATCCAGGAAGCCATCAATAAAGTGGCGAAAGCGAACGGATATGCTTACATTTTCGACACGAAAACACTGCTTTATTACGGCACCGGCGATGATATCACCCCTTTGGTCAAGAAAGAGTTAGGCATTAAATAGGAAAAGCGATGAAAAAGTTACTTGTCTTAATTATTGCTTCACTTCTCTGTGCCACAACCTGCTACGCACAGAAAGCGAAATTTGGGCATGTGGATTACGCCGCAGTCTTGAAAGAGATGCCTGGCATTGACACCGCCCAGCAAGCACTGTTGGACTACCAGCAGGAACTGGAATCCGTAGGCCAGCAGATGGCTGACGAATTCAAAACAAAACAAGCTGATTATGAGAAACTTGCCAGTTCAACCACCTCTTCCGCTATCCTCAAAGTGAAAGAAGATGAACTGAAGAAACTCTACCAACGCTTGCAGGATTTTGTCTCCTCCAGCGAGCTGGATTTGCAACAAAAACAAGTTCAACTGCTCAAACCCTTCCAAGACAACCTTCTGGCTGCGATTAAATCAGTAGCAGAAAAAGGAAAATACACTTACGTGTTCGACATCACCATGTGCGCTTTCCACTCGGATACGGACGATCTAACCGCTGCTGTGAAAACCGAACTGGGCATCAAATAACTTATGTGTATATATAATACATGTTTATCCTTGTAGAGACGTTTCCTGAAACGTCTCTACATTGTTTATACAGATTGCCTTAAACCCTAAACCTCTAAACTTCTAAACCACCAAAAAATGAATCCTTTCACCAAACAATGGACCACCACGCGGCAGACTCCGCCCTTCAACGAGATTAAAACCGAACATTATCTGCCGGCTTTTGAAAATGCTATTGCGGAAGCCAAACAGGAAATCGAACAGCTGGTGAACAATCCCGCTGCACCGGACTTTGAAAATACCGTTGTGGCGCTTGACCGCAGCGGGGAAAGACTCTCCACCGTCGCCGACCTCTTCTTCAACATTTTGGAATGTAACGGCGACGACGAGATGCATGCCGTGGCGGAAAAGGTGCAAATGTTGTTGGTGGAATACGAGAACGAAGTATACCAACATCCTGGTCTCTTCGCACGGGTAAAGGCCGTGTATGACCAACAGCAGAACGACAAAAAGCTACAAGGAGCTGAAAAGATTCTGTTATCCAGAACCTACGACGCATTTGTAGCGGGTGGTGCAAACCTTTCGGATATAGACAAACAGCGTTTCCGCGAGCTGAGCGTGGAACTGGCGAACCGCCAGCTCGATTTCGGGCAACGGTCGCTGAAAGCCACCAATGCATGGTGCGTGCGCATTGAAAAAGGATCACTTCGCTTGGCCGGCATTCCTGAAAGCGCTCTCGTGCTCGCTGCACATAAGGCCGCCGAAAAAGGATTCGACGGCTATGTCTTCGACCTTTCCGCCCCCGATGTGAACACAGTGCTGACCTACGCCGATGATCGTTCCCTACGCGAAGAAGTCTATCTGCATTCCAGCAAGAAGGCATTCGGTGGAGAATATGACAACTGCGAAAACATCAAAACCATTCTGAAATGCCGTGAAGAGTTGGCACACCTACTTGGATATCAGCATTATGCCGACTATGCGCTACGTAACCGTATGGCCAAGGACCTGAAACACGTCTACCAACTTCTTGACGAATTGAAAGCCGCCGCATTGCCTGCCGCACTTCGGGAGATTGAAGAGCTCAAGCAATTCGCCCAAAATCAAGGATTTAACGACACTTTCCAACGATGGGATTTGAGCTACTATATGGAAAAACTCCGTCAGGAGAAGTTCCAGTTGGAAACAGAGAAATTGAAAGTATATTTTCCACTGAATCAGGTAATTGAAGGTGTTTTCGGATTGGCGAGCACCTTATATGACCTTTGCTTTGAAAAATCAGCGGACATTCAACCGTATCATCCTGATGTTCAGGTATATGAAGTCTATCGTGGCGAGCAATTCATGTCTGTATTGTACCTCGATTTCCACCCGCGCAGCACGAAACGGAGCGGCGCGTGGATGACAGAATTTCGCGACCAGCATGTAGATGCCGAAGGAAACGACGTACGCCCGTGGGTAAGCTTGGTGATGAACTTCTCCCCGCCGACAAAAGAACAGCCATCCTTGCTGACCGTCAATGAGGTGAACACTTTCCTGCACGAGTTCGGACATGCCTTGAACGGCATGTTGTCGGAAGTGAAGTACGCGACTCTTTCCGGCACGCACTCCCCCCGCGATTTCGTGGAACTCCCCTCCCAACTGAACGAAAACTGGCTTACTGAGCCCGAATTTTTGCGCACGTTCGCCCGCCATTACCAAACCGGAGAGCTGATTCCGGAAGAGTATGTGACACAATTGAAGAATCTGGACCGCTTCATGGCCGGATACCTTTGTGTGCGACAACTCTCATTCGGATATTTGGATATGATGTGGCACACGATGGCCGCCGCCGACGTGGATGACATTCTGCGCTTGGAACGTTCTGTTTTTGACACTGTGGAGGTATTGCCGGTAGTGCCCGGCGCATGCATGAGCACTTCATTCAGCCACCTCTTCTCGGGTGGGTATGCTGCAGGCTACTACGGCTACAAATGGGCGGAAATGCTTGAGGCTGATGCTTTTGCTCTCTTCAAAGAAAATGGGGTGATGAACCACGATATCGCGCAGCGGTACTTGGAAACCATCTTGTCCAAAGGTGGTTCCGTGGATGCCATGGAGATGTTCGTGAGTTTCCGCGGCCGCGAACCGAAGATTGATGCATTGCTGGAACGCGATGGGTTATTGTAGAGACGCAAAATATTGCGTCTCTACAGACCGACATTCATGTAGTAATTTTGTATATCTTTGCAGCGGCTAATGTAAATTCTTAACGGTCTATGAATGAGTTTATTAGAGGTATAAAGCGCGGATTTCCCATCTGTTTGGGCTACATTCCCGTGTCCTTTACCTTCGGATTGATAGCCGTCAAGATGGGATTTACGCCTTTGCAGGCCACCTTGATTTCCCTGACCAATATGGCTTCCGCCGGACAGTTCGCAGGCATCCGCTTGATAGAAGGCGGAGCTCCTTATATCGAACTGATTGTCACCACTTTCGTGATCAATCTGCGCTATTTCCTGATGTCACTGTCGTTGTCGCAAAAGGTGAATCCGGAGATGCCCTTCTACAAACGCGCCATAATGGCTTACTGCATCACGGACGAAGTTTTCGCCTTGGCCGCCATGGAACCGGAAGAGGTGAATTTCCCCTTCTTCGGCGGATTGATGCTCACGCCCATATTAGGCTGGACCTCAGGCACTTTGTTGGGTGCTGTAGCATCGGGGCTGCTTTCTCCGATGTTGCAGGGTTGTATGGGTATCGCGCTCTACTGCATGTTCATTGCCATTATCATCCCGCCGGCGCGCAAGAGTCGCAAAGTCGCTTTGGCTGTGGTGGTGGCAGCTGCTTTGTCTTGCATCTTCAAATATGTGCCGGGCATTAACATGTTGTCGAAAGTTGGCGGCGGTGGCTGGGCCATCATCACCTCGGCAATTCTCGGTGCTGCCATCTGTGCCACCATCAAAGAGGTGAAACGCCGCCGCAAACGCGCCATGGCAGAAAGGAGGGTTGCATGAGCTATTTAGTTATTTGTATGTTCCTGATGTTCCTGACCACCTATCTGATCCGGGTGATTCCGATCGGTTTTGTGCGTCGGAAACTGGAGAACGAGTGGATTCAGGACTTCATCTACTACATTCCGTTTTGCGTGCTTTCGGCGATGACCTTCCCGGACGTGTTCTATTCGACTACTGCCACGGGTGTGGAACCGCACATTACGGTGTCTGCCGTCATTGCCACGACGGTGGCCATCATCATGTCGTGGCGGCGACGCGGACTCGTGGCCGTGGCTATCGTGGCCGTCTTAGTCGCCATTGCCGTGGAATTGGTATTACCCATGCTGTTTTAGAACAAACTCGGAATTTGTGTCCCTTCCCCCATTGTAGAGACGCGGTGCACCACGTCTCTACGGAAATCATTTTTATGAGCATGTTTGGAATTTGTGTACCTTTGCCGCCATAATGAAAGGAAGAGACAGCAAGCCACATATCGGCATTTTCGGGCGGAGGAACAACGGCAAGAGTTCCCTCATCAACGCCATCACAGGACAGGAGGTCGCCATCGTGGATGCCACCGCCGGCACCACCACCGACCCCGTGCGCAAATCCATTGAGATTTTCGGAATCGGACCGTGCATCGTGATCGACACAGCAGGCATCGATGATGTCGGTGACATTGGCGCAAAACGGGTGCAGAAGTCACTGGAAGTGCTGAAAATCATTGACTTGGCTGTTCTCGTCATTACCGATTACGAGATAGGCATCCCCGAACGACAACTCCTCGAACAATTCCGGCAATTCAAAATCCCCTACCTCATCATCAACAACAAATGCGACCTTGGGAACGTGCGCGAAATGGAAGTGGATGGTTGCAAAGTGTTGAATGTCAGTACGAAAATGCATTCTGGCATTGAGGAGATGTTGCAAGAAGTTGTGCGTATCATGCCAGAGTCAGCTTACCGCACCCGCTCGCTGCTCGGCGACCTCATCGGCGAGGGCGACGAAGTGCTTTTGGTGACTCCCATCGACACAGAAGCTCCAGAAGGCCGGATGATTCTCCCGCAAGTGCAGATGATTCGCGATATCCTTGACAACGAGTCGATTGCCATCGTGCTGAAAGAGGACAAGGTAACGGCTTACCTGCAAAACCACCGTGCCCCGAAATTGGTCATCACTGACAGCCAGGCATTCCATAAGGTGGAGAAAGAGGTGCCGGAAAGCATCCCGCTGACGGGATTCAGCGTAGTGTTGGCGCACCACAAGGGCGAGTTCGAGGCATATCTCGAAGGCACGCCAAAGCTGCGAAACTTGCGCGACGGCGACCGCATCCTGATGTTGGAATCCTGCACGCACCTCACCTCCTGCGAGGACATCGGGCGGGTGAAGCTGCCGCGACTTATCCAGAAGTTCACGGGCAAAACGTTACAGTTCGACTTCGTCTCAGGACTTAACCAAATCCCTGACATTCAGCAATATGCCATGGTCATCCAATGCGGCGGCTGCATGGTCACGCGCAAGCAACTGCATGAACGCCTGCGCCCCGCCATCGAAGCAGGAATCCCCGTCAGCAATTACGGGATGGTTCTCGCCTACGTGAACGGAATCTTCGACCGAGCGGTGTCACCGTTCAGGAAATAATTTTTTTTATACCCCACGTCACCTTTTGCCATCCTCATCCGTTTAACGGTTGAATCGATTCGGTAAATAACGGAAATGTATAACCTTTAAAAATTTAGAGTCATGGACGAAGATATTTTAGGAATCTTTATGATTATCATCATTGTCATTGGATTTTGCGTGGTGCTCCCGATCATGATTGTTTGGATTACGAACAAGCGGAAAGCGCATGAAATCGACAAGCAAACGGAAATTCTGATGACGCTTATGGAAAAAAATCCCGACCTCGATCCCGCCGAGGTGATGCAAAAGCTGAATGTGTCGAGCAAGTCGCATAAAACCATCAAACAAAAACTTTTGGAAAACGTATTCAGTGGCGGTTTGATGGCGCTGATGGGGCTTGCCATCCTTATCCCGCACCTTTGCGGACTGACGTTCTTCGGCAACCGTGAAAACGGACTCTTCAGTGGCGGAATCATGTTGGCCATGGGGTTGGCATTCCTCATCTACTACCTCGTATCTAAAAGGCAGTTGAAAAGCGAGATTGAAGCCGAAGAGAGACGGTTGAAGGAACAATAAATCTCCGAATGACACGAGAACAATTCATAGCCTTAATTTCGGAGGAGCAGGAGTCTTTGCGGAGATTCCTGCTTGCCCTGTGTGAGGGCGACCGGATGGAGGCGGAGGACATCGCGCAGGAGGCGATGGTGAAGGCGTACATCGCCATGGAGCGGTTCGTGGAACGGGCCAAGTTCTCCACATGGCTGTTCAAGATCGCCTACAACACCTTCCTCGACCATCAGCGTTCGGGGTGGAATCGTCGGACGGATTTGGATGCGGCGGAGCAGATGCCGGGCGGCCCGCACGCCGACGATGCTTTCAAATACCAGGAGCTGTACGAGGCCATCGGCACGTTGCCGCTGAAGGAGAAGAGTGCTATCCTGCTGTTCTATGTCAGCGGCTACTCCGTGAAGGAGATTGCGAAAATCACAGGAGGCACCCAATTGGCTGTGAAACAGCAACTTTCAAGAGGAAGAAGTAAACTAAGACAAATTTTGGAACGATGAAAGAGAACACGATAGAAGACCTTTTCGCCCAATATCAACCGGATTTGGGCGACCGGAACGAATATATGGCGCAGCTTTCCAAGAAGTTGGAGGCGGCGGAGTATGCGAAACAATACCGCGAGGCGCAAACCCGCCGTTACCACCGGATGATGGTGGCCGTGTTCATCTCGGGTATTGTCACGGGCGCTATCGGCGTGGTGCTCGTGCTGCTGCACCCGTTATGGCTGTTCCCTGCGGCTACGACTGTCGAGGTGCCGACAATGTCCCCGTTATTCCCGAAAGTGGTTTTGTTGCTTATTCTCTGTTTTATAAGCCTGTGTATTACGGGGCTGGTGCGGAAGATCAGTGACCGTAACGAAGCGACATCGCGACGGACATAGACACCACGCACAAAGACGATGCCATTCGCAAAGAACTGTCCAACAGTAGAAATGCACCGATCCACCAAGGGAATCCAACGCTATAAAAAAACTTTTGCCCGACATTCAGTGCCGGGCAAAAGTTTTTTTGTGGAACTTTTTTTGGGCAGTTAGCGTTTGGAGAGGCTTTTGTCGAACATAAAGAAGGCAGCCTTGTCATCGCCGACGCACTTCATCGCATCGATGAGTTCCTGGGCATTCTCCTCCTCCTCAACCTGCTCGGTCACATACCATTGCAGGAAGATGGTGGTGGCATAGTCCTTCTCCT
>Ga0310690_10011610_pt1 | contig 10855 bp, 13 predicted proteins | sample AusTroGonzalo_MG_2_FD_207661 | JGI IMG/M metagenome (GOLD analysis project Ga0310690, IMG submission 207661) | Bovine rumen microbial communities from tropical cattle in Woodstock, Queensland, Australia - Gonzalo_04 (v2) (version 2) | ecosystem: Host-associated > Mammals > Digestive system >...
TTTGACATTATGCTACTTTAACTTTCACGCTGACTTCCTCGGCAATCTGGCCTTCGTCGTTGACAATCGCGCCTTCCCAGCAGTCTGCCCCGCCATAGACGGTTACCGTCACCACCCGAAGCTCGCCGTACATGTTAGCCGCGAGGGCCATGCACTCGACCTCGAAATCTTCGGGAGAGGATGCCGATGCGTTGTATTGCTCCAGCACGTAGGCTTCGCATTCCTCGTAGTTGGAGTTCTTTCTTGCCACCACAACCATTCCCTCGAGGTTGTCGCCGTTGGCCACTTTTCTTTTTTCACTTAATTTGTAGATTTCCATAACTGACTGTCTTTTAATTGTTTGACTTATTTTTACGATGTAAAGATACAAAATAATTTTGATATGACCAAATTTTTCAATAAAAAAATTTGATTTTAATACATTGATATTAAGTCAGTTGTGATTTTTCGTGAAATTATTTTGCTCCAACAGCCTTTTTTCGCCCGATTTTTGGCAGATTTTGGCGCAGGTGGAGCAAAAACCGGTCAGGGGATTCTCCCGTCAGATGCCAGTCTCGCCCCTGAACCATTCAAGGATGAGCTGTGCGCTGCCAGCCCTTGCCGTCACCTTGTCTTTGTCCGTCAAGCCGAAAATCCGCTCCCCGTACTTCTCCTCCAGCTTCTTGGTCTTGCTGTCCTCGGAGGTGAACAGCACGTTGTCGCCCTCCCTCTCCATGGTGAAGGCTCCGTAGAACTTGCCCGTGTCGAACAGCGTGACCCTGTCCGTGGGCTGTCCCTTCTTCTTCTTGATCATCACGGTGAACGGCGTGTATTCCGGCACAATCTCCGAGCCGTCGGCATTGGTGCCGTGGAAAAGCCTCTCCCTCTCCAGTTCCAGCACGTCCTCCCTGTACTCCTTGTTTTCGAGAACGTAGTCCTCGGCCTCGTCAAGCCTTCCGAGAGCGGCGTTCACCCGCTCGTACATGGCGCTTATTGTCATGATTCCCTCCTTTCAGATACACGTAGGGCGCGGAACATCTTATCCCGCGCCCGTCAGTGCAAACAATGAAACAAACTATTACCCTTCCACTTACGCGGCGGTGTAACCTTTGACGCATTCCTTGCCTGCCACGCCCTTGCCGTACAGCACGGACGGGTCGGCGAGTTTCAGGGTCTTGCCAGAGGCGACCGTGCTCGAAGCCACCTTGAAGCAGCCCAGTGTGGCATCCCACGTCGGGGCGGTGCCGATGGCGGCAAAGCCGTTGGTGTCGCCGACAAGCCAGCAGGAGACCTCGCCTCCGATGGCCGTCATTTCGGCAGAGACATCGTCGTTGCCGCAGCCGCTGGCGAGAACCTTGATGAGCAGGTTGGAGCTCTCGGTGGTCACCGCAAGCTCGACATCCAGGAGGCCTTCGATTTCCTCGGCCGGCACATCACCCTCCACGAACCACTTGTTTTCCATCTCGGAAGCAAGGATAAGCGAGTAGTTGATGGACGGTTCTGCGATGTTGTCGGGGGTGGTGATTCCGGAGCCCTTGACATACATGCGGCCCGTGAAACCTTTGATTCCGTTGGCGGTCTTCACACCCCACACGCGGTTGTTCTGGTCGATGAACAGGAACGAGCGCGTGATGTTGTCGTTGAAGCCGCTGATGAGGCGGTTCTGCAGGCAGATGTCCGGATCGAACTTCTGGGTCAGGGCAACGAGGCCGGCTGTGATTTGCGTGGTCACGCCGATGCCGTTGGTGAAGCTCGTACCCTCGCCCGTGTTGTCCTCGATACCCGTGATGTCGGGCATCGGGTAGAAGCGCTGGGCGGGGTCGGCCTTGTGGATGCCCTGCTGCAGCCATGCGTCGATGTCCGCGCCCGTGAACTCCGTTCCAAGGGGCAGGACGATGACTTTCTTCAAGAGCATCCAGTCAATCTGGCATCTGCTCTTTGCGGTATTGCTGAATTTTGCTTTACATCCCATATTGTTGTCAGTTTTTGATGATTACTGCTTTCCCTCTCTTTTCCAGAGCCAGCGCGAGGGCTTTCGGCACCCTTGCCTGTCCGGGGTAGTTCACGCTCTTCTTCGTGTACTCCACCAATACAAGGCCGTCGTCCTTCGCCTCCGCCTTTCGGGTGGTCGAGGGGTTGACCACTTTCTTGGTAATCTTGCTGGTATCTTCCATAGCGTTACTTGATGAACCCGAGCGCACGCAGCGTCCTCTCCTGCCTGTCCGTCATCTTCGCCTTCTTGCCACCCTTCTTGGTGGAGGACTTCGGCTTGGATTCCGTTCCTTTTGGTTTGGACGCGGTCTTGCGCTTCGAGGTGGTTTTGGTTTCCTGTTCCATATCAGCAGGTTTTTACCGGCACCTTCATTTTCAAATCCCTGATGATTACTGCGTCGCACAGCTGGTTCAGCGATGCGTTTTTTCCGCCCTGCGACATGCAGGGGAGGTCGGTGTGCTTTATCGTCAGTTCGTAGCCGAAATGCAGCCTTTTAAGCTGCTTCTCGAACTCCTCCAGTATGGGGTGGAGCACCGCCCTGAAGCTGTCATTCAGCTTCTGCACCTCGGAGGTGTTGTCCTTGGTGCGGATTACGATGGCGATTTTCGGAACCCTGAACTCCAGTATGCCGCCGGACGTGCTCTCCGTCACCCCTTCGGTGAACATCGCCACCATCGGAAACGGGTTGGTCTTCGTGCTTCTGGCAAGCGTCAGCGAGGTCTCGTTCTCGATTGTCGCCGAGTGTCCGCTGTTGAAGCGGATGAAGGCATCTTTCTTCGAGAACTTGCCGCGCAGGGCTTCGTCAGTGCGCTCGGTGGCCAGATTCAGTATGTCCCTTGCCGTTGTCATATCCCCATGCTGTTTATGCGGCGAAACACCTCGGTGTCGGGGTGTCCCTTGCGGTACATCTCATGGTAGAGGTCGGTGTTATTGGCGACCATCTGGTTCCACAGCAGGGTCTGAGTGTCTGCCGTCGGCGTGCGCTGGCCGTTCTCGCTTCCCAACGCGACACCTCCGATGGGGGTGACGTTCTGCGAGCGCAGCCACCAGTAGGAGACATAGTGGGAGAGAGAGAAGCGCAGCCTTTTCAGGATTGCGTTCTTTCTGTCGTCCTGCTGTTCCTGCTGACCTGCATACTCCACCAATGCGGAATACTCCGTCTGCGGCATGCCGAAATCCCTGATGAACTGCGGCTCGTACTTGGCGATGTAATCCAGCACATCGTCGCGTATAGCCTCGTTGGAAGGGCTTGCAAGGTCGTTCTCTGCGAACAGCCCTGCAATGATGGCCTCACACTTGAAATCCTCTGTCCTCAACAACATGATTCTGTACTTTCGACTTTTGAATGAAGTAAGGGGCGGACGTTGCCACCCGCCCCTTGCCGATGGTTAACGGTTACTGTTTCGCCTCCATGAGGAGAGCGTCTTGGTCGTCGTTCAACGGGGAGGTGATGGCCACCTTCGTGGGAGCGCCTTCCTTGTTGATGATGGAGACCACGGTGTCGAGGTCGCCGAACATGAAGGCCTCGGGGCAGGTGAGAAGCAGGATGACCTCTTCGCCGATCAACACGCAAACCTCGTTTTCGAGCTTGGTGTTGACATCCTCCGCGAACTCAACGTTGGCGCGCTCGGTGTCGTAGAACTCGATGGCGTTCAGGAAGTCGCCGACCAAAACCTTGCCTTTGGGCATGGCATCGACGGTGACAATCGGGTAGATGCCGTCGAAGTATTCAATGCCGTTGCGGACAATGACGTACTCGGTGCCCATAGGTCTGCCGGTCTTGTCTTTGATGGACTTCAACGCGGTGAGCGTCGGGGTGCTCATCACCACCATGTTCGGGACGTAGATGTCGAACACCATGTAGCCGAGCATGCAGCGGAGAGCGTCGCCCCAGTTCGCGTCAACAACGAGTTCACCCCAACTGTCGGTGATGGTGAACTTGGCGTTTGCCAACACGGATTCGGCTGTCTCGGCGGTGTAGGTGCAGTCCACAACAAAGCTGTGGTCGTTGACAACCTTGATTTCGAAGCCTGCGGCGGCGTTGAGAGCCGTGCAGGTCTGGAAACCGCTGAACACAACCTTCATGCCGGTCTTCATCTTTGCGTAGGGTCCGTTGAGGGTCACAAGCACCGCATCGCCGCTGTTGTAGCTGGCGATGGATTTGACCTTGCCTGCGGACGTTTCCTTATAAACCTCGCCGGTCAGGGCGGTGTCCTTGACGGCGGTCTTGACGATGCCGTCGAAGTTGTTGTCCGTTCCGTCGCCGTAGAGGATTTGGAAGTCCTCGGAGTTGGCCAGACCGCTGGGCATGAGCAGCATGATGCGGTTGACAATCAGGTTCACCTTGCGGAGCATGCGTCTGGACACGAACATGTGCCAGCCGATGCGCTTGGTGTCGGAGCTGATCTCGCGCACCTTGAAGGAACCTTCGGGGAGTTTGCCGTTCTCGCTGACGGCGAGTGCGGCGCGGTCGATGTCGTAAATCTGGCGGGCGTACACGGTGGTGGCTTCCTCCTCGGTGATGTCGATCACGCGCATGAAGTCACGCATGTGGGGACGGGTGAGCGGAACCTCGCTGACGAAAGCGTCTGAGATGTGGGCGGGAACGGAGCTGCCGCTGTAGTTGCCGCTCATGGAGACAACACCTTTCTTGCGCAGGGATTTCAGGCTGATGCTGAACTTGCCCGTGCGCTTGCTGGTCTTGTTTTCCAGATTCTTGTAGCGGTCGCTCTCCATGAGCTCCTTGAGGTTGTCCTTGGTGATGTTGTCAACATTGCCGTCGGGAGCGAGTTTGGACTTGGCAGCCGCCAGTTCCTCGGTGACCTTGTTAAGGTCTTTGCGGAGCGTCTCGGTGATTTCGGACGCTTCCTTCAGTTTGCTCTCCAACGTCTCGGATGCCTCTTTCTGCGCCTTGCCGATTAGTTCGTTGATTTGCTTTACCCTTTCCTCTAGCGTCTCAGGGGAAACCATGCCCTTGCACGCGGACTGGACGGTTTCGAGCATCATCTTCTGGATGGTGCCGAGGGTCGTCTTCTCCTCGTCGGTCAGTTCCTCGCTCTTCTTGGCGAACTGGGTCATGTCAATGCCGGCCACGGCAGGAAGAACGGCCATCGTCGCCACGGGGGCGAAGTTGCCGGTCTCAACGGCTCCTGCGACACAAGCGGTGAGGCAGAGGCACATAATCAGGAGACCGAAGCACATCATGCGCATCTGGAATCTGCGTTTGCAGCCCAGCATGCCGCCGGTCTTGGTCTCTCTCAAAAACTTTTGAACCTTTTTCATCTTGGTTTTTGTTTTGGTGAATAAAATGTTTATTTGCTGAGCATGTTGCCTATCGCCGCAAATGTCACGCCCTTGGGAGTGACATGCGAAGTGTCATCTGACGGCTTCACAACAGGCTGAACATGGCTTTTCTCTTCTATGGTGATAATCTCGTTGCGGTAGTGGAGTTTGCCGCAATACGGGCATCTGACGTATGACAGTTCGCTGATGAGCGACTTGTCTTGACGGTTGTTCAACAATTCGATAACTTCCGCCTGGATGTCTGGGTACTGGTCCCATGCCTGCTCTCTCGCTGCATCGTAGAACATCCATCTGAGCGTGTCGTTGTAGATGCGCAGAACCTCCTTGTCAACGGAGATTTCGGGCTGCGCGAAATAGTCGAACGTCTTTCCGCACTCGCATTCGATAAGTCCGGCCTGACCGTTCGTGGCCTTCTCGATGAGCTTTCTCAACTCGTCGGCGGCAATGAGTACATGGTCGGAGAATTTCATGTCGAGAGCCTGCTTCACGAAGTCAAGGCTCTTCTTCGGGAAGTGCAGAAGGTCCTCGCGCTTGATGCCGAGCAGCGGCGTGTTCTGGTTCGCGCCCCAGGTGGTGAGCGTGGAATACTCCCACAGCTTCCATTGAAGGACTTTGTGCGCGTCCTGCGGGTCGCGCTGCATGGCCTCAACGCCGATGCTGTGCTCCAGCGTGCGCTTGTTTTTGTCATACAGGCGGTACAGCTCAAGCACGTCGTTGGCATCCTGCGTGTTGGCCATTTCAGAGACCATGACCAGATAGCCGTTCTCTTCCTTGCCTTCGATGGGGCATCCTATGAGCTTGCTGGTGTCATGGTTGAGAAAGTGCTTGATGCGCCAGAAATTCTCTTTCAGGGTCTTGTTGAAGCTCCCCTGAACGGAGATGTCGCCTTGTGAATCCATATTGCCGAAAGCGTTGACGGCAATGGTTACAACGCGGCCTTGCACCTCGTTCGATTTTGTCTTTAAACGTTTTGCGTACATTGCTAAATTCCTTTGATGGTGTTGATTTGCTGAATCTCCTGCCACGTCATTTCGAGCAGGGTCTTGTTGTATATTTCGCCTTCGAGGCGTTCGCGGCCTATAGCCGCCCTCCAATCGTTCAATGTGATGATGCCTGCCTTGAACTCCTTTTCGCATCTGTTGCTGGTGCTGGCCTTGGCGTTCTCTTTCCTCTGCGCGTTGTCCTGCAGGATGGCGATGTCGTCCCACAGAGCGTCGATGTAGTAGCCGGCATCGTAGAGGCCGAGGAATCGGTTGAAGCCGTCGAGCCACGACTTGACCTCCGGCATTACCACGGAGTTGTACACGTTGAGCTCGGCGGTGTTCAGGTTGCTGAATGTCGGGTTGTCCTTCCTCGGTATGAGGTTGCTGTCAACGCCATATGCCCCTGCGATTGCCGCAGCATCCAGAAGACACTCCTCGAACGGCTGCAAGGCGGCGATGCTCATACCGATTGGAACGAAGCTTACCGGCACCTGGCTGATTGCCACGGGCATCTTGTCGCCCACCACGCCGTATGTGCTTTGGAAGTCCTGCAGTATCGCGTCCTTTTCCCCAGATGTCATGGACATCGTGCCGTCAGCGTCCTTCTTCTGGTTGACAATGAGGCCGAGAGCACCTCTCTTCACATAGATAGCGTTCCTCGCCTCGTACACGGCAATGATGTTGCTCACGGGGTATTTCTGCGCGTCGAGCCTGCTTCTGCCCATCAGCTGCCCGTTTCGGGTGGAGGTGAACGTCGGCATGTCCTTGGTGTGGTACATCAGATCGGCGGGGATAATCCTTATCATTCCGCCGTCCGAGTATCTGTACCGCACGCCTTCGAGGTTGCCGACCACCGTCTTGTTGTTCTGCTCCAGGGACACAGCCAGCGAAGGAAGCACGTAGAACGTGTTGCAGGTCTCCCACAGCCGCCCTTCGTTCTTGTCGGTGTAGGCGTAGATGTACCCGTTGCCAAACAGCAGCTTGTTGATGATGGAGTTCATGACAAACTCCCTGAACGTCATGTACGGGTTGGGGCTTTGCAGCAGCCCCTTCTCCACGATTCCGGCAACATACCTGTCCCTCATCCCCCTCACGCTGTCAGCCCAGACGATGGTGTCGTCCGAGGACTTGCGCAGCACGAACTGGGCGTTTGCGGCCCTCTCGGCGATGTACTTTATCGGGAATTGGATTTCGGCTATGTTGTGGAACATAAACGCATAGTTGCGGTGGCACGTCGCAGGGTGAAAGCACTCCATGAACCTGTCCGCAGGCGATATCTCCACCCTTTGCTTCTGAGGCGGAGACGAAACGACGGGAACAGGGCTCACGTCCTGCTCCGCGCCTTTCTTTCTGATTTTCCGTATGTCAAGTCCAAACAATTCCATACGGCGGCAAAGATACTAAATTTAGAATACAAATACTATTTTTAGAATTTTTTTTTCTGAAAAAAATATCACACGACTGAAATCAGGCTGTTGCGCTTCATCCAGTGGCTGGCCGCTGCATCGCAGTCCACGCCGTCGTCCCGCTGGTTTTTGCCCATCTTCAGGTACGAGTGCTTCTCCTTCATGCACTTGGCGTATTCCGCGTTCTGCATTTCCGGGTGTCTGTACCTGAACCTGTTCCTGATGGTCGGCGCCTCGTTGAAGATTCTGACCTCCTTGTTGGCATGGACGTTGAACCTGCGTATCTCCGTGTCGGGAATGACCTCCGCGGCCCATTCCTTGATGTCCTTGGCCACAAGCCTCCACGCGCTCACGCTCTCGATGTTCACATACGATGGCCTCCACCGCAGTATCTGCTCCTTCTGCCTCGGTAGCGTTATCTCCAGTTTGTCCTCGGTGTATATCGTGTCCACGTTGTAAGCATAGCCGTCCTTGACCATGAACACCTTCGAGCAGTAGCAGTCCTTGCCCTCGTCTGCGGGATCGACCTGTATGAACGTCATCTCCGGCTCCGTTGGGATTTCCCTGAAATACACCGTCTCGCCTTCTGGGAACAGCAGGCCTTCGAGCGGCTTCGGTTCCTGCATGTACTGGGTGTCGAACACCCACGGGTTTATCTTCCTGAGGGAGTGCAGCTCCTCCAGCGTGTGTTTGAACGGCCACAGAGCCACCTCGTTGCCGTTCTCGTCGCGGCTGATGGCAGGTATCTTCAACACCTCCCATTCGCCAGGCTCCGCTTCCTGCAGGTAGCCGCACAGGTCGTGTTCGTGCAGCCGCTGCATGATGATGATGATAGGGGTCTTCCTGCTGTTCACACGGTTTCTGATAGTGGTCTCGAACCTTCTGTTCACCGATTCCCTCGCGTTGTCGGAAAGAGCGTCCTCCGGCTTGATGGGGTCATCAATGACTATCGCGCCCGAGAATCTGTCCTTGTTGTACTCCGCTGTGTATTCGTCCAGCAGCTCCTCCTCGCTCTCCGTGAGACCTGCGCCGAAGCCCGTAATCTGGCCGAGCGTGGAGGTAGCATACACGCCGCCGCCCTCCATTGTCTGCCACCACATCTGCGTGCTCTTGGGGCCAAAGCCGACATGAAACAGGTGGTCGTAATACTCGTTGGCCACGATGTTCTTAATCGCCAGCGAGTTATCTGCGGCCAGCGACGCGGAGTAGGAGAGGTGCAGGAACCTCGACCTCGGGTTCACCGCAAGGCCTTTGGATATGAACATCTTCACCGCTATCTCCGTCTTGCTGTACCTCGGCGCGATGTTGATGATGAGCTTTCGCGTCTCTCCACGCAGAACCTTCTCCAGAGCGGTTATTATCTTTTCATGGTGGGGGCCGAAAACAAATTTGGTCTTATGTATCTGACTGAACATCTCAGACACATAAAACCTGTAAGACATAAGCATCAGACGCTTGTGTCCCTGAAACAGCGCCTCCTGCTCCTTATCCATTGTTGAGGCTTGCCAGCAGCTTCAGTTCATCGTCCGTCAGCTTGCGCAGCTCATACGACTTCACGTTGGCGTTCACCTCCGTGGTCTCCGTGTAGCCTCTCTTCTTGCCCTTGGTCTTCAGGTGGAAGATGATGGCCGTGAGGTTGCCGTCGTTAATCTGCTCCATCAGCTTCGACTCCGAGAAGTCGATGAGGCTCTCTTCGAGTTCGGTCATCTTCTCGTCAAGATTCTCGTCGTTGCTCCTCCATGCGATGAGCGTCTTGCGGTCAATGTTCAATGCCGTGCAGGTAGCGCTGATATTGCAGCCCTTTGCCTCGTACACGCTCAAAATCTTCTTGTTGGTTATCTTGTTTCTCTTCATTTTGTCCTCCTTTTCTTTTGTTGTCGGGAATTATGGGAATTATGGTGTGAGCCACCTTCGCCCTCTTATGGCCTTGTTGACGACCAGATGGCGGCGTTTACAGCGTCCTTGTATGACATGTTGAGTGACAGCAGAAGGCACTTGGCCCACAGCCCTATCGGGCTCAGTCCAGGTATCAGGTTCACGTCTATGAGCCAGCAGTCGCCGTTGCTGTCGATGCGGAAGTCTATTCTCGCGTGGTGTTTCAGTCCGAGCTTGGCGAACACGTCCTTGGCGACGGCCGTGAGGTTCTTGTCGTACAGCGCGGTGCAGAATCCGCTGAAGTCCTGCTTCACCTGCGAGGTCTGTATGCCTTGCGTCTCGGGGCAGTCTATGGACATGGCGCAGGCGTGGATGCCGCTCTGGCTTCTCCATATCGCCACCGTGCAGTCCGTGCCTTCGATGTAGTCCTCTATCACCGCGTCCGATCCTGTCTGCTTGAGCACTTCCATGTGGCGCTCCACAGCCTGCTCCGCAGACCTGCAGATGCTTTTCTCCGACACGCAGGAGCTGTCGCTTCCGTATCTCGGCTTGACGAAGAATTTGCCGCTGTCGGGTATGTTGTTGATAGTATGCTGCTCTGGCACTCGGATTCCGTTGGCTTGGAGCCACCTTGACATCCGGCACTTGTCGTTGGCCAGTTCGTACAATGCGTATTCCTCCGCCGTGCTTTTGAGTTTCCTCGACCTGATTTCGTCGATGAGGGACTTGCTTGCCGTGCGCAGGAGCACCACGTCGCTGATGTTGATGAAGTCGAGGGGGTCGCCATCCTTCACGGCGGCGAGCCTTATCCTTTCCTTGCCTATTGCTTCCTGATAATGCCTGAACACCGGGGTCGTGGCGGTGCTCGCCATCTCCTCCGTGCTTACTATGCTCCAAATCATGATTGTTCCTCCTCCTTTATCTGGTTCATTCTTTCGTTTGCGAGTTCCAGCAGCTTGGCGAACGTGATTGCCGGCGACTTTATCTTGAACTGACTCCCGATGTCCGCCTGCAGTTTGAGCAGCAGCTTCTCGTTGTCCTCCTGATGCGCCAGCAGAAGCGCGTCGCATTTCTTCGCCTGTTCCCTGATGTCGCCGTACAGCTCGTCAAGGTTCAGGAACGAGTTGGGGTACAGCACGATGGTGAACACGAAATTCTCCTTCATGGCGAATGCCGAAATCCCGTCCGTGCCAACCGGCTTTATCTCGTCGATGTTGATGTGCGCGAACTTCTTGTAGTCGATGCTCTGGATTTGCTCGAACAGCTTTTTCAGAATGTTCCTGTTGTCCTGCCCATGCAGGGAGTTGTGGCTGAGC
>Ga0310690_10011611_pt1 | contig 10855 bp, 8 predicted proteins | sample AusTroGonzalo_MG_2_FD_207661 | JGI IMG/M metagenome (GOLD analysis project Ga0310690, IMG submission 207661) | Bovine rumen microbial communities from tropical cattle in Woodstock, Queensland, Australia - Gonzalo_04 (v2) (version 2) | ecosystem: Host-associated > Mammals > Digestive system >...
GGAGAATGTCGAGATAAAGAACAACCTGACGCACTTCAAGACGAGCGGAGAGATAGCCGGATGGTTCGAGGCGCTGGGTATTGCTGACAAGATGCAATCGCCCGTCCGCCTGATGAGTTTCGGACAGCAGCAGCGAGTTGCCATGATTCGTGCCTTAGTGCAGCCTTTCGATTTCCTGCTAGCCGACGAACCCATTTCCCACCTCGACGATGCAAATAGCGCCATGATGGCTGCCATCATGTCCGAGGAGGCTCGTCGGCAGGGGGCAGGCATCATCATCACAAGTATCGGCAAGCACATGGAGTTACCTTACGATAAGACATTTAGCCTATGAAATTAGTTTGGAAACTTCTTCGTAGGCACATCAGCCTGCCGCAGCTTTTGGGCTTTTTCCTCGCTAACCTGCTGGGAATGATCATTGTGCTGCTCAGCCTTCAGTTCTACCGTGATGTCAAGCCTGTCTTTTCTGCCGAGGACGGCTTCATCCGCCCCGACTATTTCATCCTCAGCAAGCGCATCTCTGCCCTGAACTGTATCGGTCTGGGCACGGTTAGCACCTTCTCGCAAAAGGAGATGGACGACCTTCGTTCGCAGCCTTTCGCAAAAAGGGTAGGGGCATTCACCGCCAGCCAGTACAAAGTGTCTTGCAGCATGGGTATCAACGGCGTGGCGCAGTTCGGCACGGAGATGTTTTTCGAGAGCGTGCCCGATGCCTTTGTTGATGTGGACCTCAAAAAATGGCATTTCAGCGAGGGTGACGACGTGGTGCCCATCATCTTGCCGCGCACCTATCTCGCCATCTACAACTTCGGTTTTGCCCAGAGCCAGAACCTGCCCAAGATTTCGGAGGGTATTGTGGGGATGGTAGAAATGACGATAATGATGCGAGGCAACGGCTTGAACGAATACATAAAGGGCAGAGTGATAGGCTTCTCCACGCGACTCAACACAATTCTCGTGCCTGAGAGCTTCATCCGCTGGAGTAATGCACGTTATGCGCCTGAAGCCGACACAGAGCCTTCGCGCATCATCCTCGAAGTGGGTAATCCCGCTGATGATGCCATCGTGAACTATATCAACGAGAAGGGCTACGAAATGGAGGACGACAAACTTGATGCCGGACGCATGACTTTCTTCCTGCGGCTCGTTTCGGGAATCGTCATGCTGGTCGGCTTGCTTATCAGCTTGCTCAGCTTCTATATCCTCATGCTCTCAATATATCTGCTTGTCGAGAAGAACACCGAGAAAATGCGGACGCTCCTGCTCATCGGTTACAGTCCTGCACGCGTCGCTTTGCCTTACCAACTGCTGACCATCGGTATGAATGTGGCTGTGTTGTTGCTTGCTATTATCGCCCTATGCCTGTTGCGCTCGCTTTATATGCAGCAGCTTTGGAACGTCTTTCCCCAAATGTCGGACGGTAGCATCATGCCTGCCATCATGCTGGGACTGCTGCTTTTTGCGATAGTCAGCCTGGCAAACGCATTGGCGATCCGTAATAAAATAAGAAATGTATGGAAGAACTGAAGAAACTATATACGGAGACGACGGGTCTTGATGTTCAGGATGTCGAAACGATTCCTGGGGCGGGAAGCAACCGCAAATACTATCGCCTGAAGGGAACCGACGGCAGTACACTTATTGGTGCCATCGGTACGAGTCGCGACGAGAACCATGCTTTCTGCTATCTGGCGCGACACTTCGCTGAGGCAGGTTTGCCCGTTCCTCAGGTAACGGCCGAGAGCAAGGACGGCTTGCGATACTTGCAGAGCGATTTGGGCAATCAGTCGCTATTTGATGCGCTGAAAGGCGGACGCGAGGCTGGAGGTCGCTATAATGCCCACGAGCGCGAGCTGCTCCGCAAGACTATTGCTGCTTTGCCTGCTATGCAGATTCGCGGCGCTCGGGGACTTGACTTCAGCCAATGTTATCCGCAGGAGGCTCTGGACGAGACAAACGTCCTCTTCGACCTCAACTACTTCAAGTACTGCTTCCTCAAAGCCACAGGACTTGACTTCCACGAACTGAAGCTTGAGGCCTCGTTCCAACTGATGGCTCGCGACATCGTCAACATTCCTGGTGACGCCTTCATGTATCGCGATTTTCAGGCAAGGAACATCATGCTTGATGCGCAGGACAATCCTTACTTTATCGATTTCCAGGGCGGACGTCGCGGCCCCGTACAATACGATGTGGCAAGCTTCCTCTGGCAGGCTTCGGCACGCTATCCAAAGGCTCTTCGCGAAGAGCTCATTAAGGTCTATCTACAAAGCCTCAAGCATTATCAAGAGGTTAATGAAGCCGTATTCCGACAGGGGTTGCAGCTTTGCGTCCTCTTCCGCCTGCTTCAAGTGTTGGGTGCTTACGGCTTCAGAGGCTATTTCGAGCGCAAGAAGCATTTCCTCGAAAGCATTCCGCCCGCAATGGAGAGCCTTCGCGACTTGCTTGCCGATGGCGGTTGTCCCTATCCTTATCTCAATGAGGTGCTTACGGCACTTGTCTCGCTCCCGCAGTTTCTTCCGAAGCCACAAGAAGCAAAGCGTGCCGACGGCTTCAAGACCACCGAACTCAATCCGTATCAGGCACATCCCCAAGACGGCCCGGCAACATTCTCGCGTTATGATGCACAAGGTCCGCTGGTAGTGCGTGTGTTCAGCTTCTCCTACAAGAAAGGCATCCCCGAGGACACGAGTGGCAACGGAGGTGGTTACGTCTTCGACTGCCGAAGTACGCACAACCCCGGTCGCTACGAGCCCTACAAGCAATTGACAGGCCTTGATGAACCAGTCATCCGTTTCCTTGAGGACGATGGCGAAATCCTCACCTTCCTCGATAGCGTATATAAACTTGCCGATGCCCACATCACGCGCTACCTGCAAAGAGGCTTCACCAGCCTTATGTTCAGTTTTGGTTGCACGGGCGGTCAGCATCGCAGCGTCTATAGCGCCCAGCATCTTGCGGAGCACATCCACAGAAAGTTCAACATCGAAGTGCACATCTGCCATCGGGAGCAAGGCATAGAGCAAGTCCTCGCACCAACCCGCGCAATGGTGTTTGCCGCAGGACTTGGCACGCGCCTCAAGCCCCTCACCGACACGGTGCCCAAGGCGCTTGTCCCTGTTGGCGGGAAGCCTCTCCTCCAGCATCTTTTGGAGAAGCTCAAGAGCTCAGGCTTCCGCGATGTGGTCATCAATGTCCACCACTTTGCCGACATGATAGAGGACTGGTGTCAGCAGCATCCGATGGAAATGCACATCTGGTTCAGCGACGAGCGCGAGCAGCTCCTCGAGACAGGCGGCGGCATCAAGCACGCAGCACCTCTGCTGCGCGACGCACAGGACGGCTTCCTTATCCACAACGTCGATATTCTGAGTAATGCCGACTTGCGTGCGCTAGTCGAAGCAGGACGCTCCCCTTCCCCTCAGGAAAGGGATGGTGTGAAGCTTCGGGCAGCGACGCTACTGGTCAGCGAGCGCGAGACACAACGCTATCTGCTCTTCGACGACAACATGCGACTGGTGGGATGGACGAATGTCAGCACCGGCGAAGTGCGCAGCCCCTATCCGAATCTCGACCCGCATCTCTACCACAAGTATGCCTTTGCCGGCATACACTACATGAATCCCCGACTCTTTACCTACTTTGAGGACTTCCCCGAAAAGTTCAGTATTATTGACTTCTATCTGAAAATTTGTGCTCAGGAATCCATCTATGGCTACGTTCAGCCCGACTTCAAGATGATGGATGTTGGCAAGATTGACACGCTGGATGAGGCAGAGAGCTTCGTGCAGTCGTGCCTATGATTTTCTTGTGGGAGAACCTTACAAATCCAACGGGAGACTCTCGTTTCCGTAGCGGTCGAGGGCTGTGACGGCAAGATGATAGCCCCGATAATAGGCTCCAATCAGGCTGTAGGTGTAGTTGGGTTCGGAGCTTATCTTGACGATGTTGGAGGGGTCATTGGTGTCAACAGGATATTTGCTGCTGGCATAGACGACGTAGCGACAACCCTCCTGCGGCATCCATTCCAGATATTCGTTGACTCCGCCTCTGCGCTCGCGTGTCACAAGTTGCGGCTTGTCGGGAGGCGTTGAGCTTTGCCAAGTCATAGGCGGCAAAAGGGCAGGATAGGGATAGTAGTCCTTTTGGAGATAGTCGTAGATGCCTTTCGTGTTGTCTGTCAGGAACTGGCTGCGGAAATAGGCCTGTCCGCTAAGTCCCATCTGCCTGATGTAGCAGAGTTCCCGCTGTATAATGCCCCAATCCCAATCCTTTTCTTTTGGCGACAAGAAGTATATGCCCAATCCCGGAGCGACGGGACGGCCATAACAATTCTCTTGCCAATCGACGGCAAAGGGGTAGAAGTGGTCGCCCTGAAAATACATCATCGGCAACAGCATGTCCATGATGCCTTCGCGAAGCCAGCCTTGTGCATCCTGATAAACCGTTCCGTAGGCCGACCATCCCTTAGCCGAATAGCGGCTCATGTCGTTGAACTTCCCCACAGGAGCGCAACTGACGCGCACCCAAGGCTTCAGTTCTTTGATAGCTTCGTAGGACTGCCTGACGATTCTTGTGATGTTGTCCCGTCGCCAGGCTCGCTTGTCCTTTCCCTTCCCATACTTCTTGTATGTGGCTGCGTCGGCAAAGGTCTCGGCATGTTCAGGATAGCGAATGTAGTCGAAGTGGATGCCATCAATGTCGTAGTTGCTCACGATTTCCCGACAAAGCTCTGTCAGATATTTCTCCGAGCCGGGAAGTCCCGGGTCGAGGTAGTATTGTTCGCCGTGCTTCTTTAGCAGTTCGGGATGTGTCCGCATCAAGCTTCTCTTTCCCATCTTCTTGGCATTCACGATTTTGAAGGCGGGAACCGTCACCATCCACGCATGAAGCTCCATCCCGCGCCGATGGGTTTCCTCGATAGCAAAGGCAAGCGGGTCGTAGCCCGGGTCACGGTCGAACTGTCCTGTCAAGCAGATGTCCCAAGGCTCAATCTTGCTTGGATAGATGACAGAACTGCGGAGGCGTGTCTGCAGAACAACGGTATTGATGTGGCAAGCCTGCAACTGGTCGAGCAGTTGGCAGAGCTCCTCCTTTTGTTTTTGCCTGCTGGCATCATTTGTGGCCAGCGTCTTCGGCCAATCCAATCCCATTATGGTAGTCAGCCAGACGGCTCTGACTTCATGTTTCGGGGAAGGCGGAGCGGAGAGGAAAAGCGTCCCCACATCTTCCATCTTTTTGGGGAGTTCTTGTTTGGTTTTTGGCAGGAAATGGCTTTTGTCGAATGGATTCTGAGCCTCGATTTTGTTACAGAAAAGTATTCCGGCAAGGCATATATATAGAGATAATGTATGCATCATGCTGCAAAATTACAAAATATTTCTTAAATCATAATTCCTATTTCCTCATTTTTTTGTACCTTTGTGCCATTAAATAATAAATCAATCAAGGGAGGATTACATTTTGCATTGCTTTAGTCCTGTTGATGCTCGGTTTCTTATTAAAAAGTTCAAGAGTTTAAAAGTTCAGGCGTTTTAGAATTGAATCTCAAAATTACATAACCTCAAAACCTATACTACATTATGAAAAAAATCATTCTTTCCCTGCTTCTCGCAGCAGTAACGATTGGCGCATCAGCACAATTTGAAAAAGGAACAAAGTATGCTAACGCTTCACTCACAGGTTTTGGCCTTGATTATTGCAAAGCTGGCGGCTTCCACATCGGCATCGCTGCAGGTGGTGGTTATTTCATCGCTGACAGCTGGATGCTGATGGGTCAAATTGGTTGGAACCATCAGGGCAGCTTCAACGAGTTTAATCTGGGTTTAGGCGGACGATACTATATGCGCGACAACGGATTGTTCTTCAGCGGTACTGTCAGGTATGGCCTTAACAGCGCGGGCAATGGTGCTCCCGTTGACCACAATGCCTATTTGACCCCAGAAGTTGGCTATTGCTTCTACCTGAATGACCATGTCAGCATCGAACCATCTGTCTATCTCGATATGTGCCTGAATCACTTCAAGGATTACACAAGGGTAGGCCTGAAGGTTAGCTTCGGCTATTACTTTTAAGTACAAGAGCTACAGCTCTATATATATTAGGATAACACAACAGATTTATGAAACATCAACTTCGCAGCGCTGTCTGTACGGAAGGTCGCCGCATGGCAGGAGCGAGAGCTCTCTGGGTAGCTAATGGCATGAAACGGGAGCAGTTCGGCAAACCCATCATCGCCGTTGTCAACTCCTTCACTCAGTTCGTACCAGGTCACACACATCTCCACGAAATCGGGCAGATTGTGAAAGCTGAAATAGAGAAGCTTGGCTGTTATGCGGCTGAGTTCAACACCATCGCCATCGACGACGGCATCGCTATGGGCCACGACGGCATGCTCTACTCGCTGCCCTCGCGCGACATCATCGCCGACTCGGTGGAGTACATGGTCAACGCACACAAGGCCGATGCAATGGTGTGCATATCCAATTGCGACAAGGTGACACCCGGTATGCTCATGGCTGCCATGCGACTGAACATCCCCGCCATCTTCGTGAGCGGCGGCCCGATGGAGTCCCACAAGCTGAATGGCGAGAATGCCGACCTCATCACGGCTATGGTGAAGGGTGGCGACCCAACCGTCAGCGACGAGGAACTGGCACAAGTGGAGCAGATGGCCTGCCCTGGCTGCGGAGCCTGCTCTGGTATGTTCACAGCCAACTCCATGAACTCCCTGACCGAAGCCATTGGTCTCTCTCTGCCTGGCAACGGCAGCATCCTTGCCACCCACAAGAACCGCATCCAGCTCTTCAAGCAAGCAGCTCGTCTCATTGTCAAGAACGCCCTCGCCTACTATGAGGACGGCGATTCCTCGGTTCTCCCGAGGAATATCGCCACCCGCGCTGCCTTCCTCAACGCCATGACCCTCGACATCGCGATGGGTGCAAGCACCAACACGGTGCTCCACCTGCTGGCCGTGGCACAGGAGGGCGGAGTCGATTTCAAGATGCAGGACATCGATGCATTGAGCCGCAAGGTGCCCTTCCTCTGCAAGCTCTCTCCGAACTGGCAGAAGTACAGCATTCAGGAGGAGAACCGCGCCGGCGGCATCCTCGGCATCCTCGGCGAACTGGCAAAGGGCAACCTGCTCGACCTCACATGCAAGCGCGTGAACGGAGCCACCTTAGGTGAAGACATCAAGCGATACTCGATAATTAACAATGAAAAATTAACAATTAAAAATGACGGCGGGCTGTCTCCGTGGGAGATATACGGTTGCGCTCCTGGTGGCAAGTTCTCAAACGTCATGGGGTCGCAGGAAACATATTGGGACGAGCTTGACACCGACCGCGAGAACGGCTGCATCCGCGACATCGAACACGCCTACATGAAGGATGGCGGCATGGCAGTCCTCTTCGGCAACATCGCCCAGGACGGCTGCGTAGTCAAGACGGCTGGTGTGGCTCCCGAGCTCTGGCATTTTGAAGGCCCTGCTGTTGTCTTCGACTCTCAGGAGGATGCTTGCGAAGGCATCCTTGGCGGCAAGGTGAAAAAGGGCGACTGTGTGGTTATCACGCATGAAGGACCGAAGGGCGGCCCGGGTATGCAGGAAATGCTCTATCCCACTTCCTACATCAAGTCGATGCACATGGGCAAGGAATGTGCCCTCATCACCGACGGTCGCTTCTCTGGCGGCACAAGCGGTCTCAGCATCGGTCACATCTCGCCCGAGGCAGCCAGTGGCGGCAACATAGGCAAGATAAAGGACGGCGACATCATTATCATCGACATCCCTACCCGCAGCATCAACGTGAAGCTCAGCGATGAAGAACTTGCTGCACGCCCGCAACAACCGCTACGCCGCAACCGCCCCGTCAGCAAAGCCCTAAGGGCATACGCCCAATCGGTAGCAAGCGCCGACAAAGGCGGCGTAAGACTCATTCAAGAATGAAAAAATGAAAGAATAAAAGAATGAAAAGGTGAAATGCTTTATAGCGCCCATTAAGCCTATAAAACCCATTAAGCCCATAAGCTCTATAACAACAACGTAGCCTCCGCTTAATTGCGGGGGCTTCTGTTTTTGTTGTGTCGGCTTCCGACAGACCCAGCCTAATTGCCTCAATAGGCACGCCTAATAGGTCCATGAAGCACGCCTATTTGTGCTTTTAGGTGTGCCTCGTTGCAGGAGGGCGAGAGGCAGGGTGTCCACTGTACCCTGTCCTCTGCTGTTTTCAACATATACACACATTCATCCTTAAATTATTTATATTATATATAACTATAATATAAAACCTAAAGAAGCATATTGTATCATATCTTGTTTTTTGCAGTGGACGGGGTACGGTGGACGCTTCATTGTTCTTTCCTTGTGCATTTACGTTTGTTCGTTTTCCCCCTATATATAAGGAGGGAAAAACAAACAAACAAAAACATGTGCTCTGCCCCGTCAACTTGCGGGTCTCAAGTTGGTAACGATAATCGGTGTTCATGGTTTGTTTGTGATTTTTGTGTGATAGTGCTATGCAATCGTGCATCCTTCACTATATATAGAATGATGCACGATTGCACATGCACACAGAGAGTTTTCAGAGCGCAAGCAAAGCGTCCACCGTACCCCGTCCCCTGCCAAAAACAGATAGTACACAAATGAGCATCGGCACAACATTTTTCCCTGAAAGCTTTTGCATTTCAAGATTTCTTCGTAACTTTGCCCCATGTTCGGGGAGAAATCCGAGCTAAAAGAAAGCATTCGCTATTATTTCGCGTTAAGCCAAAAAGCCTAGGAAACTATTTGGAATAATAAACGCTCTGAAGTAATAGAGATTGTGGGGTGCTGGAATGTAGCATCTCCCTTCCACCGAGCAATAGCAATGCATTTACGCCATCGGCGTGGTGCATTCTTATAAAGGTGGATGGGGTTCCAATTCCTAGGCTTGCCCCAAGCTTAACGCATAAGAGGCATCACGCTTTCTTTGTGCGTCAGCGATTGATAGTCGATGCAGAATTAAAACTATCAATCGTTATGGCAACAAGAAATTTAGATGCAGCAAAGACGGCAAAGAAGGATGAGTTCTACACACAGATGACGGACATCGAAAGGGAGTTGCAGCACTATTGGCCGCACTTCCACGACAAAGTTGTGCTCTGCAATTGCGATGACCCCTACGAAAGTAACTTCTTCAAGTACTTCGCCCTGCGCTTCAATCAATTGGGCTTGAAGAAGTTGATTTGCACTTGCTTTGATGGCTCGCCTGTCCTAGGCAATGAACTGCTGCTTGACTTTGGCGACTTCACGGACGAGCCTAAGAAGATTGCTTATAAGGTCGAGATAACGGAAGTGAAGGACTTGAACGGAGACGGGGCAGTGGATTTGGTAGATGTTCAATACTTACTGAAGAATGACAAGAACGCCATTTCCCTATTGAAGCAGCATGGCGACTTCCGTAGTGCTGAGTGCATAGGACTCCTTAAACAAGCTGATATTGTAGTAACCAATCCACCCTTCTCACTTTTCCGTGAGTATATAGGACAGTTGATGCAGTATGAAAAGAAGTTTATAATTGTGGGGCATCAAAATGCTATTACATACAAAGAGATTTTCCCTCTCATTAAAGGAAATAAGATATGGTTAGGTTATGGTTTTAAGGGCGGTGCGGCTCACTTCTTCTCTCCATACGAAGATACAGCAACAGCAAGTGACCACAAGAAAGATATGATTCGAGTTTCAGGTGTAAATTGGTTTACTAATCTTGAAATACCGAAACGGAATGAGGAAATGGATTTAGTTTGTCGCTATTCATCAGAGGAATATCCAACGTATGACAATTACGATGCAATTAATATCGACAAGACTGCCGATATACCCTGCGATTATGCAGGAGCAATGGGTGTCCCTATTATTCCTTGACAAGTACAACCCTGAACAATTCGAGATAATCAAGTTCCGAAAGGGAGATGATGATAAAGACTTAAGCATAAATGGGAAGTGTCCATATTTTAGAATCCTTATCCGTAACAAACACCCTAAACAGCTATGATGACAATTAAGAAGATGAAAGTAACCGTTGGCGAAATCACCAAAGGTTATGTAAACAACGACGAGCAAGGCGTGCGCGGCTACGGCGGCTTGCTCGATATTCGTCCGCCTTACCAAAGGGAGTTCATCTATAACGACAAGGAGCAGCAGGCAGTCATTACGACTGTGCTGGCTGGCTATCCCTTGAATGTGATGTATTGGGTGAAGCGCTCGGAAGATGCAGAATGCCCTTACGAAGTGATGGACGGCCAGCAGCGCACCCTTTCGCTTTGCGAATATGTGGACGGCAAGTTCTCTTACGACTTCAAGAACTTCTTCAATCAGCCCGCAGACATCCAAAAGAAGATTCTCGACTACGAACTGGACATCTATGTCTGCGAAGGCACACCTTCGGAGAAGCTGGGTTGGTTCCAGACAATCAACCTTGCGGGCAAGCCCCTCAACGACCAGGAGATAAACAACGCCATCTTTGCAGGGCCTTTCGTGACGGATGCCAAGAAGCACTTCTCGAAGTCTAATTGCGGCGCTTATCGTTTAGGCAAAGACCTCGTGAACGGTACGCCCATTCGTCAGGACTTCCTCAAGAAGGCTCTTGAATGGATGGCCGACCACGAGACGAGGCAGGGGCACAGGCAGACACTCATCGGCTATATGGGCGACCATCAGCACGACCCCAACGCCAACAACCTTTGGAGTTACTTCCAAAATGTCCTCAATTGGGCAATCACGAACTTCGACATGAAGAAGTTCAAGAAGATAATGAAGGGCTTGGATTGGGCTTTGCTCTATGACAAATACGGAAGCGAGACACTCGACACAGCC
>Ga0310690_10011615_pt1 | contig 10854 bp, 15 predicted proteins | sample AusTroGonzalo_MG_2_FD_207661 | JGI IMG/M metagenome (GOLD analysis project Ga0310690, IMG submission 207661) | Bovine rumen microbial communities from tropical cattle in Woodstock, Queensland, Australia - Gonzalo_04 (v2) (version 2) | ecosystem: Host-associated > Mammals > Digestive system >...
GGGCGGGATTCTACGAAGGGGCCGTGGAGAGCTTCGCGATTCAGTTCTCCGAAGTGATGACAAAGATGCTGTTCACGCTTCGGGAGCAGAGTCAGGGGAATTTCGTCATGGCTACGGCGAACCGTTTACAGTATATGTCCAACAAGGAAAAGCTGGACGTTTCCTCGCAGCTCGCAGACCGTGGAATTCTTAACCGGGATGAAGTCAGGGAGATCTGGAATCTTCCCCCGCTGCCTAACGGCGAAGGTCAGGCTTATATCATCCGCGGAGAATATAAGAACGCAGACGAACAGATAAACGAAGAAGAGGGGAGCGAAGATGGACAATAAAGAAATCAGAATGTTTAACTTCGAAGTCAGAGCGCAGCAGAACGAAGAGCACGGTCACTTTCTTGAAGGAACGCCGATCGTATTCGATGCGCGGACGGATCTCGGCTATTGCGACGAAATAATCGCGCCGGGGGCTCTGGATGAAGCGGATCTCCGTGATGTCAGATTCCTTGTGAATCACAACACCGACATGATCCCGCTGGCACGGAGCAGAAACAACAATGAGCACAGCACGATGCAGATGACCGTTGAAGAGAACGGGATGAACATCCGGGTCGATCTCGATACGGAAAACAATTCCGACGCACGGGCCCTGTATTCGGCGGTGGAAAGATCTGATCTTGACGGGATGAGCTTTATGTTCTCCGTCAATGAGGATAAATGGGAAGGTTTGGAAACAGACCATCCGACCAGAACGATCACGAAGCTGGGGAAAATCTTCGAAGTCAGCGCCGTGACGTTCCCGGCATATGAGCAGACATCTATCTCGGCCCGTGGCCTGTCTGACGCGTTGGAGAACGCTAGGGCATCGCTGGAGAGCGCAAAGGCAGAGCAGAGAGCGATTGAAGCACAGAAGAAACGTATCAAAATTTTAACGGAGGTCTAATCATGGATTTAAGAGAGATGACAGTTGAACAGCTCGAAGAGCGCAAGGCTGCTATTGGCGTAGAAGTTGATACTGAAGGCGCTGATCTCAACGCCCTTGAGGAAGAAGTTCGCGCTATCAAAGAAGAGCTGGAAAGAAGAGCAGCAGAAGCTGCAAAGAAAGAAGAGATCAGAAAAGCAATCGCTGAAGGAAAAGTAGGCGAGAAAATCACAGAACAGAAGGTTGTAGAGGAGAAAAGAGAGATGAAAACGAATGATGAAGTACGCGCTTCCGAAGCGTACATCAACGCGTTCGCGCGTTATCTGGTAACAGAAGATGCTACAGAGTGCCGTTCTCTGCTGACAGAGAATGTTGGCGGTTCCGTTCCGGTTCCGACTTTCGTTGATGAGAAAGTTCAGACCGCATGGGAAAATAACAGGATTCTCGACAGAGTTCGCAAAACTTATCTTCGAGGCAATCTTTCTACCCCGTTTGAGAGAGTTGCTTCCGATGCTGTAGAGCATACAGAAGGTTCCGGCGCGATCGATGAGGAAACCCTGAAGTTCGGTATCGTTAAGGCTACCCCGAAGAACATCAAAAAGTTCGTTCGTCTGTCCGATGAGGATATCGCTATGGGCGGCAGATATCTTGTTGATTATGTATATGATGAGCTTATTCAGAAGATCATGAAGAAGCTGGCTGATCTCGTTGTGAATGACATCGCAACGGCTTCCACGTCTGCGACATCTACCGCGGCTTGCGTAGCACAGATTACTTCCGCTCCGACCGTAACGGCGGTTTCGACGGCTTTCGCTAATCTGTCCGACGAAGCTGACGATCCTGTTGTTATCATGAACAAGCTCACCTACGCTTCCTTCAAACAGGCACAGGCACAGGCGAATTTCGCAATCGATCCGTTCGAGGGTCTGCCCGTTCTGTTCAACAACAGCTTAAAGGCTTACAGCGCAGCATCTAACGGTGAGGTTTACGCTATTGTCGGTGATCTGAAGGGCGTGACCGTAAACTATCCTGAAGGCGAAGGGATCGTTACGAAGTACGATGACATTTCCGAAGCTGAATACGACATGGTAAAGATCCATGGACGTCAGTATGCAGCACACGCACTCACGGCTTGCGGCAGATTCTGCAACATCAAGAAGGGCTCCTGATAATTGAAGGTTAAGCTCTTACGCGATGCAAGGATTACGGCTAAATCCGGGGAGATCGTAGAGGTTTCCCCGGAACAGGCCGAATTCCTGATCTCTGTCGGATCGGCGGAGAAGGTCGCAGAAAAGGCAACAGCCCCGGCGGTCGAAGTGGCAGAAAAAGCCGTGACAGCACCGAAAGCCACAACGACGAAAAAGCCGATGGCAAAAGCAACAGTAAAACGGAGTAAGTAATCATGCCTGATCCCATTACAATCACACAAAAAGTGAAAACAGCGCTTCTCATAACCACGGATGACTTTGACGATGAGATCTCCGATCTGATCGGGGGCGCGATTCTGGATCTCGGTCTTGCGGGTGTGGATGACTCGACGGTTGTTTCGGAGAATCCCACGGACAAGCTGATAATCCGGGCAATCTGTTCCTATTGCGGGTATCACTTCGAGTTGATGCACGGCAGCGGGGCACGGTCCGACGCGTTCAAGAAGTCTTACGACGAACAGAAGGCGCAGATGGGGATGGCAACAGGCTATACAACATGGTGACAAGGCGATGAATCAGGCGGCGAAGATTTCCCTTCTCTCGGTGGAGTACACACAGGACGATATCGGGGAATGGATTGAAACCAGATCGAATCATGACGTTTTCGCATATGTGAACAGCGTCACAATGAGCGAGTTCTATCAGGCGGGCCTTCAGGGAATGAAGCCCGAATACCGCTTTTTGATATGGCAAACCGAATACAACGGTGAAGAGCTGGTACAGTACAACGACATCACATACACCGTCTATCGGACTTATCTCCGGGATGACGGAAGGATTGAGCTGTACGTCGCGAAACGGAAGGGGGCTGAAGAATGACTCTATCAGGATTAAGGACGGTAGTGTCACAGATCTCCGGCTTCTCGACGAAGGTCGCGTACCGGGCCTTCCCTGTCGGAAAAGCGCCAGCGCTTCCGTTCATCTGCATCTCTGAAACGGGAACAGATAACTTCGGGGCGGATAACATCGTCTATCAGGTCATACAGAATGTTGACATAGAGCTATACACAAAGAAGAAGGACGTCCAGACAGAGAGGAAGGTCGAAGCGCAGCTCCATGAAAGCGGGCTGTTCTGGGAGAAAACAGAAACCTACATCGACTCTGAAAACTGTTATGAGATTGTCTATTCCATCACACTATAAGGAGAAAAAAGATGGCAGATAAAGTTAAGTTCGGTATCAAGAACGTGCACATCTTCCCGATCACGAAGCTCACAGCGGCGCCTACATACGCCAGCGTGATTGACGTACCGGGCGCGGTTTCCTTCAGCATGAGCGCACAGGGCGATATTAACAAGTTCTACGCTGATAATATCGTTTACTACCAGAGCGCTGCAAACAACGGCTACGAAGGCGATCTGACGCTCGCTATGATCCCGGAGAAGGTTTTCGAAGAGATCTTCCGTCAGACACCCGATACAAACGGCGTTATGACAGAGGACGCTTCGAAGGAATCCCGCGCTTTTGCGATGACTTTCGAAGAGGAAGGCGATGTGAAGGGAACAAAGTTCGTGCTGTATAACTGCACGGCTACGCGCCCTACACAGGAGCTGAACACGATCGAGGACAGCAAGACGCCGACCACGCAGACGCTGACCGTTTCGGCGGCCCCGCTGCCTAGTGGCTCGGTTATGGCGCGCACCAGCTCCACAACGCCGGATGCTACCATGAACGGATGGCACAGCAACGTATATTTCGCATCGTAAGCGATGAACAAGAAGGTTAAGCCGGAAGATCTCGGGAAAGAGATCGCGAGCATCCTTGATGATTTCAAGAATGTAACGGAAGAAGCAGCGGAAGCGGGGGTCATGGACACGGCTCAAAAGGCGGTTGCAGATCTCCGCGCCGCTCATCCTTCGGGCTCCGGTCAATGGGGTTCATGGAGCGAGTACAATTCCGGCTGGACGATGAAGAAGGAAAAGAAGGGCAAGACCACGAAGGCAATCGTCCACAACAAGACGAAGTATCAGCTGACGCATCTGCTGGAAAAGGGTCACGCGAAAACGAACGGCGGAAGGACACGGGCGTTTCCGCACATCGCTCCGGTGGCAGAGGATGCAGAGGATAGGCTGGTCTTAAACATTTTGAAGAGGGTATGAGGATGGATAGGATTGTTACGATTGACGGAAGGGAAGTCAAATTCAGGGCAACGGCCCGCACACCGCGCCTGTATCGCGCGCTTGTCGGAAGGGATATGATCTCCGACATGAACAAGCTCAAGAAGGCGTTCGAGAAGGCTCAAGGCGAAGAAGAACAGCTCGACATCATGGATCTTCAGATTTTCGAGGACACGGCCTATATCATGGCACGTCACGCAGATCCTGACATGGCAGAAAAGACGGCCGACGATTGGCTCGATTCTTTCAATATGTTCAGCATCTACGAAATATTGCCGGAGATCCTGAAACTCTGGGCGCTGAACACGGCTACCACTTCCACGCCTAAAAAAAAATAGCGCGCCGCGACCGTGAACCGAACGGAGCGATTTTCATGCTCCGATGCGCGGAATTGAATCTTTCGGTCGAAGATCTCGATGATATGACGGTCGGAATGGTCTATGACATGATGACGGAGCGCGGCAACGATCACGAAAAATATGACAAAGTAGCGCCGCCGGGAAGCATGGCTTCATTCTTTAGCGGCACTCTCAATCTCGGAGAATAGAACATGGCAACAAAGATCCGCGGGATAACAATCGAATTAGGGGCTGACGCTTCAGGTCTTGAGAAGGCTCTGAAGGGAGTTAATTCGCAGATTAGCTCCACGCAGAAGCAGCTCAAGGACGTGGATCGTCTTTTGAAATTGGATCCGAAGAATACGGAGCTTCTTGAGCAGAAGCAACGGCTTCTTGCGGATTCTGTTTCTAATACGCGGACAAAGCTCGACGCTCTGAAGGAAGCACAGAAACAGGTCGGCGAAGAGCTGGAAAAGACCGGGGAAGGTCAGGAACAGTATGACGCGCTGACAAGGGAGATCGCTTCCACGGAGCTGAAACTGAAAGACGCTGAAAAGGCCGCGAATTCCTTCAACGTGACGAATCAGAAGATCGCAGCCACAGCGAAGGATCTCGGGCAGAAATTCGATACCGTGGCACGGAAAACGAAGGCTCTGTCCGCGGCAGCGGGTGGCACTCTTGCAGCGCTTGGCGCTTTAACCGTCAAAACGGCACAGGAAGCCGATGAGCTGAACACGCTGTCGAAACAGACGGGCGTTTCCGTGGAAGAGCTTCAGAAGATGAAATACGCCGCGGATCTGATCGATGTCGATACCGATACGATCACGGGCGGAATGAGGAAGCTGAAGAAACAGCTCGAGAACACAAACGCACCCTTCGAACAGCTCGGTGTCAATGTCAAAAATTCAAAGGGTGAATTCCGTGACATTACGGACATTTTCTATGATGTAGTTGCAGCACTCGGGGAAGTTCCGAACGAAACAGAGCGCGACGTTCTGGCGATGGAGCTCTTCGGGAAGTCTGCTGATGAATTGGCGGGAATCATTGACGATGGTGGCGCCGCTCTACGCCAGCTCGGTCAGGAAGCGGAAAATCTCGGCGTTATCATTCCACAGGAAGATATTGACAAGGCGAATGAGCTGAATGACGCTATCGACCAGCTCAAGGCAGAAGCAACGGGCACGTTCGCGGAAATCGGCGTGGAATTGGCGGAAATGCTTCTTCCGTATCTTCCGACCATCAAAGAGCACATTGAAGCGATCCTGAACGCTCTTCGCGACATGGATCCCGATACGCTGGCTCTCGGCATCAAGTGCGCTGGCATCATCGCGGCAATCTCTCCGATCGCGACGGTATGCTCTTCCGTAACGACGGCGGTATCGACGCTGACGTCCGCTCTTGGCGGAATAAGTGCGAGCGCTGTCGGTTTAGGCGGTCTGATTGCGGTCTGCGCTGCGGCTGTTCTGGCTTTTGGTCTGTTTGGTGACAAAATCAAGGAAGTGTCCGATGAGATCATGAACGATACGCTTGCCAAACTTGCGACCGATTGGTCGGAAAAGTTCGGCATCATGGGAAATGTTGTCAACGGGTTCCAATCTGCGCTTAAAGTCGCTGTTGATTTGGCAAAAAACTATATCACGGCGTGGGTTGACTTCTACCGCGGTTTATTCACGGGAGATTGGCCTAGGATGTGGCGAGGGGCTCAAGAGATCGTTCTGAATTCGTTCGAAACAATCACGGCGGGCGCCAGAGCGATGGTAAATGCCATTATAGGGATTCTGAACGGCCTGATCGATGGTCTGAACAAGTTCAAATTGCCTGATTGGGCTGGTGGAAAAGGGATAAACATTCCAAAGATTCCATATATCGGGTGGATGGCTGATGGCGGTGTCCTGACCAGCGGGACGGCAATCGTCGGAGAAGCTGGGCCCGAATTCGTTCAGGTATCGGACGGAAGAGCGATGGTCACTCCGCTGTCCGGGGATAATGACATCGGGGCTCTTCTCGAAACATATCTGCCGTATCTGGCAGCGGGAACGCAGATGGTAATGGATTCCGGGGCACTTGTCGGAAGTATTGCACCGGATATGAACACAGCACTCGGAACGATAGCGATAAGGGGCGGAAGAAGATGAGTAATGTTCTGACTTATGGCATCAAGATATACGTTGAGGACAGCGGGAAAACCTATCACACGCTGAATGATTGGGGTTTCGCGCTGGGGAACAACAACTACATCGGCGATCCTGAAATGGAAACCACTTACATTCAGGTTCCCGGGCGTGACGGTCTGATTGACGCGTCAGAAGCGATTTCGGGGCGCCGAATCTATAAAAAACGCGCGTTATCTTTCAGTTTGGGCGGAGTAAAGCCCCGGCTCACATGGGATGATGCGATTTCAACGCTTCGGAACGAAGTCAATGGCAGAGTCTGCCGCTTGACGCTCGACAATGACACGGGCCACTTCTGGCGTGGAAGAGTATTCATCCAGAATTTCGACCGTTTCCGGGATCTCGGTACGTTCGAGCTGAATGTTCCGACGGCTGATCCGTACAAATATGACGTCAGCTCTTCTGCTGATCCGTGGCTGTGGGATCCGTTTAACTTCCTGACGGGTGTCATCACGCAGATCGGAGCGATCACCGTATCAGGAACGGCTTCCGTAACGCTTCCGAAGGGTCACATGATGACTTGCCCGGAGCTTGTGGTTTCCGACATGACATCCAGCACGTTCACGGTTACGTTTAACGGCGTGACATATCCGCTGACCGTCGGAACGAATATCGTTCCGTCCATCCTTGTGGGCGGGGAGCAGACAGCCACATTGACATTCACAGGCACGGCAAAGGTGCAGATCACATACAGAGGGGGCTCGCTGTAATGTATCAGGTTAATTTAGGCGATCAGATCCTATATTATCCCGCGAACACGGACTACGCGATCTATGACGTGAGCCTGTCGGAATCTGTTGGCCTTGCCGGGGAATTTTCCTTCAAGGTTCCGCCGCAGAATCCGCTCTACAACAAACTGACCACGGGAGCGCTGGTCACGATCCTGAAGGATGGCGTGGAGTATTGGCGTGGAGAGATCCGGGAGATTGACACGGACTTCGCGAAGATCGCGGATGTGTATTGCGTGGAAGATCTCGCATGGCTGGCAGATGAATTCATGACTCCGGCGCTGATGAACACGGAGAGTTACGCGCAGCGCTTTCAGGCGGCGATCACGGCCTACAATCAGAACAGAACAGCGGACCGTCAGTTCACGGTCGGCTATATCACGAACGTCCAGAGCACAGATCTGTGCACATGGGCCACGGAATATGATTGGAGCATCCTTGACGATATCAGAAACTGTATCGCGAAAGACACGGGTTATCTCCGCGTCAGAAGGGTGACTTCCGGGGGAGTAGTTACAAGATATATTGATTGTGTTCGGCTCGCTGATTACGGAGTACAGGCTACGCAGCACATCGAATACGGCTATAATCTGCTGGATTACGTCAAAGAATCCGATTATGGCAATCTGACGAACGTCCTGACGCCTTACGGCGATGAGCTCGATTCGGAAGTTTATGAAGGATATTCCGCAAGGCTTGCGGGAACGCCGATCCAGAATGATGATTCGATCGCCACTTACGGCAGACACGCCAGAGCGGTCATCTTTGACGGAGTGACGGATCTTCCGACATTGAATTCGTTGGCGGCTGCTTACCTGACGCGCTACTGTCAGCCAGCTCTGACGATGGAAGTGGAAGCCGTGGATCTGGGAGCGATCGAGAACGTATCGGAGCTGAAGGTCGGAGATTCCATCAGGGTCATCGCGCAGCCCTTCGCCGTGGATCAATGGCTCTACCTGACGGAGATCAAGCGGGATCTTCAGAACATCGACAAAAACAAGATCACGCTTTCCGGGCACGTTACCGGGAACAGGACTCTGACAAGTCAGGCAAACAGCACGGCGGATTTTGTAAAGAATATGCCGTCTAAATCTTCCATTTTGGAAGCTGCGAAGCGGAACGCGCTTGAGATCCTGAACGGCGTTGACGGCGGATATGTGACTTTCGAAACGAATTCCGATGACCAGATCACGGAGCTGCGGATCTCGAACAACATCGAATACGATCAATCGACGAAGTGCTGGCGCTGGAATCTGAACGGTTTGGCGTATCTTGAGAGATCAGATCCGGCGGATCCTTGGACCGTCAAGACAGCGGCAACGATGGACGGCGGTTTTGTGGCTGACTTTATCACTTCCGGCTCGCTGACGCTTGGGAACGGCGGGGCGAGTGATTCTCCGCTCCTACAGGCTTACAACGGAAACACGCTTGTGACGCGGATTAACCGTGCGGGGCTGTATGCGATTTTGGGAGAGATCGGCGGATTCACGATCGGAACAACAAAACTCATGCGCGGAACGGCAGAGCTTTCACAGTATCGCATGGGTTGCGGTGAAGCGGGTTATGGCATCGTCAATCTGATCGGAAATAAATCAGGAGCTCCCAAACAGCGGTAACTTCGACACGCCTATCGACGGAATAAGAATCTACGGTAACGGCTGGGTTCGACATTTCGACGAAAACGGTAACATGAATTGGGCTAGAGATTTACAAAATATACCTACATAAAAAAGAAGGGAGAGAAAATGGCTGACATCAGTACCTATTTACAGGCAATAATGCAAGCGGTCTACGGTGAAGATGTCCGCGGGAGCATCCACGACGCGATCGAGATCATCAACGAAGTTTCCGAAGTGGTTCTTTCAACCGGAACGGCGGTAACATCCGCTTCGAGTTCTTCGACGGGCTTCTATACCGATTCGCTGTACCTGAACACGGACACGTTCGAGCTCTGGAAATGCGTTGGCACGGATTCGTGGACTTCGCTCGGAGTTCTGAAGGGAACGGCTGGAGATCCTGGCAATCTTTGGTACGCGGGAACGGGCATCAGCGGAAAATCGGTCAATCCGACGGTTTACGTCAATTCGGGCGTGACGAACGCGAACATCGGGGATTGCTACTTGAACAAGGCGGAAGGCGGGGTCTATACCTGTACGCTTGGCGGAAACGCTTCAACGGCTCTCTGGGTGTTCCTGTTCACGATGAGCGGGGGCGGGGGCGCTTCCTACACAGCGGGGAACGGTATCGATTCGGCGTCCTTGCTGAATGATGAGATTGCGCTCGATTTTGGAACGGTTGACGCTTCGACAACCACGAAGGCTCCGACAGGCTCTGCGGTTCAAAGCGCTATCAGCGGGGCAATCAAGAACGGAACGCTGACGATTCAGAAGAACGGGGCTTCCGTCCAGACGTTTACGGCAAACCAAAGTACGAACGTATCGGCGAACATCACGACGGATGAATGGTTCGCGACTTCGGGCACGGTTTCGAGCGGGCAGATTTCTTTCAGCGGGATCGACGATTCTGACGGAACGAACGCCTATGAGGTTTACTTCAACATCACATCGGCGTCCACGAACAAGAATCCAACGGCAACGATCGCGACGCTTTCGGGGGAAGGAACAAACAATATGTCCGTGACTTATGATACGGACGCTGACAACGGCGCTACAGGCTACTTGAGAATAATCAAATAACAGAGAGGAGAATGAAAAATGGAAAAGAAGTATTTTGTTTGTAGGGCGTTCAGATACGCTGAATCGGGGAATTGGGAATACAAAATGGTAGGCGCTTATGACGATCTTTCGACCGCGAAACAGGCTTACTACTCCAACATGGGAAGCATCATCAAGGCAACGAACGACTTCGCGTCGGTTATCCTGTACGATTCTTTCGGCAACAAGATTCTTTCCGACTACGATGATACAAGCGTACAGCCGGAGCCTAATGCGGAATAATCCGTTTTGGCATAATGATTCCTCAAAGCGGGGCGCTTCATGCGCTCCGTGATGGGGAGAAAGTGAGGAAATATGCGAGTTAGAGCGAATTCAGGCGGGGGCGCGCTGAACCCTACTCAAGCGGTGGCTCCGCAACTTATCGCAAAAAGTAACGGCACAATGTCTTACGCGTCTTACGATGCGAACAAAAAGTACATGATTTTCGCGGACCTGTACGGGTCGCAATCTGTGATTAACTATTGCGCGCTGGTTCAAGGCGGTGTTGTGTCTGAAGTAAATACCGGCCTTGGTTATTTCACGACAACTATCAGCGGGAACGCGCTGACGGTAAAAAACACGAACGCATACTATGACGCGCGCGGAATGATCGTGCAATTAGATTAAAAGGTGCAAAAACATAGCAATAGTGGCGGAACAGGTA
>Ga0310690_10011618_pt1 | contig 10852 bp, 5 predicted proteins | sample AusTroGonzalo_MG_2_FD_207661 | JGI IMG/M metagenome (GOLD analysis project Ga0310690, IMG submission 207661) | Bovine rumen microbial communities from tropical cattle in Woodstock, Queensland, Australia - Gonzalo_04 (v2) (version 2) | ecosystem: Host-associated > Mammals > Digestive system >...
GCATCGGCAGCATCGAAGTCGTCCCCACCGGCATTGCGATTGGCTTCAGATAGAAAGCCCTGCGGAAATGTGTTATAATCTGCGGCATTGACGATTCGCTCGTCAAGCCGACGCGAGTCGGCAAGACGTGCTTGGATTATCTCAAGGCAACGACAGATGACGAAATCAAGATTCCTTTTCCTTTCTCTGCTTTCTGCGTTTGCGGCGAACGCGGCGGTGTTCAACGTGCGCGATTTCGGCGCGGCGGGGGACGGCGTGATCAAGGACACCGCCGCCGTCCAGCGGGCGATCGATGCGGCGCATGCGGCGGGCGGCGGCGAGGTGCTGTTGCCGAAGGGAACGTATCTTTGCGGTTCCGTGTTCCTGAAGAGTGACGTCGATTTCCATCTCGCCGAGGGTACGACGCTGAAGGGGAGCCCCGATCCCGCGGACTACAACGCGCGTGATGTCGCGCCGCAGAACAGCGGACGCCTCGGGGCGGGCGACAACACGAGCGGCGGGCATCTTCTGCTCTGCATCGAGCAGAAGAACGTCACGGTGCGCGGTCCTGGCAAGATCGACGGGAACGTTGGAGCGTTCCTTAAGATGCCGGATGGCTCGCACCCGAAGAACAAGCTCATGATACCGTGGCGTCCGTCGCAGATGGTTTGGTTCGTCGAATCGCGGAACATTGCGATCCGGGACATTGAACTCGCGGATGCGCCATACTGGAGCTGCTTCGTCTACGGATGCGAGGACGTTACCGTGGAGAACGCCCGCATCCACACGGTGCGTAGACCACACACCTATAATGGCGATGGGTTGGACATCGATTCATCTCGTCGGGTCCGCGTGACGGGTTGCAACATCTCCACCGCAGATGACTCCATAACGCTCCGCGCGGACGGCGTCAGGTTGAAGGCGGCGCATGGTCACGCGGGACGCGTGACCCTACCCGACTGCGCGGACGTAGTGGTGTCCAACTGCACGCTTTCGTCGGACTGCAACGCCATCCGCCTTGGCGTCGGCAACGGACATATCCGCGACTGCTCGTTCGCCGACATCCGCATCGAGAACACGCGCTATGCGGTCAACGCGGTGGGCGCATGGTCGCGTCCTGATCATGGAGTGGACATCTCCAACGTTTCGTTCACGGACATGACGCTTGAGGCGAAGGGATTCTGCAAGTTCTACTACAAGCATGCGACACACAGCGTATTTGACGGCATCACGTTCCGTCACATACGCGGCAAGGTACGTGAGCCATCCATCTTCGACGATACGCCCGCGCGTCCATTCCGTAACCTTCGTTTCGAGGACGTGCGTCTTGAAGGGGAAACGAGTAAACGAATCCATGGCAAGATTGTTGAGGATTTCAACGGCGATTGGGAGTTCTCGCGCGACGAAGTGACGTGGCAGGCCGTGGAAATCCCGCACGACTGGGCGATTGAAGGGCCGTTCGATCCGGAGGGGGATGCCCATACCGGCAAGCTGCCGTGGAAAGGCGTAGGCTGGTATCGAAAGAAAATCGTTCTCGATGCCGTGCCGAAGGGACGACGCGTGTTCCTTGACTTCGATGGCGTGATGTGCGACGGCACGGCGTACGTGAACGGACAGCCGTGCGGGCGCCAGATGTACGGTTACCTCGGCTTCCGCGCAGACGCCACTCCCTATCTCTACAAGGGTACGAACACCATCATGGTCAAGGCCGACACGACGAAACTCAAGTCACGCTGGTATCCGGGCGCGGGCATGTACCGTCGAGTCAGAAAGATCGAGACCGACGACATCTATCTCGACGAACGCGATATCGCCATCACCACGCCGGATGTTTCCGCCGAACGTGCCACGGTACGGGTGGCCGGTGCGGTGACGAGCCGGTTGAACACCGATGCGGCGGCTGCGGTTGCCGTTACGGTGAAGAGCCCGTTCGGGGAAGTCGTCGCCACCGGGAGGACGGATGTCGTCGTCCGTTCCTGCGGGAAGGGAACATTCGACCTTGCGCTTGCGGTCGAAAAGCCGGTACTCTGGGAGATGACGTGTCCCGCCGCGCTCTACACCACCGAAGTCGAGGTCACGTCCGGCGACAAGGAAGATGTCGTCGCGTTCAAGACAGGACTGCGCGCATTCCGTTTCGATGCGAAAGAGGGCTTCTTCCTGAACGGACGGCACGTGCAGCTGAAGGGCGTATGCCTGCATGCCGATCTCGGCATACTCGGCATGGCGTACAACCGTTCCGCCATGCGGCGGCAGCTCGTCCTCATGCGCGACATGGGCGTGAACGCGCTCAGGACTTCGCACAATCCGCCGTCGCCGGAGACGCTGGAACTATGCGACGAAATGGGCATCTTCGTCTGGAACGAGTGCTTCGACAAGTGGAATGCGACGTGCGGACGTGGCGACGAACCGCTGGAGGAGTTCGTGGTGGATCGCCTTGCGGAATTCGTGCGGCGCGACCGCAATCATCCGTGCGTGTTCGTGTGGTCCATCGGAAACGAGATACCGAACGGCGGCGGCTTCGCGCCGGGCCAGGAGATCTGGAACATGCCCAGCACCATCGGCACCACCGCCGAACGATGCGCCCGTTTCCGAAACGCCGTCCTTGCCGAAGACGCGACGCGTCTCGTCGGCATCGGCAGCTGTTTCCCCAAGGCGGCGACGGAGGGGCACTACGCCAGTCTCGACATCACGGGCTGGAACTACAATCAGCTCTACGACGAGATGCACCGCCGCTATCCCGACAAGCCGCTCATCTACAGCGAATCGGCCTCGGCCTTCTCCGACTACGGCTACTACGCTCCGGTGCCGCCGACGAACAAGACGGACTACGCCGTCGCCGATTTCAGTGTAGATTCCTACGACCGCAACGCCGCCGCATGGAGCGACATCCCCGACCGCGAATTTGAACGCATGGAGCGCGATCGGTTCATTGCGGGCGAGTTCGTCTGGACGGGCGTCGACTACCTTGGCGAACCTTCGCCCTACGCCGGCAAGACTGTCGGCGGCGTGCCGCTCCAGAAGCGCGATCGTGCGCGAAGTTCGTACTTCGGAATCTGCGACCTGCTGTGTTTCCCCAAAGACCGTACATACCTCTACCGCTCGTACTGGAACAAGGAGGCGTTCACGCTGCATATCGTTCCCGATCACTGGACGTTCCCCGAGCGTGCGGGACGAAAGATGCCCATCTACGTGTATACGAGCGCTGACGAGGTGGAACTGTTCCTGAATGGCGTCTCGCTTGGCCGTCGCCGCAAGGATCCCGCCGCGACGATGGCGAGCGGCTACTACGCCGGAATGCCGCGATACCGTCTCATCTGGAACGATGTCGAATGGAAGCCGGGTACGCTCAAGGCTGTCGCCTACGGTACGCGCGCGGAGGACGGCTCTCCATCCTCCGTGCTCGGCGAAGAGACGCTACGGACGGCCGGTGCCGCCGCCGCAGTGGTGCTGTCGCCCGAATCGCCCGTGCTGCCGGACAACCGAAACGAGCTTGTGTTTGCGAGGGTGACGCTGGCGGATGCGAACGGTACGCCTGTGCCGCGGGACAACCGCAGGGTTTTCTTCGCCGTTGAGGGGCCGGGGCAGATCGTGTCCGTCGGCAATTCGAATCCGCACGGGCTCGATTCGTTCAAGGATGTCGCGTCCCATCCACTGCATAACGGCAGGGCCGGGTTAGCCATCCGCCGAACCGGTCCGGGCGAGGTTCGCCTGACGGTATCGGCCGAGGGCCTTTCTTCCGCCGTTGCGACGTTCGGTCTTATGGAACAGGGACGTCTGTGACAGAATATCCCGCATGAATCCGAACGTCTATTCAGGATCGTATCAGGCTTTGGCATAGTTTCATGTGCTTTTGTTTGACAAAACTAGAACAGCGAGGAAAATGATGAAGAAACTGATTGTTGTGGTACTGGCGTTGTCCGGATGCATGATATCGGCGCTCGGCGCGGGTTCGGGGGCCAAGACGGTGGACTTGACGGTTTGCCATCTTGTGTCGCCGGCGAACATATCAAAGCCCGTCTTTGCATGGAAAATGGAATCGGACAGGGAAGGTGCCGCTCAAAGCGCGTACCGCATAAAGGTCTATGAGGGATGCTGCCCGGAGACCCGCAAACTTGTATGGGATTCGAAGGAAACCGTGTCAAGCTTGTCGGTCGGCATCCGCTATGCCGGACCGGCACTCAGATCGGCCAGGAGGCATACGTGGGAAGTCGCCGTCCGCGACGAACACGGTAACTGGATGGAGCCGGCGTGCAGTTGTTTCGAGACAGGACTCTCTGAAACGGACTGGAACGGATCCGAATGGATTTCTTCCGCCGATGCCCGCGAAGCCAACGACGAGGAAAAGAGGAAAAGGCAGATATCCGCCCCCGGGACGTCCTGCTTCGTAAAGACCCTGGAGAACGACAAGTCTGTCAGGGAGGCTTTTTGGACTGTTGCCGGCCTTGGCGTATTCGAGGCGTACGTCAACGGCGAACCCGTCTCGCGCAAAAGTCGCAAAGGTGGGCTGGTGCGTGACATGCTCAAACCGGGTTTCACGCATGCGTTCAAGACGAAGCATTCGTTCACCTACGACGTGACGCATCTGATGAAAACAGGTGTCGGCGAAGCCAACACGTTCTCCGCCATGGTTTCTGCGGGCTGGTGGCGCGATCAGATCGTGGCCTACGCCGGCAAGCGCTCGGCCTTTCGCGCCGTGCTTATCGTGAGATACGAGGACGGCACGGAATTGCGCGTACCCACCGATACGTCGTGGACGGCCGCCGTGTCGGGACCTGTCAAGCGCGCGGCCATCTTCGACGGCGAGTTCTACGACGCACGAGCCGGGAAGTGCTGGATGAAAGGCAAGGTCGGCGACGAATTTAAGCCCGCCGTTGTCAACAGGGAGTTTAAAGGCCGCATTTTCCCGATGGAAGGAGCTCCGATCCGCCACCGTGACGATCTGGCCCGCGAACCGGTGGAGGCGTACGTGTGGAAGGGCGTAATCGGCGAGGGCGACAAGAAGTTCGGCAAGGTCAAGGTGATTCGCACCTACAAACCCGGCGAGACGATGGAGATAGAGCCTGGCGAGACGCTTGTGGCGGATTTCGCGCAGAATGCCGCCGCCGTGCCGGAATTCACGGCATCCGCCGCCGAAGGTACCGTCATCACGATCCTGCCCGCAGAGATGCTCAACGACGGCGACGGCCTCAAGAGCCGCGGCAACGACGGCCCTGGAGGCAGCATCTACCGCCAGAACCTTCGCGAAATAAAGCAAGACGGCGCGATAGCGGAATATACTTTTGCCGGCAGGGAAGAAGAGACATACTGTCCGGAATTCACCTTCTACGGATACCGCTATGTCTCGATAACGGCCACTGCGAAGGTGTCGATCAAGGCGATCCGATCCATTCCCGTGACATCCACGCCGAAGTGCCTGGAGCGCGGATCGCTTGTCACCGGCGAGAAGAATGTGAACAAGCTCATCTCCAACATACTGTGGGGACAGTATTCCAACTACCTCTCGGTCCCCACCGATTGCCCGCAGCGCAACGAGCGCCTTGGCTGGGCGGCGGATACGCAAGTGTTCTGCGCGGCGGGGGCGTACAATGCGGATGTGTACGGTTTCCTGTCCAAGTGGATGCACGACATGCGCGACACCCAGCACGACAACGGATCCTTCCCCGGAGTCGCGCCGCATGCACAGTACGGGAGCCAGGAGTCCGAAGAAATCGGCTGGTCCGACGCCGGCGTGATCGTGCCGCATACGATGTGGCGGATGTTCGGCGACACGTCAATCATCGACGAGAACTGGGATGCCATGGAGAAGTATCTGGCGCTAACCGCGAAGAACAAATTCGACTCGCCGCGCGGCAACAGCCACCAGTGGGCCGACTGGCTCTCGTTCGAGGACTACGAGTCCGCCAGTGGCGGAGCGGACAAGACGCGCATTCCTGCGTGGGAAAAGGGTCCTGACGGAAAGCGGCGGCCCCGTGCGGCGACGCTCGACTATTGGCATTTCCTCGGAGGCTGCTACTGGCTGTGGGACGCCCTCATGATGAAGGACATGGCCGAGGCCACCGGACGCATCGCCGCCGCAGAGAAGTACGCGAAGATGGCCGTCGAGGCAAAGACGTACATCCGCAGAAACTTCCTCGACAAGGAGGACGGGATGATACTGAAACCTTTCCGCTCGAACCAGACGCCCGCGCTGCTCCTCCTGAAGTTCGGACTGCTCGAAAGCGAGAAGGCTATTGCCGCCACCAAGGCCGCGCTCTTCAAGAACATAAAGGATCACAAGGGCTGCCTCACGACGGGCTTCCTAGGAACGTCCATCCTGATGGACACGATCACCTACGAGGCCGGTGCGCCGGATGTCGCGTATTCGCTCCTGCTGCAGCATGAGAATCCCTCATGGCTCTATTCGGTGGATCAGGGGGCAACGACCATTTGGGAACGCTGGAACAGCTATGTGAAGGCGACAGGGTTCGGCCCCGTGGGCATGAACAGCTTCAACCATTATGCGTACGGCGCGGTGCTCGCGTGGATGTACGGGACGATGGCCGGCATAAGCGAAGACCCGAAGGCGCCTGGCTTCAAGCACATAATCCTTGCACCTATCCCCGACAAGCGCGTGGGGCATGTGGACGCCAGCTACAATTCGGCCTACGGCACGATCAAGAGCTCTTGGCGCTATGGGCGCGAAGGCAAGTGGACATGGACGTTCTCGATACCTGCGAACACCACGGCGACCGTCACGGTCCCTGGCGGGAAGCCTGTGGAATACGTATCCGGAACATATACCGTCGTCAAGTAAATACACCCGAATTCCCTGTTACGGCTTTTCCGACACGCCGCCGCAGTTCAACTATCCGCGCTTCTTTGGCGTGCGCGCCGGTTCCCTGGTCATGTTCAGTCTGCCGGTCAGAGAAACGCGGCCGATGCGGTTTTTCGCGGAATGGTTGCCAAGAATTGGTATGGGGACAGTCCCCTGTGTTTCCCATGTTTTCCAGAGGGGACAGTCCCCTCGTGTAAAAACCGTGTAAAAACGGTGTAAAAGATTTTTACACGCTTTTACAAAGATTTTACACTGATTTTCTTGCGGAATTGCCTTGGAATGTGCTAATCTCCTCGCATGATGCGCGCGCAAGGTCGCTCCGCGCGGTTGCGGGGCGGGCGCGCGCCAGGTCCGGCGGACGGGGACAGTCCCCGCCGCCGCGGGCTGCGCGGGGGACTGTTCCCGTTGCAGCCCGGACGAAAGGAGAAGAGACACATGGCAAGGAAGAACAGGGTGGCGGTGCCGGGCGGCACCTACCACGTGACGTCGCGCCTCGCTGAGCGGGCGCATTGGCTGGAGGATCCGGAGTTCAAGGACGACGTCGTCCGCTGGCTGCACGGCATCGCCGAGTTCTCGGGCGTGGAGCTGCTGGCGTGGTGCATAATGGACAACCACTTCCACATCCTCCTGCACGTGCCGGAGGTGCCGGAGGAGTACCGCCTCGTCCCGTCCGAGGAGCCCGCCGCGTACGCCTTCGGCATGCGCCCCGCGGAATGCAACCCGCCCCTCTGGCCCTCCGCCGGGGACGGTCCCCGCATGTTGGCCTGTACGGACGGCGCGGCCGCCGGGGACAGTCCCCGCGCAGAGCGTCCGCCGACGGGCTTCGCGCTGCCGGACGGCGAGATGGTCCGGCGCCTTTCGGCGCTCTACGGCGCCCGGCGCGCGGACGCGTTCCGCCGCCGGTGGGAGGGGCTGCGCTCCAAGGGGCAGGACGCCGTCGTTGAGGCGGAGAAGGATCGGTTCTGCCGCCGGATGTACAGCCTCTCGCCGTTCGTGAAGACATTCAAGGAGCGCATCGCGTTCCACGTCAACAAGCGGCTGGGTCGCACGGGGCACGTGTTCGAGGGGCGGTTTTTCAGCGGCCTCGTGGACGAGGCGTCCGCGCAACGGACGGTTTCGCTGTACATCGACTGCAACCCCGTGCGCGCCGGACTGGCGAAGGATCCGTCCGGCTACGCCTGGTGCAGCTACGCCGCCGCGAAGGGCGGCGCGTACCGCGAGCGGTGCCGGCGCGGATACGAGGCGACGTTCGGCATGGACTGGGCGGACGCCGACAGGGCGATGCGCGCGGCGTTCCGGACGAAGCTGCCGGCGAACGCGCGGGAGCGGCTGGAGAGGGGCGAGATAAGGCTTTCGCCGTCGCAGATCATCCACCTGAGGATTCCCGAGATCTCCTTCGGGGCGTACGTGTCCCGCCACGCGGACTTCGCGCGTCGCGCGCTGGGCCGGCTGGCGAAGGGGTTCCCGGCGGCGTCGGCGCGGTCGCTGAAGCGGCTGGCGGCGATGGTGGACTGGGACGCGGCCTGAGCCGACCGACGCAGGGCCGCCGAGGCGTCGAGTCCTCGTGGGGCCTTGAACATAGGAAGTCGACGGGCTGCGCCCGTACATCTCATGAGGGAGAAGCATCCCAGGAACCCGGCGCGGGTTGCGCCGGATGTATTGCTGTTCTCGCGACAGGCGTTGGCACGTGCGATGCCGCCGCATGGCGGTACGCCAGGAAGCCAGAATCATCGGCAGGGCAGAAACCTGGCAACTGGGGACTGTCCCCTTTGGCAACTGGGGACTGTCCCCATGGACGCTCATCGATTTTGTTTCAGTTTTCGTGTTTTGAATGATTCATATTGTCTGGACTCTGTTATTGGATATCGGCCTCTTATTTTTTGAAGTAAGTCATCGTATCTTTCTCCAGAAAAAACCTGGTGCGTTTTCTTGTCAATGACAAACCATTCGCAATCTTCAGTAGTGCCAATGCACATCCCAAATATATGATCCTCGAGTTCTTCAATTTCAATGCCGCCAGGGCCAATCAAAGTCTTGTGCCCATAACATATGCGCGATAGGTTATGTCCCAAGTCTTCCCAGCGCATATCGCCAAGCGGAACGGTCTTCCCTGCGAGATATAGTCTCCACCCTAAAAGGGAGACAAGCAAAATAAATCCGCAAAGACCTATTCCTTTGTGTATTTTCATAACGTTCATAGCATACCAGAATGCCGTACTGTCTGTCAAGCAGGTGGCGCGATCTTTCCGTTCGCCCGCGATTCGTTAGAATAGTGTGCACCCAATCAAGAAAGTAGGTTCTTTTGAGAGGGGCCCGTTCGTCAAATACTGTGCACCGTTGTAAAATAGGTGGAACTACTGGGGACAGTCCCTGTGGAACTTCAAGTACGCGAAAAGCGCGAAGGCGGCGATCCGGCAGATTCGCGAACGCGGTTACGCGGACAAGTGGATCGGCGGCGATCGCCCCGTCACGCTCGTGGGCATCAACTTCAACCCGAAGAAGCGAAACATCGACCTGCCGATCATCGAACCGGCGTGATAGGATCGCTTGAGCGGATGCTCCGATGGCGCGACGCGGCTTTTGAAGGCAATCGCCAAGGAAGGCCGTGTGGCCGAAGTCACGGGCGGAGACTTTATTTCGCGCCATGGGCTTCGGGCGGCCTCGAGCGTTGCGGCGGCTGGGCGTACGATGGTCTTCGGCGATGGTTTCTGGCCCGTCAACCTCGAGGCCAACCGTAATTGGGACTACAAGTGGATGCGCGAAGCGTTGCGCGAAATTCCGTCCTGACTGACCGGGTCCTTGTCCGTGGGCGCGAAGGACGCCGACGGCACGGTGCTCGTGACGGGCGAGGTGCCCAGCCCCGAGGTGCTGCGCAGCGTCGAGGTGCTGGAGGGGCCGGACACGGTTTACATGCAGGGTGCGCTGGCCGCGGGTCCCGACGAAGTGTGTCTGCGCATCTCCCTGCAGGGCAGCAACGGTTCCAAGGACCGCAACAAGCTTACCGGCTCCATCGACATCGCCAACGCTCCCAGCGTGAAATGTTCGCCCGTCGCCATCGGCCAACTTAGGCAGAAGGGGACCGGTTGGACGTTCTTCGGCATGCCTTTCCCGAACAGGTTCATGCTTTCGGGTCCGCATGAGCGCACGTTGTAACGCGCCGGAAGGCGTCCTGTTCAAGGGACCGCGGCTGGTGGCCGGACACTGGCAGACGCTGCGGTTCTTCTTCGACCAGCGCGAGGCGTATCTTGAGGTTGACGGCGTGAAGGGCGAGGTGCAGCGCTTTGGCGATTGGCAAAGCAATCCGTGCGCCGCCGGTCTGGGGCGCTTGGGGGCCAGCGGGCTGAAGGATGTGCAGGGCATGGGCGGCTTCAAGGGAAGAATCGCGCATCTGCGCGTCGAACCCAGATGATTGGGATGCTTAGATATTTGCCGTTCCGTTAAGTTTCGCATCAGCATCGGGCCAAGAAAGTTCCCGCCGAATATCATGAAGCAAGAAAAGATGTGCATTCCTGTTGCTGTGCGGCCAACTATATACACAGAAACCGATTATGCCTAGAAAGACGGTTGCCATCGGCCATCTCCATTTCGGAGGGTGGGCGAAGTTGAACGAAGTACCTAACCGCTTGTCAGAATTGCTGACGAAGATGATCGACCTTGGACCGTTTCCGTCTTTGTATCGCTTTATGCCACTTCACCTCCAAAGCATCAAGCTAACTCAAAGCATACCAAACACGGTTTAGTGGCGCAACTTCGATTTTTTTAAAACCCACAAATTCATTGAGACAGAAGGAAAAATCATGTATAATGTCAATTATTTTCGAACTGGGGTATAGCTCCATTTGGGGTATAGTCCCATTAACCGAAAACGTAACGAGGCCCGGACAAAGGAGCGTAATGATGGAACGGCTACTTGTAGAACTGAGGAAAAGCGGTCATGTAGGCAACAAGTGTTGCTGGCGGCAACTGGTTTTGTTGGCTTTGAGTGTTGCCGCGAGTGGTACAATGTATGCAGATGAGGCTGTGTTTCGTGTCGAGAATGGAACAATCATCGTAAGTTCG
>Ga0310690_10011619_pt1 | contig 10851 bp, 5 predicted proteins | sample AusTroGonzalo_MG_2_FD_207661 | JGI IMG/M metagenome (GOLD analysis project Ga0310690, IMG submission 207661) | Bovine rumen microbial communities from tropical cattle in Woodstock, Queensland, Australia - Gonzalo_04 (v2) (version 2) | ecosystem: Host-associated > Mammals > Digestive system >...
ACGGATTTCTTCAAACCTAATGCCTGGCTGAATGCTGAGGCAAATATCCATCACTTGGGTTACAGCAAGAAGAACATTGACGACATCAGACTGCAGGCGCACCTGAAGAACGGACACGCCATGGCCGACATCATGGCTTGCAACCCCATCATCGAGGGAACCATCAGCGTGGATGCAAGTCTGAAGAAGGAAGGCAAGCGCAATCTTCTGGAGTCGGTTGTATCGACAGAGCTGACTCATCTCGACCTCTTCGCCCTAGAAGCCACAGAACATCCGCTCACCGTAGGCTTGGCAGGCGATTTCAAGATGAGCAGTAATATGGACGACACGCACTACTTCAGTGGACTGATGGAGCACATCTACCTGCGCGACTCGCTGCACACCTATTATCCAGAAAAGGTTGGTCTGTTGCTCAGGGCTAATCCTGACACGACTTACGTCCGTGCTCAGAGCGGTACACTCATCATCAAGATGGATGCCAGCGGAGGTTATGCCCCACTGATAGACCAACTCATGGCACTGGGCGATACCATCAACACGCAGATGCACCAGCGTGTCATCAACCAGTCGGCCATGAAAGCACTACTACCTGTGGCTCGTCTCTATGTGAGCAGTCAACAGGGCAACCCGATGGCTAACTTCCTGAAGGCAGCAGCCAACATTGACTTCAAGGACATGCTCATCGACCTGAACACATCGCCAGTGACAGGTCTCAACGGACAGGCACATGTCCTTGGTCTCAACGCCGACTCGACCCGCATCGACTCTATCTTCGTCACGCTGACAGATAAGCCCAACCACGGACTAACCTTCCAGGGACGCGTGGCCAACAACCGCAAGAATCCGCAGTTTGTCTTTACGGCAACGGTCGATGGACTGCTACAGGAGCACGGCATGAGTATGGGTCTCCGCTTCTTTGACCGCGACCAGCGCATGGGCCTCCGACTGGGAGCCAAGGTAGAGATGGAGCAGGACGGACTGCGCTTCCACTTATTGCCAGCGACACCTACCATCGGTTATCGCGTGTTCACACTGAACCAAGACAATTTCCTCTTCCTGAGTAACGACCTTAAGCTCCAGGCCAATGTCAGTCTGATTGCCGACGACGGCACGGGTGTCAGGGTGTATTCTGAAGACCAAGACTCAACAATGCTGCAGGACCTCACCGTCAGTCTGAACATGTTTGACCTGGACAAGTTGACATCGGCCATCCCCTATGTGCCGCATATCACCGGTCTGCTGAATGGTGACTATCACCTAACAATGAACGAGAACAAACAGATTTCTGTGGCCAGCGACATGCAGATTAAGGACATGACCTACGAGGGATGCCGCATGGGCAACATCGGAACGGAGTTTGTTTACCTACAACGTGAGGATGACACCCATGCCGTAGAGGGCACACTAACTCAAGACGGCAAGGAGATTGCCATGTTGAGTGGTAGTTACAAGAACAAGAAAGTGACCGAGGGTCATGAGCATCTGGAAGCCACACTGACACTGACCCAAGCACCACTCAACCTCATCAATGGTTTCATACCCGACCAACTCATCGGACTGGAAGGTGTAGCCGAAGGCGAGATGAGCATCGAGGGTTCATTGAGCACACCCAATGTAAATGGTGAGGTATTTCTAGAGTCGGCCTACCTCATCAGTCAGCCTTATGGCGTCCGTCTGCGTTTCGACAACGACCCCGTCCGCATTCAGCAGTCAAAGCTCTTACTCGAGAACTTCACCATGTATGCCTACAACGACAACCCGCTGAACATCATGGGCGAGATTGACTTCCATGATTTGGACCACATGACGATGGACATGAGGATGAGGGCTTCGAACTTTCAACTCATCAACTCTAAGCAGACTGCCAACTCCATCGCCTTCGGTAAGGCATACGTCAACTTCTTCGCATCGATGCAAGGACCTGTCGACCGTCTGAAGATGCGTGGTCGTTTGGATGTATTGGGCAATACCGACCTGACCTATCTTTTGCTGGACTCACCGTTGAGTACGGACAACCAACTGGATGAGCTGGTGAAATTCACCGACTTCAACGACACCACCCAGACCGTGATTCAGCGTCCCACACCCGAAGGTCTCGACATGGACCTGCGCATCAGCATTGACCAAGGAGCACACGTGAAGTGCGGCCTCAATATCGACCAAACAAACTATGTAGATTTGTTTGGCGGTGGCGATCTACGCATGAAGTACAACAACACCGACAACCTCACCCTGACGGGACGCTATACACTGACCAGCGGACAGATGAAATACTCACTACCCGTCATTCCCCTGAAGACCTTCGAGATTCAGGATGGCAGTTATGTAGAGTTTACTGGCGACGTGATGAACCCCATCCTGAACATCACGGCAACGGAGCGCACCACCGCCAGTGTGGGACAAGAGGGCGAGCAATCCAGAAGTGTCGCCTTTGTCTGTGGTGTGGAGATTACTCGCGCCCTGCAAGACATGGGTCTGCAGTTCATCATCTCAGCACCCGAGGACTACACCATCAACAGTGAACTCAACGCGATGTCCGTGGAGCAGCGCGGCAAGTTGGCAGTGACGATGCTGACCACAGGTATGTATATGGCAGAAGGCAACAACAAATCAGCGCTGATGAACAGTGCCTTGAGTGCATTCCTCGAGAGTGAGATCAACAACATCACAGGCAATGCCTTGAAGTCTGTTGACCTAAGTATCGGCCTAGACAACAACACGGATGCCACAGGACAGTCGCACACAAACTATTCATTCAAATTCGCCAAGCGTTTCTGGAACAACCGCATGAAGGTGCAGATTGGCGGTAAGGTATCGTCAGGCAACGAGATGCAAGGCCAGAAGCAGTCGTTCTTCGATAATGTGGCAATGGAATACAGACTGAGTCCTACATCCAACCAATACGTCAAACTCTTCTATAACCAGAACGTATACGACTGGCTGGAGGGCTACACCAGCGAATATGGTGGTGGTTTCATTTGGAAACGCAAGATGGACCACTGGTGGGAGGTGTTCAGACTGAAAAACAGCACCGACCGCACGATGCCTATGAACAGACCGCTCAACATGCGTTCCGACTCTACAAGGACCATGCGCCCTGACACAACAAAAAAAGTAAGCAATGACACGATACGTTAAACATCTCGTCCTGATGACAGGCTTCATGCTGATGACAGCCTGCTCAACCACCAAATTGGTGCCCGATGATGACAAGCTCTTCATCGGATTGACTAATATAGACTACCAGAACTACGAGAACAACGACCATTTCATTGCCACACAGGAAGAGTTAGAGTCGGCTTTGGCCACAGCGCCCAATGGTGCACTTTTTGGCAGCAGCTATTATCGCACGCCATTCCCCTATGGTCTCTGGATATGGAACTACGCCCAGGGCTCCAGCGGCAAGTTCAAGAAATGGCTCAATAAGTCATTTGGCAAGGCTCCTGTCCTGATGAGTCAGGTAAACCCAGCCCTGCGTGCTTCAGTGGCCCAGTCGGTGCTACGAAAGAATGGTTATATGCACGGCAGTGTGACCTATCACGAGGTGCCTCAGAAGAATCCCAAGAAGATGAAGATTGGCTATACTGTCATTCTCGACACACTATTCACCATCGACACGATGAGTTACGTGAATTTCCCCGCGCAGATGCAGGAACTTATCGACTCGACCATGAATCAGACCAAGATTAAAGAGGGTGTACCTTTTAGCGTGAGCAGTCTGGATGCCGAGCGTAGTCGACTGACACAACTCTTCAGAAACAATGGCTATTTCTATTATCAGTCGGGCTATGCCTCATATCTGGCAGATACGTTCGATGTACAGAACCGCGCCAAACTAAGACTGCAGTTGGCCGACTCGCTGCCTCAGGAAGCACTACACCCATGGTATATGGGTAAGGTAACCATGCAGATGCGACGCACTTATCGCGAAGAGTTGACCGACAGCACCGGACGAAACTTTCTGAAGGTATACTATAACGGCAAGCGATCGCCCATCCGCCCCAGCGTCATTCTGCGCAACATGAAACTGCGTCCCCGCACAGTCTTCAGCTATGATAACTATCAGGAGTCGATGCAGAAGATCAATGCGACGGGTGTTTTCAGCAGTGTGGACTTTCAGTTCACGCCTCGCGACCGCGACACTCTGGACCTGCTGTTGAACTGTACCTTCGACAAGCCTTATGATTTCTATGTCGAAACCAATGTCATCAACCGCACCATCGGACGCATGGGTCCAGAGTTCAGGATGGGTGTCACCAGAAGGAATGCCTTCCGCGGCGGCGAGAAGTTGGACATCAACGTACACGGCAGTTACGAATGGCAGACCAGCAACAGCGAAGAGAGCATGAGCTCGTATCAGTATGGTGCGGACGCTGCCATCGAGTTCCCTCGTATCATCCTGCCATTCTACAGCGAACGCAACATCATGCGCAAGCGACGCGAACGCGACAAGAACAACCTGCAGCCCCGTTTCTATTCTACCCCATGGACCATTGCGAAGATTTCTACGGATGTCATCAGACGTCCCAACTACTATAAGATGCACATTGCATCGGGCGAATGGACCTATCGCTGGCAGTCATCAGAGAACAGTCGACACGAGTTCTCACCCATCACCCTGAAGTACCAATTCATGAACTCGCACACAAGTACGTTCGAGGACATCATCGTGAACAACCCCTATATCGCCATCTCTATGGATGACTACTTCATTCCCAAGATGCGATACACCTACACCTATAGTTCGCCAAGCAACAAACCGAACCCCATCCGATGGGAACTGACGCTCGAAGAGGCAGGCAATGCTATAGCCCTTTATGACGTACTTGTTCAAGGCAACGGATGGAACGAAGAGAACAAGACACTATTTAAGAATGTCTATTCTCAATTCCTACGCATAGAGACAGACTTCACCAAGACCTGGACGCTGGACAGCAAGTCACAGGTGGTGGGCCATGTGAATGCCGGCTATATCCACAGCTACGGCAACACCGCCGAGCCTCCTTTCAGCGAGGCATTCTATGTAGGTGGTGCCAATAGTATCCGCGCCTTCTCAGTACGCAGCCTTGGACCTGGTGCATTCCCAGGATTCGAGGACAACAAGCAGTTCTCGTATATGATGCATAAAGGCGACATCAAACTGGTGATGAACTTGGAGTATCGCAGACGCCTGTTTGGCAGTCTCTATGGTGCGTTATTCCTGGATGCAGGCAACGTATGGAGCCAGAAGATAAGATATATAGACTTGGGTGACGATACCGATCCGGAATTGGCCAGTGCATTTCAGTCTTTGTTCGATAACACAACACTTAAATCATCGACATTCCTGAAGCAAATTGCTACAGGAACCGGTGTCGGACTGAGGTATGATTTGGACTTCCTCGTACTGCGTGTAGACTGGGGCTTCGGCCTTCATGTACCCTACGAAACAGGCAAATCTAGTTATTTCAACATTCCGCGTTTCAAGGATATGCACTCATTGCACTTCGCAATCGGCTATCCGTTCTAATGTTAATTAATGTAGAGCATTTGAAAATTATTCTATCATCACTCTTCACTCTTCGCTTTTTTTTAGTAACTTTGCAACGGAAATGTTAAACACTTAAAAAACATAGCTAAAATGAAACCAACTCTTTTTCTCCTTGCCGCTGGCATGGGTAGCCGCTACGGTGGTTTGAAACAACTTGACGGTCTGGGCCCCAATGGCGAGACTATCATGGACTATAGTATCTACGATGCCATCCAGGCTGGATTTGGAAAGATCGTATGGGTCATCCGCAAGGACTTCGAAGAGCAGTTCCGCACACAGATTCTTTCTAAGTATCAGGGTCAGGTGCCCTGCGAGCTCTGCTTCCAGGCCCTCGACGCACTGCCAGAAGGCTTCAAGGTGCCCGAAGGACGTGTTAAGCCTTGGGGAACAAACCACGCCGTACTGATGGGTAAGGACGTCATCAAGGAGCCATTCTGCGTCATCAACTGTGACGATTTCTATGGACGTGATGCATTCATGCAGATTGGCAAATACCTGAGCAACCTGCCCGAGGGTGCCAAGAACCAGTATGCTATGGTGGGCTTCCGTGTAAGCAACACCCTGTCTGAGAATGGTACAGTGGCTCGTGGCGTATGTGCTTATAACGACAAGCGACATCTGACTGACGTCGTAGAGCGCACTGAGATCGTTCGTTGCGCCGAAGACGGTTCAAAGGCCGGTGATGCCAATCAGCCCATCCGCTTCAAGAACGAAGATGGCAAGTGGGAGGCTCTGGGTGAGAACGTACCTGTGTCAATGAACATGTGGGGTTTCACTCCCGACTACTTCGAATATTCTGAGGCTTACTTCAAGGAGTTCCTCAGCGATCCAAAGAACATGGAGAACCTGAAGGCAGAGTTCTTCATTCCTTTGATGGTCAACAAGCTCATCAACGATGGCACAGCCACCTGCGAGGTACTCGACACCACCAGTGTATGGTTTGGCGTGACCTATGCTGCCGACCGCGATGCTACAGTGGCTCGTATCAAGAAACTGGTTGACGAGGGTGTTTATCCCAACAAACTTTTCTAAAAAGAGAAAAAAGATAAATGCTTGAAAACATATTGACCGAACAAGCGTGCGAACAACTTCGCACGCTTGTTTATCAGTCAGAATCAGTGATATGTGTATGTCACAGAAGTCCCGACGGCGATGCCATCGGGGCTTGTTTGGGTTTTGCAGAGGTGTTGAGGATGATGGGAAAAGACCCACAGGTGATTATCCCAGACCAGTATCCCGACTTCCTTCAATGGATGCCCAACACGGAAAAGATTATCCGTTATGACAAGCACAAAGAAGGTTGTGACTGGACCATCCAGCACGCCGACCTGATTTGCTGTCTCGACTTCAACAGTATCAGCCGAACAGGCGACATGGCAGCCGCTTTGGAGGCATCACCTGCCAAGAAGTTACTCATCGACCATCACCTGGACCCCGATGTCAATGCCACAATGGCCATATCCCGTCCGCAAGCCTCATCAACCTGCGAGTTGGTATTCCGTATTGCCTGGCAGCTGGGACTTTTCGAGCAGGCCAGCAAACATTTTGCCGTACCCGTCTATTGCGGCATGATGACCGATACGGGTGGATTCACCTTCAATTCGAACGACCCCGACATTTTCTATATCATCGGTCAACTGCTTACTAAGCAGATCAACAAAGACAAGATTTATCGTAACGTTTATCATAACTACTCGGAGAATCGCATCCGTCTCATGGGTTATGTTCTCTACGAGAAGATGGTATACGATGCGCCACGTCATGCGGCCTACTTCACCCTGAGTCGCAGTGACTTAAAACGTTTCCAGTTCATCAAGGGCGATGCCGAGGGACTGGTAAACATTCCCCAGCAAATCAAGGGACTGAAACTCAGTATCTCGCTGCGTGAAGACACTGAAAAAGATAATCTCGTATGGGTGTCACTCCGCTCGGTAGATGATTTCCCATGCAATGAGGTAGCAGCCCGTTTCTTCAATGGCGGCGGACACCTGAACGCCTCTGGTGGCCGACTGGAGTGTTCGCTAGACGAGGCAGTCAAGATAACCAAGGAAGCCATTGCTGCGTTCGAAGAGCAGTTAAAAGGATAAAAGACGAAAGTCAAAATAGTTAATTATTGTATAGCAGTGGTAAATTCTTTACCATTCGCTCTACAATTTTAACTGAAAAGTCGTACCTTTGCGGGCAATATTGAACAGACAATTGACAGATATGAAAAAACTTATTTTTGCATTGGCTGCATTGTGTTGCATGAGCGCCTTCGTTGCCTGCAATGACTATGAGACCTATGGCGAGAAGAAAGAGAAAGAGCGCGATGCCATCAGGCAGTTTATCAGCGACTCCAGTATTGTCGTCATCAGCGAAGACCAGTTTCACGCACAAGGTAATGTAACCGACGTTAGTAAGAACGAGTTCGTTTACATGAACAACACTGGTGTATATATGCAGATTGTGAACAAGGGTTGCGGCGACTCCATCCCCAATGGCAAGTCAACCACGCTGATTATGCGTTTCTACGAGCAGAACATCATGGATCAGTCGGAGATTTCCAACGAGAGTTCCCCTTATGACCCTGACTTTATCATCGTCAACAGGACAGGAAGTACCTTTACGGCATCCTACACTTCCAATAGTCTAATGGCTCAGACCTACTCATCTACCTCGGTATCTTCAGGAATCATGGTGCCGTTCGCCTACATCAACGTGGGCCGTGTCCGCAATGCTGACGACCGCATTGCCAAGGTTCGTCTGATTGTCCCCCACACTCAGGGACACACCATAGCAGCCAGCTATGTCTACCCCTATTATTACGAAATAACATTCCAAAAAAAAGTTGATTTATGACGCTCATTAAATCTATCTCAGGCATCCGTGGCACCATTGGTGGCCATACGGGTGATACCTTGAATCCTCTGGATATCGTAAAGTTCACCACAGCATATGCCACATTCATTCATGGCAAGAAAATTGTTGTAGGACGTGATGGACGCATCTCAGGTCCCATGGTGCGCGATGTAGTGTGTGGCACCTTGGTAGGCATGGGCTACGAAGTCATCGACATTGGTCTGGCCACAACACCTACCACCGAATTGGCAGTACGCTGGCACAAGGCCGATGGTGGTATCATCATCACCGCCTCACACAACCCCACACAGTGGAATGCCCTGAAGTTGCTCAACAGCGAAGGCGAGTTCCTCACCGCTGCCGATGGTGCAGAGGTACTTCGCATTGCCGAAGAAGAGAACTTCGACTATGCCCCTGTCGAGAAGTTGGGCCGTGTCATCAAGGACGACACCATCAATCAGAAGCACATCCAGTCAGTATTAGACCTCCGTTTAGTCGATGTAGAAGCAATCAAGGCCCGCAAGTTCCGCGTTTGTGCCGATACCATCAACAGCGTTGGTGGCATCATTCTGCCCGACTTATTCAAGGCTTTGGGTGTTGACTTCGAGATTCTGAATAGCGAGTGCACTGGACAGTTTGCCCACAACCCCGAGCCTCTGGAGAAGAACCTCCAAGGCATCATGGACAAGATGAAGCAGGGCGGTTTCGACCTGGGCATCGTTGTCGACCCCGATGTCGACCGTCTGGCCTTTATCTGCGAGGATGGCAAGATGTTTGGCGAGGAATACACCCTGGTTTCCGTTGCCGACTATGTGCTGTCAAGTGATTCCAGAATATCTAGTTCATCTAGCACCCCCACCACCGTCAGCAACCTCTCCTCTACCCGTGCTCTGCGCGATGTCACCGAGAAGCATGGTGGCAAGTACACCGCTGCAGCTGTTGGCGAGGTGAACGTCACCACAAAGATGAAGGAAGTAGGCGCTGTGATTGGGGGCGAAGGCAACGGTGGAGTCATCTATCCCGAGAGTCACTATGGCCGCGATGCCCTCGTAGGCATTGGACTGTTCCTCAGCAGCCTGGCACAGAAAGGCATGAAGGCCAGCGAGCTACGCAAGACCTTCCCCGACTATCAGATTGCCAAGAACCGCATCGACCTGACTCCCGACACCGATGTCGATGCTATCCTCGTAAAGGTGAAGGAGATGTTTGCTGCCGATCCCGAGGCCACCGTCAATGATATCGACGGAGTGAAGATCGACTTCCCCACCAAATGGGTACATCTGCGCAAGTCAAACACCGAGCCCATCATCCGTGTCTATAGCGAGGCTCAGACCATGGACGAGGCAGACGCACTGGGCAAGAAACTCATGCAGGTGGTCTACGACATGCAATAAAGAGACATACACACATCTATCTATAAGTATTCCAGGCACTTGTTTCTAAGTGTCTGGAATATTTTTTTCGGGAAAGAAGTCATGTTTCCGTATTATATAATAACATAACCTATTATTTTAAAATATCATAACCTATAATTAATAAATATTATGTGGTCAACCCTCTTATCCATCATCGTTGTTATCAACGAGTTGATGGCTTCTAATGCAGGTACTGCAATAAGTCCTGCCACAAACTTTGACAGTTGGGTAGAATTATACAATCCCTCAGAACAAGCCATCAACTTGGGAGGCATGTACCTGAGTAACAATCCTGACAACCTAAAGCTATGGCAGTTCCCCTCAGATATAGGCACCATTCCCGCCAAAGGCTTCAAAGTCATCTGGCTTGGCTCCAACGATATCAACCCTTCACAAGCCCCCTTTAAGCTCGACTGCGATGGAGGCACCATCTGCCTGAGCGACAAGAGTGGACAGATCGTCACCAGTGAAACCTATCCCGAAGCCAAGAGTCGCACATCCTATGCCCGCACCACCGATGGTGGCAACCAATGGGGATGGACCGCCGATGCCACCCCAGGCACTACGAATACCACTGCCAGCTTTGCCAGTGATCGCATCGCAGCCCCCGTTGTCAATCAAGGCAGCACCCTTTTCTCGAACACGCTCTCCTTCAAGGTCGATATCCCCGAAGGAGCCAAACTCATGTATACCACCGACGGCAGTCTGCCAAAAAAGCCCCAAGCCACAACCACAGAAGAGCCAACTACCAACCAACCCAGTTGGGTCGAGATGATTCACAATGGCAACTGCGAAGACGAAGACGCTACCTGCTTTGTCTGCCGTGATGGCGACGGCTCTGGCGACATCACACGCATCACTGATGGTGTGGGTGTCGACAACTCGCGCGGCATCAAGGTACACGCCATCAACAATCCCAAGAACGCCTGGGATACCCAGTTCTTCATCTATGTCCCCGACTACACCCTGAAGGCAGGCGACAAGTATCGTTTCAGCATGAAGATACGAGCCGACAAAGCCAGTCGTTTCTCCGTGCAGTCTCACAAGACCCCCGGCACCTACATC
>Ga0310690_10011620_pt1 | contig 10850 bp, 6 predicted proteins | sample AusTroGonzalo_MG_2_FD_207661 | JGI IMG/M metagenome (GOLD analysis project Ga0310690, IMG submission 207661) | Bovine rumen microbial communities from tropical cattle in Woodstock, Queensland, Australia - Gonzalo_04 (v2) (version 2) | ecosystem: Host-associated > Mammals > Digestive system >...
CTTACCCAACTGGATATTCAACTCATCAGTGATCACCGTATTCTTCGTCTGCGCGAGGTTGCCGTAGGTGAAGATGTCACCCATCATGGCCCAAGTGGGATAATGGCCGGCACCATCGCTCATGACGATCTCGACAACAGGTGCAGCGGTGCCGTACTCGTTGCTACGTGGCTGATCCTGGAAGGAGTAGGTGCCACGAAGCGTATTATTCAATTTGCCAAATTTGCTGTTCAACTCGGCTGCGATAGAGGTAAAGCGATACTCAGCATAGTAGCGGCTGGAGAGCGACGACATACCGTAATCGGTGTTCGAGCCATAGGAATTCTGGTTACCGCCATAGATCAGTGTAGCGCGGTTGCCGCCGATGCTACGTGAAGCAGAAGCGGGACTGGAACTCTTACGGTTCGACTTCGTGAAGCGCACATTGAACTTATGGTCTTCGTTGATGTTCCAATCCAAACGCGCCAGGATACGATAAGCTGGCGTCTTGACGCTGTAGCCCTGCCATGAGCCCGTGGTCAGGCCCCAGGTATTCTCCATATAGTTGGAAAGGCTCTCTAACTGCTCGATCTGCGGACGGCGGTTGGTTACCGTATAAGGCGTGCTACCATCGCCAGCGCGGGCAGAAGGGCCTGCCGTGATATTGTCTTCGATTTCGCCATTGACGAAGAAGAAGAGCTTGTCCTTGATGATCGGACCACCCAGTGAAAGGCCGTAGGTATCATTATGACCGGTATCCACACCGATGGTCGCATTGCCCACACGGTTACCGCGCAGCGACGTACTGGTGATATAGGTATAAGCAGAACCCTTGAACTCGTTCGTACCACTCTTGGTGACCGCATTGATACCACCGCCTGTGAAACCGCTATGACGCACATCGTACGGGGTAATCGAGACCGTCATCTGCTCCAGCGCGTCGAGTGAGATCGGTGTACCGCCACCAGGCAGGGGCGAAGCGCCCAGACCAAAGGCATTGTTGAACGAGGCACCGTCGATGGTGACACTCGACTGACGATAGTTACCACCGCCGATGGCCATACCGCTGGCAGAGCTCGACTGCGGGGTCATCTTCATCAGATCGGTCATGGAACGGCCAACCGTCGGGACAGCAGCCATCTGTGCAGCATTCAGGTTGGTCACTGCACCAGAACGGTCACTACGCATCGTGTTGTTGGCACTGGCCGTCACCACAATCTCCTGTATCAGCTCGCTGTTTTCTTTGAGCTCAGCGTCGACCACCGTGTTCTGACCCAGCTGAAGCTGGAAGCCTGTGAACTTACTGGTCTGATAGCCGATATAGCTGACCTCCACCTCATAGGGACCGCCGGCACGCATACCCGTGATGGTATAGCGTCCGTCGATGTTCGTCACAGCGCGGTAGACAGCGCCTGAACGCGTGTCTTTAGCGGTAATCGTGGCACCTATAGCCTCCTCACCGTCGGCCTTGACAACACCTGTAATGCCGGATGTGGTTACCTGGGCGATGGCAGCTACCGATGTCATCAGCAGCACAAAGGCCATCATTAACAATCTCTTTTTCATACTACCTAGTTTAATGATTAGTTTATTTGTGTGCAAAGGTACACATTATTTTTGAATAGCCAACATTTTTTGCACTTTATTTCGTTTCGTACATAAAACTCCCGATATGTCAAGCATACCGGGAGTATTTATAGGGATAATCAGGGAAATCAGCCCTTAGTTGGCGGGTGTGTGAGAGAAGTAGATACCATTGCTGAGCTGCGGGGTGTCCTTGTAAACGGCGCGCACACCAATCACACTCAGCTTGTCGCCCACCTTCATGCCCAGTTTCTCGATGAGACCCTTACGGGCATCGCCTGTAGCGCCCCAACCGGGATAGCAGCCATAGACATAGACACGCTCAGTGCCATCCGTCAGATAGAGGTTACCATACACATCGTTGGCAATCTCGTCGATGGTACCGCTGATCATGTAGTAGACATCGGCTGCAGGCTCCTTAGCGAGGAACTCAGAGAGGCTCACCTCAGTGACAGCAAACTTCAGCTCCTCGAAGGTACCGCTAACCATTTGCGGGGTCTCCTTATAAGCACCACGCTTACCGACAACGGTCACCACGTCGCCCACCTTGGCACCAGCCTCGATGAAGCCCTCGGCACGATAGATGAGTACAGAGCCGGAGTAGTCGCTGATATAGAAGCTCTTACCCTGCTTATCGCTAGTGTAGAGCTCGGTGATGACACCTGTGAGACGGAACTGGGTATCGCCTACCTCAGCAGCGAGGAAGTCGGCAATCGGACCCTCGATGATGGCACCTTTCTGGATGATGGTAGCCTGAGAGGAATACTCCTTCTTACCGTCGGTAGTCTTGAAGATGACTGTCGTGTTACGATCGCCACCAGTATTGGGAGCGGCACGGAAGGTAATCGTAGGATTCGCACCCACGGTGGAAGCAACGACGCCCAGCCAACTCTGTGCCTCAGCAGGAATCTCAACAGCTACGCCAGAGCCCTTACAGGTAAGGTTGGCCACAATCTCACCACCCTCGAGAGGCAGCTCGTTGGACTCTTCACCATTCACAGTGAGCATATCGCACTTGATGAGCGACTTCACAATCTTCACAACGGTCACATCGACGAGCTCGACAGTGCCGTTATAAGTGGTCTTCGGACCTTCAACAGTCACCTGATCACCCACCTCAAGACCCAGGCTGAGGAAGTTCTTGGTGGCACCCTTTGCATCGAGCGTACCATAGATATAAACCTCACCAGTCTCGTCGACCAGATACCAGTTACCGTAGGTGGTATTGGCAATCGACTTCACCGTACCAGTGACGCGGTAGGTCTTTGAGTCAGGACCAGCGATGATCTCTGCGCAAGTTGCGTTAGAGACGGTGGCAATACCCTGAATGATATTGATGTGCTGGGTCTTACCCTCACAGGTAATCAGCACTTCAGCCGTACGGCCTACGCCTGCGCCAGCAGAGAAAGTGATGGTACCAGAGCCGGAGCCGGAAGCGGGAGAGACTGTGAGCCAGTCGGGCACATCAGTAACGGTCCAAGCACCAGTGGCATTCACGTCAACAGAGGCAGAACCGCCATTGACATCAAGGGCCACATACGACTGCGACACACGGATCTCACTCAGATAGGTGGGATCATAGTCATTATCGGAGCAGCCTGTGAACATAGCAGCGACAACTGCTACGAGAGACGGAATGAAATATCTTAGTTTCATATCTTCTTAGTTCTTAATTGTTGACTCTTAATTGAAAATGTATCTAATACCGACAGAAGCATACCAGCACTGACCAACAGCGTGGTTGGGAGCCCAGGTCTTGGTGTTGGCATTGATGGCAGCAGGTGTAGAGAACGTAGCATAACCATCGGCATCAACACCCTCGTACTTCAGGATACGGGCCTCGGAACCAATCTCAGAGTTGAGGAACTTGCTCACACCCCAGCTGGAGTTGAAGAGGTTCAGCACGTTCTTGATATCCATCGTAAGCTGCAGCTTGTGAGTGGTCTTACCCACATTCACCTTGAAGTCGTGCTTATAGGCGAAGTCGATGCGGTGTACCCAAGGATTATATACGCTGTAAGGCTCAGCATACTCACCCTGATGGTCGCTCAGATAGTCGTCGTTGTGGACATAGTCCATGAAACGCTGTGCATCGTCCTGAGACACGAAACGGAACTCACCGTTAGCCACCTGTGCATCCGTCGGGATGTAAAGGGCATCGTAGTTGTAACCGTCGCTGTTCATATCGTTCACCATCATATAAGAGTAGTTGTAGCCACCGCGCCAGGTCTCATAGATGAAGCTATAGTGGTTGCCGCTCTTATCGTTGATCGTTGCATTGGCCACGATACGGTCAGGTGTCACATACTGTGAATTGTGCAGCTTGATGTTGTTCGGACCTTCCACCGTAGGAACGTATGTGAAAGCAGACTCGGCAGCAGAACCCGGCATACCGGTCACCTCCTTCGATACAGTGTGGGTATAGGCAGCCATCAGGTTCAACCACTCAAACGGCTGAGCTGTCAATGTTACGTTGGCACTCCAACCATAACCCTTGCTGGTATTCTCCAGAATGAATGCCTTCGTACCTGTACGGAAGCCGGCAGGATAGATAGGACGGTTGTCAGCACCATTGAAACGTGCGAAGCCGCCGACAGAAGGAATAGCCCAGTCGGAGATGCAGTTATCGTGGAGCTTCTTGTTGAAGATACCCTCAACCGTTACAGAGAACGGGAATGATACGGGCAGCTGATAGTCGACAGCCAGAGAGGTCTTCCAAACCTGTGGCATCTTGAAGTCGGGATCGACAGCAGAGATAGAAGAGGGAACGGTACCCATCTCAGGGGTCACATGGCTGGGATAACCCATCGCGAACAGTTTGTTCTGCAGGGCGGCAATCGTTGCCTTACCATTCTCAGTCACCAGACCACCAGCGAACTGGTTCATATCGATATAGCGGTTACCGTTGGCATCGGTCGTATAAGCACCAGAGTAGTTCTCAAAGCCCTTGACAGAAGCATTGCTCTTAGCATCCCACACCTTTGTCTTGCCATTGAGCTGTGCCTGATACTGCACCAGACCACCATTGGTAGGCATGTTGGTGAAGAACACGAGAGGCAGACGACCAGAGAAGAGGCCGGAACCTCCGCGGATCTTCAGGCTCTTGTCGCCAAACACGTCGTAGGTAAAACCTACACGCGGAGAGAGCGTGATGCTGTTAGAAGGCCACTTACCCGTGTCGATATGACGTCCGTCATAATCGAGGTCATAGATAGCCTGGTTTCTCAGCAGGTCGTCGTTGTTGAAGAACAGACCATCAACACGCAGACCATAAGTCAGCTTGAACTTGTCGCTCACATTCCAGTCATCCTGGATATAGGCACCGGGACGGTTGAACTGCACGCGGGCAGCAGGCTTCGACTCACCGTCGTAACCATAAGTCAGACAGACGATTTCAGGTGCAGCACCATTCATGAAATCCTCCATGCTGGTATAGCGGTAGTAACCTGTACCGTTACGCATATACTGGTTGTCGGCCATCTGATGCTCGAAGGTGATACCACCCATGATCTTATGGGCACCCAGATAATAGGTCAGGTCGTCCTTGATGTTCCAGATGGTATTGTGAACGGCATTGTTCCAAGTGAAGAGCTCATAACCGAGCGCCATATAGTTATTCTCGCCACCGTCGAGGATATCGATGAAGGGGAACTCTGAAGAATCGGTACCACGGATATCATCGAGCTTTGAAAGGGTAGCCAGGAACTGGTTAGAGAGCTTGTCTGACAGACGGCTGTTCAGGTCGATTGAGAAAGAGTGTACCAGATTGTCCATCGAGTACATCGAGTTGGCAAACGACATAGAGTACTGCGACATACGGGCGCCGCTCATACGTGTACCACCGTCCATAGAGGTGGCGTTGGGCGCGTTCCAGATGGTATTCTTCGTATAATTATAGCGAAGGGCCAAGTGGTGCTTGTCGGTGATGTTCCAGTCGAGGCGAGCCAACAGCTTGTAGTTGCTCTCGTCGGCAGGGAAGCTCGTCCAACTACCGGTGTCGTAGCCGTACTTGTTTGCAGCAAAGGTAGAAATCGTCTCCAGATCGGAGAGCTTCGTACGTGAGATATTGCTGGCCACATCGGCGACACCATTGGTAGAACCGCGCCAAGGCGAAGAGATCGTCGGGGTCTTGATCATCTCACCATTGACGAAGAAGAACACCTTATTGGGGATGATCGGGCCTCCGAGAGAGAAGCCGTAAGTGGTCTGACGGTCCTTCTCGCGGGCTGTGGGCAAGGTCACCTTGTCCACCACATCACCACGCAGGTTCTCGTTGCGGTGATAGATGTAGGCTGAACCCTTGAAGGTGTTGGTACCCGACTTTGTGATGGCGTTCACACCACCACCGATGAAGTTGGTCTGACGAACATCATAAGGTGAGATCACCACCTGCAGCTCTTCGATAGCATCGAGAGAGACAGGGTTACCACCACCAGGCAGTTTGTCGCTCAGACCGAAGTTGTTGTTGAAGTTTGCACCGTCGATGGTGAAGTTGGCCGTACGACCGTCAGCACCTGCGAAGCTCATGCCGTTACCGCCATAAGGTGACAGACGGGTCACATCGGTAATTGAACGGCTGACGGTTGGCAGTGCCGTAATCTGCGCACTCGTAATGTTGGTGGCAGCACCAGTCTTCTCGGCAGCGAACTTCGAAGCCTTACCGCTGATGACGACTTCAGCCAACTCGTTGGCATCCTCAGAAAGCCAGACAGCGAGGTTGTAGGTCTCTGCCAGCTGGAGTGTGATACCCTTGATGGTCTTCGGCTGGAAGCCGATGTAAGAGACAGTCACCTCATAAGGACCACCCGTACGCATACCGTTGATAGAGAAACGGCCAGTGGTGTTTGTCACTGCTGTGTAGCGCGTTCCAGAAGGCTCGTGCACGGCGATGACAGTAGCGCCGATGACCTCCTCGCCGTTCTCATCGTCGAGGGTCACCTTTCCTGCCATACTTGACGTTGTGATTTGGGCCATCGCTGTTAACGAGAGCGTTAACAACATAGCGACCAGAAAAAACAATCTTTTCTGCATAGTTTATATTACTGTTAATTAATAAATGGTTATTTACGGATGCAAAGATAAGAAAAATAATCCATATAGGATTACAAAAATGAAACTATTTTTTAAAAAAATAAAATTACTTGCGCCTTCTCAATTTTTTGGTTTTGTTTTGCCTCTTTTTCGCATGACGTTTGGTGGTTTTTGAGGCACTGGAACTCTTGGAAAATGTGACCTTTGTCTTCTTGAGCTGGTGGGTTTTATGATCAAAGATCATATCCGGATTATAAGGTCGGCCATTCACACGTATCTCAAAGTGAAGATGCTCGGTTGTGGCACGTCCTGTACGACCAGTGAGGGCGATCTGCTGACCACACTTCACCTTATCGCCAACTTTTACCAGATTCTTGACATTATGGCTGTATAAGGTCTCCAACCCGTTCGCATGCTTGATAACGATGCAATTGCCATAGCCGTAATACACTTGCGACATGGTCACCTCACCATCGAAAACCGCATAGATAGGGTCGTTGGGCCGAGTCTTAAGATCGACACCAGTATGGTTTCGGCGCTTACCGCCATAGGGACTGATGACCTTTGCGCCAGGCAGCGGATAACACCATTCGCTATCTGGAATTTTTGAAAGGTCGATGGTCAGCTGGGCACTCTTCTCTGCAGCAAACGAGAAAAGCGGCAAACAGATTAGGAAGAGTAAGACAAACTGTCTTCTCATTTCTCGTCCTCCCACTCTTCCTCGTATTCGAAATCTTCGAGGTCGTCAACATCCTCCACATCGACGTATTCGATATCCTCGTCCTCGCCCTCTTCGGCCATCTCTTCAGCAAAGCGTGTCATATCTTTATCACGATGCACAGGGCTGTCTTCAGCCGTCAAGGCAGCGAGTTTATTACTCTCGGCATTGAGCTCATTCCACAGCACATCCTTCAGTTCTTCGAGGCCGAAACCTGTGACGGCAGAGATGAACACCACGGGCAGATCCTGGGGCAAGGTCTCCTTGAGCATCTCAATGAGTTCCTCGTCGAGCAGGTCGCACTTGGTGACAGCTAAGACACGATGCTTGTCGAGCATCTCGGGGTTGAACTGCTTCAACTCATTCAGCAGGATCTCGTATTCACGCTTGATGTCGTCGGTATCACCGGGCACCATGAAGAGCAACAACGAGTTGCGCTCGATATGTCGCAGGAAACGCAATCCGAGACCCTTTCCCTCTGCTGCGCCTTCGATGATACCAGGAATGTCGGCCATCACAAACGACTTGTTGTCGCGATAGCCCACAATACCCAGCGAGGGTTCCATCGTGGTGAAGGGATAGTTGGCAATCTTCGGACGAGCATTGCTGAGTGCAGAGACCAAGGTAGACTTACCGGCATTAGGGAAGCCCACGAGACCCACATCAGCCAACAGCTTCAGCTCGAGGATGATGGTCATCTCCTGCATGGGCTCACCGGGCTGCGCATAACGGGGTGCCTGATTCGTCGCCGTACGGAACTGGAAATTACCCAATCCGCCTCGTCCGCCCTTCAGCAGCAGCACCTCTTGCCCGTCGTAGGTCACATCGCAGACATATTTGCCCGTCTCCGCATTATAGACCACCGTTCCACAAGGCACATCGATATAGACATCCTTGCCGTCGGTACCATGACATTTGTCCTTACCGCCATTACCGCCATGCTCTGCGAAGATATGGCGCTCGTATTTCAGATGGAGCAGTGTCCAGTAGTTGTGATTGCCACGCAGATAGACGCTTCCCCCCTTGCCGCCGTCACCGCCATCGGGACCGCCATTGGGGTTGTACTTCACATGTTTCAGGTGCATCGAGCCCTTACCGCCCTTACCCGAGCGGCACATGATCTTGACGTAATCTACGAAATTGCTCTCCATCAAATATTATCTATCACTGCACAGATGTCTGCAAAGATGCGGTCGAGTTCTCCGAGACCGTCGATATGATAGTGGATACCCTCCTTCTTATACCACTCGATGAGGGGCTGTGTCTGAGAGTGATACACCACGAGGCGCTTCTTGATCGTCTCCTCATTGTCGTCGGCACGACCACTCTGCTGTCCACGCAGGATCAGACGCTTCATCAGCTCGTCCTCAGGCACATCAAGTTCAATCATTGCAGCCACACAGTCGCCACGCTCCTCAAGCATCTGCTTCAGGGCTTCGGCCTGCGGAATGGTACGGGGGAAACCATCGAAGATCACACCCTTATGCTCACGACCGAAAGAATCATAGACAGAGGCGAGAATGCTCACCATCAGATCGTCGGGAATCAGTTGACCGTTGTCGATGAACCCTTTGGCAGTCATGCCCAACTCTGTGCCCTTCTTGATTTCACTGCGAAGCACGTCACCTGTGGAAATATGGTTCAGACCGTACTTCTCAATCATTTTATCACTCTGGGTGCCCTTGCCTGAGCCGGGAGCACCGAAAATTACAATATTCTTCATTATCCTGATTTAGTTGATGGTTATTTTACTATCGTATAGACATCTTTCAGCTGGCGGCCTGCCTGGTCATAATCCAGACCGTAGCCCAAGATGAAATCGTCGGGGATGCTGAATGCCACATAGTCAATGTCAATCGGCTCCTCCAGTTTAGTGGGCTTGACAAACAAAGAACAGATGTGCAACGACTCAGGACGACGGGTGCCTAACGACTCCATCATCTGTCGCATGGTACGGCCTGTATCCACAATATCCTCTACGATAATCACCGTACGTCCTGTCAGATCCTCATTCAAGCCAATCACCTCATGAACCTTTCCAGTCGAAGTCGTCCCCTGATAAGAGGCGAGTTTCACAAACGAAATCTCGCAAGGAATCGTCATCTCACGCATCAGGTCGGCAGCGAAGATAAACGATCCGTTCAACACACCCAGGAAGAGGGGATTCTTGCCCTCCATATCCTTGCTGATCTGAGCAGCCAAAGCCTTAATACGGGTTTTGATCTCTGCCTCCGGAATGGAGACCTTAAACTGTTTGTCTTTGATTTTTATGACACTCATAATGTACCAAAATCTAAAATTTTCGGCAAAATTACAAAAAATCTGCTAAACTTTGCTATTCATTAGCATATTTTTCGTATTTTTGCAGCAATGAAGATTTTCACAAGCGCTCAGATCCATGAGCTGGACAAATATACGATCGAACACGAACCCATCAGTTCCATCGATCTGATGGAGCGTGCGGCAAAGGCGCTGACGGTAGCCGTTATGGCAGAATGGAGCACCGCCACACCCATTGTGATCTTCGCTGGTCCGGGTAACAACGGCGGCGACGCGTTGGCGATGGCCAGAATGCTTCTGGAGCAGAGTTACAACGTCACTGCCTACCTGTTTAACATCTCCGGCCATCTATCGGAAGACTGTGCCGCCAACAAAGCCCGTCTCTTAGAGAAGCGGGCCAAGGCGCTAATTGAGGTGAAGGAGGAATTCGAGCCGCCTCGCCTGGATGAGAATACACTCGTCATCGACGGCCTTTTCGGCTCCGGCCTTAACAAGCCCCTTGCCGGCGGCTTTGCCTCTCTGGCCAAATACATCAACGCCGCCCCCTCGAAAGTGGTCAGCATCGATATTCCGTCAGGTCTGATGACGGACGACAACACCTATAATATCCGCGCCAATATTGTGCGTGCCGACCTGACGCTGACCTTGCAGCAGAAGAAGCTATCGTTCCTCTTCCCAGAGAACCAGCAGTATATTGGGCGTTTGAAGGTATTAGACATCCGCCTCAGTCAGGAGGGCATGGATAAAATCGAGGCCAACTATACGCTGGTCGAAGAAAACGACATCCGTCCCCTACTCCTGAAACGGAACCCATACGCCCACAAAGGCAATATGGGCAATGCCCTTATCATTGCCGGCTGTTATGGCATGGGAGGGGCCTCCGTACTGGCTACCAAAGCCTGTCTGAGGGCTGGCGCAGGAAAAGTGACGGCGCACACCCCCAAGCAGAACAATATGATCATGCAGGTGAGTGTGCCGGAGGCCATCATACAGCTCGATCGCGACGAGACCATCTTCTCAGAGGCCGTCGAGACGGAGGACTACAACGCCATAGGTATCGGCCCGGGCTTAGGCACCAATGAGCAAACAGCCATCGCCGTGATCGCACAGATCCGACGCTGTCAGTGTCCGATTGTCGTCGATGCGGATGCCATCAACATCCTGGCGAACCATCGGGCTTGGCTGCAACAGGTGCCGAAAGGCATCATCCTCACGCCCCACCCCAAGGAACTGGAACGTTTGGAAGGTCACAGTACCG
>Ga0310690_10011621_pt1 | contig 10850 bp, 10 predicted proteins | sample AusTroGonzalo_MG_2_FD_207661 | JGI IMG/M metagenome (GOLD analysis project Ga0310690, IMG submission 207661) | Bovine rumen microbial communities from tropical cattle in Woodstock, Queensland, Australia - Gonzalo_04 (v2) (version 2) | ecosystem: Host-associated > Mammals > Digestive system >...
GTTGGCAACGAGTTTGTTCTCGGCGATCTTTGTGAATAAGCTGATCTTAATGGCTTGGGTTGCTGTTAAAAAACCAAAGGAAATCAATTTGTAAAGAGGAAATGCACAATGTTAAACTTATTTAAAAAACGTGAACTTCATATTGATTTTATGGGACAAAGAATGTTTGGATTTGTCCTGTCAGCCGTGTTACTTGTCGTTTCTGTGTGGTCGTTTTGCACACAGGGATTAAACTATGGTATCGACTTTGAGGGTGGTATTTTGATTGAAACCACATCAGAACGCGCTGTTGATTTGGCAAAAGTGCGGAAAGATTTGAGCTTCCTTCATAGTCCGACTATTCAAACAGCCGGTCAGGAAGGTAAAACAATCTTAATCCAAGCACAAGTCAAAGAAGGTGAAAATACGACTAAGACTGTGGAAAAAGTAAAATCAGTGCTAGGAGCCGGTTATACTTATGGCCAAGTAGAAGTTGTCGGACCGACCATCGGGAAGGAATTGAAAGAAAAAAGTTTGTTGGCTTCTATTTTGGCTTTATTTGCTATTGCCGTCTATATTTGGTTCCGGTTTGAATGGCCGTTTGCAATCGGATGTTTATTGGCTTTGGCGCATGATATGATTATTGTGGTGGGAGCATTCTCGCTATTCCAATGGGAGTTTGACATGATTGTTGTGGCCGGATTGTTATCGTTGGCCGGGTATGATTGTAATGACTCTATTGTTACCTATGACCGTGTCCGGGAAAACTTGCGTAAATTCCGCAAGCTGTCCATAGAGGATATTTTAAATCGGAGTATCAATGAAACATTGTCCAGAACAATTTTAACCAGTTTGACGACATTGTTTGTGGTAATTGTCTTGTTGGTTATCGGTGGTGAAACACTCCGTGGATTCTCGGTTGCAATGATATTAGGAACAATTTTTGGAACGTATTCATCCATTTATATCGCTGTTCCGTTATTGCGCTACTTCGATGTTCGCAGTGTGGGTGAAACAGAAGATTTATCCAAGAAAGTGTAAAGGGCATCCTATTAAAAACCCCTGCCGGCTTGGCAGGGGTTTTTGTTATCTTGCTTCCGTTCCTGTGCTTTTCAGTAAAACGTCCGGGTTGTATTCCGGTGGCACAACGAAAATTGGCTTTTCGTACTTATTCAATTCTGACCGGAAGTATGTCAAAACAAATAAACGAACAGCCGAAGATAGGCCGGATCTCCCCTTAATTCGGTCTATTTTTGAGCAGATTTCGTGAATGTTTGTGTGTTCGCGGGCGCAAATATCCGACAAGGAAATCCATGTCTCCCGATCCAGGCGCATGCTTGTCCTACGGCCGTTCACAATAACATTTTTACAGATTAACATTTAGTCTCCTTTCTTTTTTTCTTTGACAATTCGCAAACTATTTTATAGTATGTTATGAGATAATATGCAACCAAAAGTAAATAAAAAATACGATTTTATGCTCTTATTAGGTGTATTATGAGGCGAAAAACAAAACAGGAAAAGCCTAAAACAACGCGTGTATGCGACTTTCCGGGGTGTCAGGAGCCCGGAGAATATCGGGCGCCTAAAGATAGAACGCTTCGGGACCATTATTGGTTCTGCTTAAAACACGTGACGGAGTATAATAAGAATTGGGATTTCCTTCAAGGGATGTCTGCCGAAGAGATTGAAGATCATATTCAACATGATACAATTTGGCAACGGCCGACTTGGAAATTAGGGCATGGTGGGGTAAAGCATGATCCGAAAGTAAAGGATTACTTTGGGGTACGGGAAGATGTCGGGTTGGGCATGGATGGTAAATATAATCCGCCGCCTCAGGCGCCTCGATATGAAAAGAAAATGGCGGCGGCTATCGCTTTTATGGAGTTGAGTGAGCCGATAACGAAGGCAGAGGTGAAGAAGCAATATAAAAAGTTGGCTAAACTTTATCATCCCGATATGAATAAGGGGGATAAGGAAGCAGAGCGTCGGTTCAAGAAGCTTAATGAGGCGTATCACTACATCATAGAACGATTAAATTAATCAAAAGTATTGTAATTGAGTGTATGAGTTTAAATGATTTTGAAAAAAGTGATCTTATTGGGTAGATGTGTAAAAATATAAAATCTTTTACAAAAAACTCTTGACATTTGGGTAAAAAAAAGGTATTATTCCTCGTCCGAAGTTTTATCGGGGCTTTTGTGCACCCTGGAAAATCAAGGAAACTAGGGGTGTAGCTCAGCTGGTAGAGCATCGGTCTCCAAAACCGAGGGTCGCGGGTTCGAATCCTACCGCCCCTGCCATAAAAAGAAAAGGAAGAAAAATGAAAGTATCGCCGGCTTTATTTGTTCGTCAAGTTAAACAAGAAGTATCTAAAATTACATGGCCCAGTCGCGGGGAAACAATGCAAGGGACTGTTGTTGTCCTGATCTTGTGTGCGATATTGGCGGCCTTTCTCTTCGTTGTAGATTCGATATTTGCCGGTATTATGAGAGTGTTTATTGGAGGCTAGATTATGCGTTGGTATGTGATTCACACCTATTCAGGATTTGAAAACAAAATTGCCGATTTTATTATTGAACAGGCGGCTAAAAAGGGATTGTCCGATAAAGTGGAACAAGTTTTAGTGCCGCAAGAAAATGTTGTTTCGATTCGTAATGGGTCCAAAGTTGAACAAAAGCATAAATTTTTGCCGGGTTATGTCCTGATTAAAATGGAAATGAGTGATGAAACTTGGTATTTGGTAAAAAGCACGCCAAAGGTTACAGGATTCCTGGGTGGTAAAAAGCCGACGCCGATTACAGAAGAAGAAGCTATGCGAATCTTGAACCAAGTTCAAGAAGGAGCGGAAAAGCCGCGTTCGGCTGTTACTTATGAAGTGGGCGAGCAGGTTCGGGTTGTTGATGGGCCGTTTGCTTCTTTTGTCGGAACAGTTGAAGAAGTGGATAAAGAAAAAGAACGGTTAAAAGTTTTAGTATCGATTTTTGGACGTGCTACGCCAGTGGATTTGGATTACGTCCAGGTAAAAAAGGCGTAGGCGTTTGAAATAAGAGTTGCGGGTCAAACCGATTCGGGCCCGATAACTTTGTAGGAGATGAGCCATCATCGGACTACAGAACTTCAAGACAAGAAATTGTTGAATGAATTGGATGAAAATTTTTGTTAGAGGTTAAAAAATGGCAAAAAAAATTATTGGTTTTATCAAACTTCAAATCGAAGCTGGTAAAGCAAACCCATCTCCTCCAGTCGGTCCGGCTTTAGGTCAACGTGGGTTAAATATTATGGAATTCTGCAAAGCATTTAATGCAAAAACTCAAAAAGAAGAACCGGGTTCACCGATTCCTGTTATTATTACAGCTTATGCAGACAGAACGTTTTCGTTTATAACCAAGTTACCGCCGGTCAGCTACCTGATCAAAAAGGCAGCCAATCTGAAGAGTGCTTCTAAAGAACCGGGTCGGAGTAAAGTGGCTAAAATTACAAAAGCTCAAGTGAAACAAATTGCTGAGAAGAAAATGCCGGATATGAATTGTCATACAGTTGAATCTGCTATGGAAATGGTTGCCGGTCAAGCTCGGTCAATGGGTATTGAAGTGGTGGAGTAAGGCTATGAAATACGGTAAAAGATTAAAGAAAGCATATGAATCCGTAGATACAAATAAAGTGTATTCTTTGGATGAAGCTGTTGCCGCGGTTAAGGCCGGTGCTACTGCTAAATTTGATGAAACAATTGATATCGCTGTTCGTCTAGGTGTTGATCCGCGTCAATCTGACCAAATGGTTCGGGGCGCTGTATCCTTACCAGCCGGAACAGGTAAAACATTGCGTGTTGCTGTGTTTGCCAAAGGTCCGAAAGCTGAAGAAGCCCGTAAAGCCGGTGCCGATATCGTTGGTGATGAAGATTTAATGAACACAATCATGGCTGGCAAGATCGATTTTCAACGGTTGATTGCAACGCCGGATATGATGGGTGTTGTCGGACGCTTAGGTAAAGTGTTAGGTCCGAAAGGCTTAATGCCGAATCCGAAATTAGGAACTGTGACGATGGATGTGGCGAATGCTGTTAAAGCAGCTAAAGCCGGTCAAGTCCAATTCCGTGTGGACGCCATTGGTATTGTCCATGCCGGTATCGGTAAAGCCAGTTTTTCGGCTGAAAACATTGCTGAAAACGTCAAAGCCTTTGTGAAGAACTTAGTGGCTGTTAAGCCAGCTTCTGCTTCAGGTGTTTACCTGCAACAGGTGTCTTTGTCCAGCACACAAGGCGTTGGTGTTAAAGTGTCTATTCCGACAATCGTCGGATAAGAGTTTAAGTCCGGTATCGGGTGTCAATAAAAGGCATCCGATATCGGCAACCTGTCCTAGACTGCGGGTACTTGCCACGGGGCAAGATTTAAGGGAAAGCATTCCGCCGGCATAGACAGAAATAGATCGGATATTCCTTTTGGAGTTGATGGTTATTGTTTCTAGGCAGGATTTAGAGTGGGTGAGATAGATTTATCAAACCTGTGTAGAAACCGAAAGGGCGGGAAACCCCAAACTTTCAAAACAATATGTTGGAGACATATCGTGAAACGTGAAGAAAAACAACAACTGATTTCCGAAATGAAGGAAGTTTTTGCCAATTCTTCTTTAGTGGTTGTGGTCTTAAATAAAGGCTTAAACATGGAAGAAACAACAGAATTGCGCAACAACGTCCGGAAAGACGGAGCAAATTATCGTGTTGCCAAAAACCGTCTGGCGAAACTGGCTCTGGCAGGAACACCTTGCGAATCCTTAGCGGATTTGCTGGTTGGCCCAACAGCTATTGCGTATTCGGCTGATGAAATTGCAGCTTCGCGCGCTGTTGTTAAAATGGCCAAAGACAATGAACGTTTCGAAATTGTCGGTGGTGTGATGAACGGACAAAAGGTAGATGCCAAGATGATTCAATCTTTGGCTGCTTTACCATCTTTGGACGAAATCCGCGGCAAGATCGTTGGTTTGTTGCAAGCTCCTGGTGGACAGTTGGCAAGATTGGCAAAAGCTTATTCCGAAAAGGAACAGGCTGCTGCTTAAAGCAACTTTTAATTTAACTATTAACTAAAACAAAAAAGGAAAAATAAAATGACAGATTTAAACAAAATTATTGATGAATTGTCCGCTTTGACTGTTATGGAAGCGGCTGAATTAGCAAAAATGTTAGAAGAAAAGTGGGGCGTTTCTGCTGCTGCTCCGGTCGCTGTGGCCGCTGCTGGTGCAGGTGCTGCTGCTGAAGAAAAGACAGAATTCGATGTAATTCTGGCTGACGGTGGTGCAAACAAGATCGCCGTTATTAAAGAAGTTCGTACAATTACGGGCTTGGGCTTAAAAGAAGCTAAAGACCTCGTTGAAGGTGCTCCGAAGGAAGTCAAGAAGGGTGTTGCCAAAGACGAAGCCGAAAAATTAAAGAAACAACTCGAAGCCGCTGGGGCTAAGGTTGAATTGAAGTAATTCTTGCTTCAACAAGAGGTGTTGGGTCGCATCGATTCCATCGGAATTTGATGTCGACCCGATACCGGTAAATAAAGACTACATGGGTCCCGGTGCCCTTTCACCGGCCAGATTTTTTGATACTATATTGGGGAAAAACGCATGATCAAACAAGAAACGAATCGCAGAAGAGTTCGTAAAAACTTCGGAAAAATTGAAGCTATCGCCGAAATGCCGAATCTTATCGGAGTGCAAACTAATTCTTACAAGGAATTTTTGCAATGGGGCGTTCCGGAAAGTCAACGGGCGGATACCGGATTACAAGCTGTTTTCAAATCTATCTTTCCGATTCATGATTTTGCCGGTCGCGGTGATTTGGAATTTATCAAATATGAATTGGATGAGCCGAAGTTCGATGTTGATGAGTGTTTAAAACGGAGCTTAACATTTGCAGCTCCTGTTCGGGCCACATTACGGTTGGTCGTTTGGGATGTTGATGCCGCAACAGGTGTGCGGTCCATCCGTGATATTAAAGAACAAGATGTCTATATGGGCGATTTACCGTTGATGACCGAAAAAGGAACGTTCATTGTAAACGGAACAGAACGGGTTGTTGTATCCCAGATGCATCGGTCCCCGGGTGTGTTCTTTGATCATGATAACGGTGAAAATCATTCGTCAGGAAAATTTTTGTTTGCGGCCCGTATTATCCCCTATCGCGGGTCTTGGATTGATTTTGAATTTGATGCCAAAGATTTACTCTATGTTCGGATTGACCGTCGGCGGAAATTGCCGGTGTCGTCTTTCCTGTATGCTTTAGACAGTGCCTATACGGAAGAAAAGCGTGCGGAAGCCGCTAAAGAAGGTCGGGAGATTGATCCCGCCGATGTTTCCGGTATGGGAAAAGAAGAAATCTTAAATTATTTCTATCAAACTGTTACATTTAAAAAAGACAAAAAAGGTTGGGTAACCGAATATAATCCCGACTTATTAAAAGGACTGAAGCTATCTTTTGATTTGGTGGACGCAAAGACCGGTAAAGTTGTCTTTGAAAAAGGGCAAAAGTTAGTTTCTGCCAAAGCGAAAAAATTGCAAAAAGACGGCTTGGAAGCTTATGTCTTGCCGGAAGAAGAATTGTATGGTCGTTTTGTGGCCACAGACGTTGCTGATGAAAAAACCGGTGAAGTGGTTTTGGAAGCCGGCGATGAATTGACTGAAGACGATTTTGCCAAATTCAAAGATATGAAGTTGAAAGAAATTTCTGTCTTGCATGTGGATTATGTCCGTGTCGGGCCTTACATCCGCAACACATTGGTTGCCGATAAAAACACGACTCGGGAAGAAGCTTTGATTGATATTTACAAAATCATGCGTCCGGGTGAATTGCCGGTTGTTGAAACAGCTGATGCTTTATTCCGCAGTTTGTTCTTTGATTTGGAACGTTATGATTTGTCTGCTGTCGGTCGGGTTAAAATGAATGCCCGTTTGGGTTTCAATAACGAGGAAGTTCCTGATTCCGTCCGTGTCTTGCGCAAAGAAGATATCTTAAAAATCTTGAAGACTTTGGTGGAAATCAAAGATGGTCAAGGTGAAATCGATGATATTGATAACCTCGGTAACCGTCGGGTTCGTTCCGTCGGTGAATTGATGGAAAACCAATATCGGTTGGGATTGCTCCGTATGGAACGGATGGTTCGTGAACGGATGACATCCAGCGAAATCGATACGATTATGCCGTATGATTTAATCAATGCGAAGCCTTTGTCGGCCGCAGTTCGTGAATTCTTTGCTGGTAGTCAGTTGAGCCAGTTTATGGATCAAAACAACCCGTTGGCAGAAATTACACACAAGCGCCGTTTGTCCGCTTTGGGACCTGGTGGTTTGACTCGGGATCGTGCCGGTATGGAAGTGCGCGACGTGCATCCGACACACTATGGTCGTATTTGCCCGATCGAATCTCCGGAAGGTCAGAATATCGGGTTGATTAACTCGTTGGCCAGTTATGCTCGTATTAACAAATATGGCTTTATTGAAACACCGTATCGGAAAGTGGTTGACTGCAAAATTACAGACGAAGTGGTTTATTTGTCCGCGATGGAAGAAGCCCGTCATACGATTGCTCAGGCCAATGCGAAATTGGATGATAAAGGTAAGTTAACGGAAGAATTAGTGACATCTCGTCGGGCTGGTGAAGTGATTTTGGCTAAACCGGAAGAAGTTGATATGATTGACGTGTCACCGAAACAAGTTGTGTCGGTGGCTGCTGCTTTGATTCCGTTCTTGGAAAACGATGACGCTAACCGTGCTTTGATGGGATCGAACATGCAACGGCAGGGTGTTCCTTTGTTAAAAGTGCAGGCTCCGTTGGTCGGAACAGGTATGGAAGCTGTGGTGGCGAAGGATTCCAGAGCTGCTATTACGGCAAAACGTTCCGGTGTCGTTCAACAGGTGGATTCGTCCCGTATCGTTATTCGAGCAACCGATGAGTTGAGCTCAACAGCTTCGGGTGTGGATATTTATACTTTGGAAAAATTCCAACGGTCCAACCAAGGAACTTGTATGACACAGCAACCGATTGTCAAAACCGGTGAAGTGGTTAACAAAGGTGATATCATTGCTGATGGTCCTTGTACACAGTTAGGTGAACTGGCTTTGGGGCGGAACGTGTTGGTAGCTTTTGTTCCTTGGAACGGATATAACTATGAAGACTCTATCTTGATTTCGGAACGCATTGCCCGTGATGATGTGTTTACATCTATTCACTTGGAAGAATTTGAAGTGACGGCTCGGGATACAAAGTTGGGCCAGGAAGAAATTACGCGCGATATTCCAAACGTTGGTGAAGAAGGCCTTAAAAACTTGGATGAAACCGGTGTGATTTACATTGGTGCTGAAGTTAAAGCTGGGGACATCTTGGTTGGTAAAGTGACACCGAAAGGTGAAACGATTATGACACCGGAAGAAAAACTCTTGCGGACCATTTTCGGTGAAAAGGCAGCCGATGTACGGGATAGCTCTTTGCGTGTTCCTCCGGGAATTTCTGGAACGGTTGTTGATGTACGAGTCTTTACACGTCGTGGCCTAGAAAAAGATGAACGGGCCTTATCCATTGAACAGGCCGAAATCAGCCGCTTGGCCAAAGACCGTGATGATGAAAAAGCCATTATTCAAGGCAGTTTCTATGATCGTATTCGGGGATTGTTGGCCGGTCAAAAAGTGGCTAAGGCCAGCGGATTTAAAGCCGGTACAACCTTGACGGCAGATGCTTTGGCGGCTGTTCCAAACTTTGATTTACGGAAAATCAGCGTAAAAGATGATGCTGTCATGAAGAATATTGAACAGCTGTTGCAAACGCTGGATGAAGCCGAATCGAACCTGCAAAAGAAGTTCGAAAATCGTGTTGAAAAATTACAGCGCGGTGATGAAATGATGGCTGGTGAATTAAAGAAAATCAAAGTCTTTATTGCAACTAAGCGTAAATTGCAACCGGGTGATAAAATGTCTGGTCGTCACGGAAACAAGGGTGTGGTTTCTCGGGTGCTCCCGATTGAAGATATGCCCTATACCGAAGACGGAACACCGATGGATATCGTTTTAAATCCGTTGGGCGTGCCTTCTCGTATGAACGTGGGACAGATTTTGGAAACACACTTGGGTTATGCTTGTCGTGAGCTGGGTCGCCAAATCGGTGAAGTGGTAGATCAGGTGAAAGCCAAGAAAGCCGGTATGGATGATTTGAAAGCCAAGTTGAAAGATATCTATGGTGATCGCGAATACAAGAACAAGGTTGCCGATATGACAGATTCAGAAGTCTTGGCGATGAGTGAAAACTTAAAAGACGGGTTGCCAATTGCAACGCCGGTCTTTGATGGAGCTCATCAAGATGATATTGATGCTATGTTGAAAAAGGCAGGCTTAAGCACATCCGGTCAGGTAACCCTTTATGACGGGTTGACGGGTGAACCATTTGATCGGCCAGTTACAATCGGATACATGTATATGTTGAAGTTGCACCACTTGGTTGATGAAAAAATTCACGCACGTTCTATCGGACCTTACAGCTTGGTCACACAACAACCGCTCGGTGGTAAGGCGCAATTCGGTGGTCAGCGTTTCGGTGAAATGGAAGTGTGGGCTCTGGAAGCTTATGGGGCTGCCTATACATTGCAAGAAATGTTGACGATTAAGTCTGATGACGTATCGGGACGTATTAAAGCTTATGAAACCATTATCCGCGGAGATAACAACTTTGAAGCCGGTATTCCGGAATCCTTCAACGTGTTAACCAAGGAAATGAAATCGTTGGCGTTGGACGTCGAACTGAACCAAAACGAAACCAAATAACAAAAAAAGAGGCAAATTAAATGAACGAACTCATTACAAACTTTAGCCCTGTGGCTAATCCGCAATCTTTCGATGATATCCGGATTTCTATTGCATCTCCGGAAAAGATTCGTAGCTGGTCGTATGGTGAAGTGACACGTCCTGAAACGATCAATTATCGGACATTCAAACCGGAAAAAGACGGTTTGTTCTGTGCGAAGATCTTCGGACCGGTTAAAGACTACGAATGTTTGTGCGGTAAGTACAAACGGATGAAGTATCGCGGAATTACCTGTGAAAAGTGCGGTGTGGAAGTGACTTTATCCAAAGTGCGTCGTGAACGGATGGGACACATTGAATTGGCTTGCCCTGTGACACATATTTGGTTCTTGAAATCTTTGCCAAGCCGGATCGGAACACTTTTAGATATGATGTTGAAAAATTTGGAAGCTGTTCTGTATTTCGAAAAGTACATTGTTATTGAACCGGGTCAAACACCGTTAGAATTGCATGGATTGTTGACAGAAGAACAATATCAACAGGCTGTTGAAGATTATGGTGAAGAAAACTTCCGTGTCGGTATTGGTGCCGAAGCGATTAAAGAAATGCTATCTCAAATTGATTTGGCTGATGAAGCAAAACATTTGCGTGCCGAATTGATTGAAACCAAGTCCGATATGAAACGCAAAAAAATCGTTAAGAAGTTAAAATTGGTTGAAGCATTCTTGGAATCCGGTTCCCGTCCGGAATGGATGGTCTTGGATGTGTTACCGGTTATTCCGCCGGAATTGCGTCCGCTGGTTCCTCTGGATGGTGGTCGGTTTGCGACTTCTGATTTGAACGATCTCTATCGCCGGGTAATTAACCGGAATAACCGCTTGAAACGGTTATTGGAATTACGCGCTCCGGAAATTATCATCCGCAACGAAAAGCGGATGTTGCAGGAAGCCGTTGATGCTTTGTTTGATAACGGTCGTCGGGGACGTGCTGTCGCCGGTATGAATAAGCGGCCGTTAAAATCTTTGGCAGATATGTTGAAAGGTAAACAAGGTCGGTTCCGTCAGAACTTGCTCGGTAAACGGGTGGACTATTCAGGT
>Ga0310690_10011622_pt1 | contig 10849 bp, 8 predicted proteins | sample AusTroGonzalo_MG_2_FD_207661 | JGI IMG/M metagenome (GOLD analysis project Ga0310690, IMG submission 207661) | Bovine rumen microbial communities from tropical cattle in Woodstock, Queensland, Australia - Gonzalo_04 (v2) (version 2) | ecosystem: Host-associated > Mammals > Digestive system >...
AGAGCGGACATTGATGGTTTTGATACCTCCTACTCCACCATAATCCTTGAGTTGCACGCCCGAGAAATAGCGCAGCGCATCCGCAACAGAAAGCGCGTTAAGTCGCTGTAATTCTGCTCCTTTGAGCGTCTGAGGAACAATAATATCTTTGGTTAAGGCACGCGCCGTCACTTCCACTTCCTCTATCTGGAAGCGGTTGTATAACGAATCCAACGCTGCTTCGTTTTGTGCGAAAACAGCGTGTGCAAACAATGCACCAATCAGTATGGGAAATATTTGTTTTGCCATTGTTCGTCCTAATCCAGGAGGACTATCAATCAACGCAAAGTGTAAGCGATCTGACTTAGACCATTGGTCATCACAGTTGCCGGTCAGTCCGGGATTCTCACCCGAGTTCTCTTATTACTTTACTTTTTTGCGGGGTCAGTTGTTAAATCTATACCTAATTTCTTAAATGTTCTCCAGTCCACTTCTTTGAGCATTACCGTCGAGTGTGCCTGACAGCCCTTGAGGAGCGGCAAGGTCTCGAGTGCCTTGCGGCAATTCTCATCCTGCAAAGACAGCACGGATAACGTCACTAACACTTCGTCTGTGTGAAGACGAGGGTTCTGACCGTGCAAGTAATTTATCTTTGTTTGCTGAATAGGTTCAATAATTTTCTCCGGAATAAGCCGGATAGCATGGTCTATTCCCGCCAGTTCTTTCATCGCATTCAGCAGCAAAGCAGCCGACGAACCCAATAAATCACCCGCTTCGGCTGTGATAATACGTCCGTCCGGCAGTTCAATCGCCGCTGCATGAGCAAACGAGCCGTCATGAAGCGCACCGGATAGCGCTCTGCGTTCACGCGCAGCTACTGTAGTGCGTCGATAGGCCGTGTTAATACCTACCTGTTGCTGTAACAAAGCCAGTTTCTTAATCTCCGCATCATTGCAATCGCCATTTGCCAAATGACACAATGCCTGGAAATAGCGGCGTATAATCTCCTGTTTGCTGGCTTCTCGCACCGCTTCATCATCGCTGATACAGAACCCGACCATATTCACGCCCATTTCCGTCGGCGACTTATAGGGATTGGCTCCGTAGATAGACGTGAATAGCGCATCCAGAACCGGATAGATCTCGATATCCCGATTGTAATTAACGGCCGTCTTACCGGTTGCCTCCAAGTGAAACGGGTCAATCATATTGACGTCCTGCAAGTCAGCAGTAGCCGCTTCATAAGCCACATTAAGCGGATGTTTGAGCGGCAGATTCCATACAGGAAAAGTCTCAAACTTAGCGTATCCTGCTTCGTGTCCATGCGTATGCTCATTATATAGCTGACTCAGACATACCGCCATTTTACCACTACCCGGTCCGGGCGCTGTCACCACAACCAGTGGACGAGTCGTCTCTATATAGTCATTGCGGCCAAAACCGTCTTCGGATGCTATCAAATCCACATTATGTGGGTAGCCGTCAATGATATAATGATAATAGACACGAATCCCTTTTCGCTCCAGACGCTGCCTGTACGCATCAGCAGATCGCTGACCCGAATAATGAGTGATGACCACAGCTGAAACAAGAAAACCTCGCTTAGTAAACTCCTCGCGAAGCCGAAGCACATCCTCATCATAGGTGATACCTAAATCCTGACGCACTTTATTTCGCTCGATATCTTCTGCCGAAAGGACAATCAGAATCTCCAACGAGTCCTGTAGCTGCGTTAACATGCGCAGTTTGCTGTCCGGCATGAATCCCGGAAGCACACGACTCGCATGCATATCATCGAACAGTTTGCCGCCTAACTCAAGATATAGTTTGTTGCCAAACTGCGCTATTCGTTCGCGGATATGCTCCGACTGTATGCGAATATATTTATCATTATCAAAAGCTAAAGCCATTTTATAATATGTTAGGTACGCTCGTGCGCATGCGCGCATGATTAACTCTCTTTCTCTTTTTTATTACCTTCTTCATCATCCTCGTCATGATGATAATAATGATACGAACGGTAGGCTTTATCATCCTTAATGAGTTTGCCGTACAACTTGCCGTAGATTCTACCATAGCGTTTAGAGCGGCTGTTGTTACCTCCATATCCGTAGCCGTAGCCTCCGTATCCACCATATCCGAGGTGACCATAGCCGTATCCGCCATATCCACCGTAACCGTAACCGTAACCGGAACCGTACGAGTGGCGGCCTTCTGTCGGTATATCAGACAAGACGAGTTGTATCTTCTCCGGCTGATCCACTACTTCTTGCATTTGTTCCAATGTCTGCTTGCAGAAGGATTTATTGGTTTGCATACAGCGGATGATAAACAAGCACATATCGCATTTTTCTATGACGGCATAGGCGTCCGGTACCAAGCCAATAGGCGATGTATCAATGACTATATAGTCATATTCTTCGCGCAAGTCCTTGATCATTTCAGCCAACTTATCCGTATGAACTAATTCTCCCGGGTTAGGTGGAATGGTACCTGCGCGCATAAAGTCGAATGCAAACGGTGTATCTTTCACCATAATATCCTTGAGTTCACAATCGCCAATCAGATAATTGGAAACACCATCTCCATTCTCCAAACCTAACTTGGTGTGGATATTCGGTTTACGAAGGTCAAGGTCTATCAGCAGGGTCTTTCTTCCGGTCATTCCGTACAGCGCCGCCAGGTTTGTGGACAAGAAAGTCTTACCGTCACCTGATTCGGTAGAGGTAACACAAATGACCATTTTCTCTTTGCGTCGGAGGATGAACTCCATACGCGTACGGATTGCACGTAACATCTCCGCGTAACTGGATCGAGGCGAAGCACGAACGAGTGTAGGATTCTGACTTCTCGCATGCCGGAGTGTACCAATCAGACGGAACATCTTCAGTTTGACTACATCCTTTGGCGAACGAATCTTATTGTTGAGCAACTCGCTCAAAATAATCAATACCAATGGTATCAAGAAACCAATAACGAGATATGTCGTTGTTGTTTTCTTTTTGGCTTTGACATTCATGATGGCCGTTGTACGTGCCTTGTCCATGATGGAGTTATCCGGCGTGTTGGATGCTTTCTGAATCTCCGCCTCGGCGCGTTTCTGCAAGAAGAAGGTATAATAGTTGTCGTCGATGCGGTAATTACGCTCGATGGCCACCATTTGTAATTCTTTCTCCGGTAACTGTCGGATGGAATGCTCCACTTCTTTATACCGTTGTGCCAAGTCTTCTTTCTCTATCTCCATCGAAGCCCGCATGGATGCCACCACTTCTTCAATCGCCTTCTTGACATTCTCGATATCCTTGGTATATTTGGCATAGTACACGTTTTTCTCCGTCAACTCGCCGCGCTGGATTCGTAAGTCGTTGAGTTGCTGCACCAGACCAACCAACAACGGTTCGCTGATACCCATCGTCGTAGGAGCTATTACGGCATCTTTCTCAATGTTTTCGTGGATATATTTAATCAAATAATCAAAATAGGTCTCACGCAACCGCAGCGCCAGCTTCTGCTGGTCATACCCCGCTATCCTGCTCATCAACTGACCGGCATACGAATTGACATCCACAAACTTGTTCTCTTGACGGAAATTCGTCATCTCGCCTTCACTGACCTGAAGCGAGGACTGCAAGTTGTCTAATTGCTGGTTGATAAAACGAATGGAGTTCTCTGCCACTTCGTTTTTCTGCTCCAAGTTCTGCAGCAAGTATATCTTGGCCAATTCATCAATGAACTCACAATCGCGTTGCGGTGTCTCGCTCGTCAACGAAAGAGCTAAAACAGTTGAACCTTCTGTCACAAACGACAGACTCAAACGGCTCATAAACTCATCCACCAACGACTCATGCGAACGGAAACGGAAATAAATCTTGCCGGAATTGACCATCAGTTCAGTCGGCCATACAGTAATATCAAAAATACTGGTATGAATGTGTTCGCCATACCGGGCTTCAATCGACAAGGGTGTATTCTCATCGGTAGAAGTGATTCGAAGTGCACCATCGCCCTCAAAATTCACTTGATATAGAATACCGTAGGCTCGCGGATCCAGATGCGTATATTCCACGATAATAGGTGTCTGACGATATAGTTGGCGCGTCTTGAAACGTCCCTGCGTGATATACTCCACATTCAAGAACGGCAAGGAATCCACCACTCTGCTCATCAAGTCGTACGAACCCAACATGATCATCTGGTTGTTGACATTCTTATAACCGGCATCAACACCAAATCCTTGCATCAGAGCAGAAGCCGAACCGCCATACGTGCCACTCTCCTTGATGACAATCGTGCCTTGCGAATAATAAGACGGTATCCAACGTCTGTTCTTCAGCATCGCCAAACCTAATGCTATCACTACTGCAATAACAAACAAATACCAGTAATGCAAGAATGTAAACAACCACTCTAACGGATTGAAATTCAGCGTATTTTCCTCCTCGTCGTTGTTCTGCTGCGGGTCTTGCTGATAATACTGCTGATTTCCACCGGCTTGGTAATAGTTGTTATTACCATACGGCTGATAATACTGATTGTTACCGCCGGGATGGTAATAGGCATTATTCCCGCCCGGATTGTAATATTGATTATTGTCACTCATATCTTATAAATGATTATCTATCAACTATTTATACATATATGCCACATAATTCAACACGGTTGTCAGGAGTGCCACACTACTGGTAATCAAGCCAATGAATCCCGAATAATTCGGCACTTTATAGAAACTACCCTTCTCCCTTGCCACATAAATGACATCGTTCGGGTACACATAATAGTATTTTGAATCGATGATGGAATTGGTACGCATATCGAACTCCAGTATTTCGGGTTCCTGTCCGCCGTCGCGGGGACGGATGATGCGTATATGCCGTCTGTCACCACTATTCATTACATCACCGGTCATTGCCAAGGCCTGGAAGATATTCATCTTCTCCTTGTATATATAATACTGTCCAGCGTGTGCGTCTCCGATAACCGAGAAATACTTGTTGTATAACGCTAATTTGACGTCCGCATCCGGAATGATTTCCCGGAAAGCAGTACGTAAAGCATCCTGCGCTTCCTCTTCCGTCAAACCGGCCACTTTAATCGGCTGCAAGAAAGGTATATCAATTGTACTGTCCGGATACACGCGGTATGAATTGGCGTATTGAGTACTGATATTGGCATTGTTTGTTCCTAACATTTTACTCATCGTCTCATCCAGCGTCACCAGACGATAGATTATCTCATCGTTCACTCGGATGCGATATGGCTCATAGGGAACCGAATCATACACAGGTAACTTGTTTTGTTTTGTCGGTTCTTGCAGATAACCAATCACGCGGTGACTGTAACAACTGCTCATCAATATAGTAACGAGGCATAATATGAAAACTATTATCTTTCTCATTTTTTTGCCCCCTTTCCATATTTGTTCACGTGATTGATACCGGTCTGAACAATCGAATAGATGAACACACCAAATGAGATAGTAGCTGCTGTCACACCTATCACAGTCGTTACATGGTTGATACCGAAACTATATCCCGGAATCTGGCGGATATAAATGATATCATTCGGCTCGATGTAGTAATATTCGGAGTTGACGAGATCTTTGGAGCGCGCATCAAAAGTCTTAATGGTTGTCACTCCTTCTTTCTCACGCACGATTTTTATCTCTTTGCGGCTGTTGAACTCACCCAAGTCGCCTGCCATCGCCAGCGCCTCAAAGATGGTCATTTTCTCCTTATTAATCATATAACGCCCGCTCTGAGCACCTATAATGGAGAAACTGCGGTTCACTATATTCACCTCCACAGAGATAGTGCTATAACCTGGAATCTCTTTGAGTAGCGTACCTAATTCTTTCTCCAACTCACGTTTCACCTCTCGAGTTGTCAGTCCGCGAACATAGATTTTGCCGATAGTCGGGAAATCAATGTTTCCATCCTCATCCACCAGATACGTGTACAAATCATACGAGCCGTATGTGCTTCCACGCCCCATTTGTTGACGCATATACGACGCATTACTTCCGCCGGCATTGTACATTTTCATGACGCTCTCGTCCAGCGAATAAACATATACATACAGGCGGTCGCCTATTCGCAGTTGATAATCCTCAAAACTAAGCGTGTCAGCATAACTCGGAATATACTTGTCCGGCTCTTGCATATAGTTCACTTTCCGAGCAGTCACACAACTCGACAGCAGAAAACCAATTATTGCAAGAATAAATATGTATCTAAAAATTTTCATCAAATGACTAAATGTCTTAATAAATGTACAAATGGTAAATGATTAAATGGTAAATAAATTAGCGTTTCTCATCCCATCCGAATGGGTGTTTGGCTAATGGCAATTTAGCTAATGGATGATAGTCGCCCACAAGACCTATCGGTTCAGCATGACGAATCTCTGCAACGGTCTCAACACACGGCCGTGCCTCGCTGATACGGAAACCTTTGCCGGCAAGTATCTGCTTGTAACTCTCCGTATGTAACTCCGTAAAACCTTGACTGAACTCGAACGCTTCACCATCGATACTGAGTGTCCTGTATGTACGTTTCTCGCCTTGCACAGCATTCGCCGGCAGACAGTCCGCATTGATACTCAGAAAATAACGCACACGTGCTTTCTCCAGCTCCAGATATCCGGCTACGCGGTCAAAGGACATCACATGAACGATATTTTTTTTCACCGGACCGAACACCCACTGCAGCATGTCATAGAAATGCACACCGATGTTGGTGGCTATACCGCCACTCTTGTGCACATCACCTTTCCAACTCGAGTAATACCATTTACCGCGACTGGTGATATACGTCAAATCCACATCATAGATCTTGTCTTTCGGTCCCTGCTCCACTTTTTGCTTCAACTCTCGTATCTTCTCATGTAAGCGCAGTTGAAGAATCGTATAAGCCTGATGACCCGTCTCTTTCTCTAGTTCGAGCAAGTTGTCAATGTTGTATGGATTGAGCACCAGTGGTTTCTCGCAAATCACATTGCATCCCAGACGCAGACCGTATCGAATGAACGCGTCGTGCGTGTAATTCGGCGTGCAGATAGACACCCAATGAAGCGGGTTATCTGTGCGCATTTGTTTGGAGCAGAAACGGTCAAACTGCTCATTCTCAGTATAAAACGAACAATCCGGGAATGACGAATCCAATCGTCCGACACTATCGAACTTATCGTATGCCACCAACAGGTTGTTACCTGTTTCTGCAATCGCTTTGATATGTCGCGGAGCGATATATCCCGCCGCACCAATCAATGCAAAATTCAATTTCTTATCCATTAATTCTAAAATCTAAAATCTCAAATCAAAAATCGTTTTATAAAATTTTTACAATTTTGTAAAACATATTCCAAGTACCATTGTTTGCTGTCATTCGTCCAGCGTTGCGGATGCGTTGTCATCATCACATGCTTCGGCAAGCTACCCTTTTCTATCGCCGCTATCAACTCCTGCGTCGTATGCCACGTCAAGCCTTTCTTCGTCCACTCTTCTTGATAACCGGGTATTTTATCCCGCACACTCACTTTATAACCGTCCCAACAACGTCCCGTGTCCGTTAGATAGAACACATCGCTAAAATCCGTGTCCAGATACGGTTCACCAATCACACCCAACTCCTTATAATCGTATTTCTTCCACAAATCTTTCCCGTCCCATTTACTCGTCGGTGCTCCGTGCATACAGATCGTTTCCACCGCATAATACTGACGAAAATAATCAAGCCACGTCTTAAAATGCGACCATGCTTGGTCCACATCTCCGTTGCACAGACTCATATCCTCATAGTGATACCCGATCTCATGTCCCAATTGTGCAATCGCTTTAATTACTTCCGGCACATTGCTCTCCTTCCCTACCCGAAAATAATACGTTGCCCTGGCGCCTAACGAATGTTCAATCTGTGCGGTCTTCAAACTATTCAACGGCTTCGCATCCACGTCATGGCGTAATATCACGAATCTCTCGTAATCTCGAGATTTCGCGGTCACGTAATCCCGATAAGGAATCAACTCGTACCCCTTTTCTATCAACCGCTCCAACAGTTCCCGATATATGTCCAGTGAGAAATCTTTCAATTTAATTCTTCATTTTTAATTCTTAATTTCGACTATCATCTCTCTGCACGAACAGGATTTTCGAGGAAATCTTTATACGCCAGTTTAATTCCGTCTTCTAATTCGGTCTTATAGGTCCATCCAAGCGCCGTTGCTTTGCTGACATCCAGCAGTTTACGCGGAGTACCATCCGGCCTTGTCGTGTCCCACAAAATCTCGCCTTCGTAACCGACCACTTTTGCCACCAACTCCGTCAACTCCTTGATACTCAACTCCTTGCCTGTTCCTGCATTCACCGTCTCGTTGCCCGAGTAGTGATTCATCAGGAACACGCACAGGTTCGCTAAATCGTCAACATATAAGAATTCCCGTAGTGGTTTGCCTGTTCCCCAACACGTCACACTCTTTGCTCCACTCACTTTTGCCTCATGGAATCGGCGTATCAATGCCGGCAGCACATGACTGTGCTCAGGATGGTAATTATCGTTCGGACCATATAAGTTCGTCGGCATCACAGAAATATAATCCGTCCCATATTGGCGATTCAAAAACTCGCAGTACTTCAATCCGCTTATCTTCGCCAGCGCGTACGCCTCGTTCGTCTTCTCCAACTCACCCGTCAGCAGACAACTCTCTCTCATCGGCTGCGGTGCCAGACGCGGATAAATACAACTGCTTCCTAAAAACTCCAGTTTCTTGCAACCGTTTTTCCACGCCGCATGAATGACATTCATCTCCAGAATCATGTTGTCATACATAAAATCTGCCAGTGCATTCTGGTTTGCCACGATACCGCCCACTTTAGCTGCCGCCAAGAACACATACTCCGGCTTCTCCTCCGCAAAGAACTGTTCCACCGCTTCTTGCCGGCACAAATCCAATTCTCTGTGCGTGCGTGTCACAATATTGGTATAACCTTGCCGCTGCAATTCCCTTACAATCGCACTTCCCACCATTCCTCGGTGGCCAGCTACATATATTTTTGAATCAAGTTCCATTTCAAAAACCTAACGTATGTTGAACCTATGTTTGACCTATGTTTAACCTATGTTTGTCGTTATCCGGATTTTTATTTTACAATTCCTTTCTCCAAATACTCGGCGAGGTTAAAATGCTCTCTCGTCACTTTCTGCATATCGTGCTTCACCATCAGTTCCACCAACTCTTCAAAACTCGTACTCTGCGGATTCCAACCCAACTCTCTCTTCGCCTTACTCGGATCACCTAACAGATTCACTACATCCGTTGGACGGTAGAAATCAGGGCTCACTGCTACCACAACTTGACCCACCGTAACCGGTAACCCTTCACCCGTAACCGCTGCTACTATGCCTTTCTCGTCAATCCCTTGTCCTTCCCATTTCAATTCAATCCCTGCATGCTTGAATGCCAGCGTTGCGAACTCACGCACACTATGCTGCACACCCGTTGCAATCACGAAATCCTCCGGTGTCGCATGTTGCAGAATCAACCACATACACTCCACATAATCTTTCGCATAACCCCAATCGCGTAGCGAATCCAAATTACCCAAATACAAGCAATCCTGCATACCTTGCGCGATACGTGCTGCCGCCAGAGTAATCTTCCTCGTTACAAATGTCTCGCCTCTGCGCTCGCTCTCGTGATTAAACAGGATTCCCGAGCAGCAGAACATATCATACGCCTCGCGATACTCCTTGATAATCCAATAACCGTATAACTTCGCTACTGCATATGGACTGTACGGATGGAACGGTGTGTTTTCATTCTGCGGCACTTCCTCCACTTTGCCGTACAACTCACTTGTGCTCGCCTGATAAATCTTGCATTTTTTCTCTAAATGGTTCGTCCGTACTGCCTCTAATACACGCAGCACACCTACGGCATCCACATCCGCCGTGAACTCCGGTGCATCAAAACTAACCTGAACATGACTCTGCGCGGCCAGATTATAGATCTCATCCGGCTGCACTTTGCCGACCAACTTCACCAATGACATCGAGTCACTCATATCGGCATAATGCAAGTGGAAATGCGGCTTGCCTTCCAAGTGCGCAATACGCTCACGATAATCGACAGAACTGCGACGAATGATTCCATGCACTTCATAGCCCTTGTCCAACAAAAACTCCGACAGATAACTTCCGTCCTGTCCTGTAACACCTGTTATTAATGCGATTTTAGACATACACACACAAATTAGCGCGCAAAGGTACTATTTTTTTTTGATATATGCAAGTACCCGCGCGTTTTTTCTTCGAAAAAATGTGTTTTGTTAGAAAAATGGGCTATTTCGCTTTTATTTTGTCAAAACCCGAACCGAAAACGCCACTCACTTCGGCTATCGAAACCAATGCATTCGGGTCGATTTCATGAACAAGACTGAACACCAGATTACTCTCCGGTTTGCGTACCAACACCGAAATCACTTTGACCGGTTGTTTCGAATACCATCCTGTTCCGTCCAACACCGTCACTCCTCGATGAACAGTCGTGTTAATAGCAGTCGCTATCTCTTCATATTTAGAGGAATATATGAGAAAATGAACCGAGCGATGAAGCCGCGCCATCAGCCAGTCCACCGTCACCGTATAAGAAATCGTCATTGCCAGACCGTACAGCACGCGCTTGATCTGCAGATACGTAGTATTGACGCCTTCCTCCAGCATTCCTTCGGGCAACGGCAGAAAAAATGCAGACATGATTACAATCAAATCGCACAGAAGCAGGATATTACCCAGCGATATATTCCGATAATGATTGATAATCATCGCCACAATATCGGTTCCTCCGGACGAACCATTCGCCGCCAGCACACAGCCTA
>Ga0310690_10011623_pt1 | contig 10848 bp, 22 predicted proteins | sample AusTroGonzalo_MG_2_FD_207661 | JGI IMG/M metagenome (GOLD analysis project Ga0310690, IMG submission 207661) | Bovine rumen microbial communities from tropical cattle in Woodstock, Queensland, Australia - Gonzalo_04 (v2) (version 2) | ecosystem: Host-associated > Mammals > Digestive system >...
GGTCTTTGATGAATATTGTTGTATCGTTTTTTACAGTTACAGTTACATCTTCAATTCCTCTTTTAATGGTTTTAGTTTCAAAACGGTTTACTGTTAAAGTCATTTTCTCACCTCGTTTAAAATATCAAGTATTTCTAATAGTTTCATTATGTATTTTAGTTCTAAACCTGTATCGTAGGTTATTTCGATTGTTTGGTTTTTTATTTTATACTTAATCATCGTCTAATGTTGTTTGTTTAACTGTTTTTTTAACTTCTAATTCCCCGTATTGATAAGCATAAACGGGTTTTCGTAGGCATTTTGTCATTTGTTCGGCGTGAATGTCTGCTTTGCGGTATAAATCTTCTTTGTTTTTTGCTGTTATTTTCGTAGCGAATAATACACTATATTCTACCATAAAATTATCCCTCCTGCTTATTTAAAACAACAAGTAACTTGTATTTCAAAGCAGAATCCACTTCATTATCTAAAACCTTTTTAATCTCATCTAACTTCTCCTGTTTACCACAAGCTTTCCTTTCAGAATCATGTAAACTTGCAAGTATTCTTTTAGCATCATCTCGTTCACAATTTAACATACTAATTGCTTTATCGTATTTTTCTTTAATATCAAAGTATTTGCCTTCTAATTCTTTGTAATCGTTTACAATGTTTTTTTCATGTTCTTTGATGACTTTGTTTAACCAGTAATCCATTAGTTGAGTATCACTTAACATTACCCTCACCAATTCGCCTTAAAAGTTCACTTCTTTTCTTTTTCAAATCATCACATTCATTTTGCTTCTCAAAATACTTCTGCTCCCAATCAGAACTAATCTTCTCCATTTTTTTCAAATCATGATTTAATTGGGATAATTTTTCCGCTAATTGTATAATTTCAACCTCTTTATTATCCAACTCCCTCTCCAATTCCTGAATATGTTTTTTCAAACCAATATTCTGTATTCGCAGACCTGCTTGTTTATCTGCTTTTCGTTGGATGTATGAGAGGATGAATACTGCGGTTTCTTTATCAATTTCAATCATCATTATCACCAAAATCATCAAATTGTTTTAAAAGTTCTCTTGTCTGCTCCTCATCTAAATCAATACTAAAACTAACTTCATTATCTGGTTTATACGGTTCAGAATTACAATGACAATGGATGTAACTATTCGTATAATCAAACCAGTAAATTATTTTAATAGCCAAATAAACTATTAACTCAAAACAGATAATACCTACCAGATATTCTAATATCATTTATCATACACTCCAATAATCTCATTCTTTGAATTAACAATTAACTCATCAATCTCAATTTCATGAGTTTTCACATAATCCTTAACTAACATTTGCAATAAAGGATTAATTTCCTCATGTACATGGTGTTCTAATGTTTTGAAGTTTTTACCAGCATATTCCACTCCAATCGTATTAACCTCCGCTATCTTATTAGATAAGAATTTATACCGACCATCAACCTCAATCATCTTACTCTGATATTCATTATAGATTGCTCCAATAAAAAAGAAATCCAATACACTCAAAACACCAATAAAAGCTAATATAACATCCATTTTTAATCACCTACATAAACGTCCAATTAATTCAAAATCCTTACAAGCTATCATCCCAGGACTAATATTTTTATGATGAAAACTACATCGTGGAGTACCCATTGGATAGATCCAGATTGGTATGTATTCATCTGCATACTTGCAGTCTTGACATCGTAGGATGTATGGTTTGTTTGTGTTGCAGTATGGTTTTTTTATTGTTTTAATCAAGTGTCTTGGTTTGTAGTCTTGTAAGCGTAGTTTTTTCATGCTCCACGATACCTCTCTTCGTGTTTTCCTTTGTGTCTTTCAATGCCATGTTTTTGGCATAATCTTTCAACGGATTTTTGTTTCCAACCGTTTTGTATTAGTTCATCTCGGATTGTTTCTGCATCCTCCCTTGAATTGTATACTCCGAAAACATATGTTTTACTGCGTTTGTTTTTTCTTTTGAGTTTTTTTCGGATTAGGTATGTACCATTGCGTTCGAGTATATATGTTACTGGGCTTCTTGCTTTTGTTGGTGGTAATTTTTTAATGTTTGTGCCTTGTAGTATGGTTTTGAGATTAGTTTTATGTTTGATTAGGCATTCTTCTAATCCCATTCCTTCTCGTAGGTCTTGGGTTATTTCTGCTGGTATCATATTTTATCACTTTATTCCCATATGCTGATTTCAACAGTTATAATATCCATTTTTAATCGTGGTCTTTTGAGTCTTGGACGAGGTAACATTGCCCTTTCCATATACACTTTCACAGGTAGCAGATAATCCCCGTCAATTATGAATCCTTTCATTATTTTACATCTCCTGGTTATAATAAGAAATAACGAGGATTATTGATATTATAACCAATAATCCTGTGCAGATTAGACTGTATAAGGTCATTCGTTCTCACCATCATCATATAATTTTATCACATCAGTGTTGATTGTTTAGTTACAACTGGTTTCTTATATGGTACTTTACCTTCCCTAACATCTTTCGGTAAGCAGATGAAGTAATCCCCACCATCGACACAGTTCCCTGAACCAATCCTTGCCCTTTTTATGCACATATGACAAGCAATTGACTTGTAACTGTCCTTATCCCATTCTCGCCAGTTCCTCCAATCATCCTCATCCGTCGGGTCATCAACAAACATATTTGGATGTGGATTGTTTTTGATTGTCCAACCACGTGGGTCTTGCAAATTAGAAATTACTTTACCCATTTGTTATCACTCTCCTTGAACATTTCGTTTACTATTGCTGTTATTACTGTTGTTGTTACTGCATTTCCGCAGCATTTGTAACGTTGTGTATCACTTATTTCTTCACCATCTTTCCCGTATTTTGTCCAGTCATCAGGGAAACCCTGTAATCTCTCACACTCCCTTGGAGTTAATCTCCTTATCTTATAACCATCATAAACTCCTGACGGTTCATTCTCTTCTCCCATATTAGCACATTCCACTTGTCTTGCAACATATGTATCTTGTTTTTTTGATAATGGAGTATCACGTGGGCGAGTTGTTACCGCATAAGCACATTCTCCTCTCTCTCTCTCTCTGTGGTTACATATGTTTCATCATCAATCTTGGTGAACTCTTTTTGTATCTTATTCATCTTCCCCCCCCATCTGTGAGGATTTTTATAGGGGCTTTGTAATCTGTGCTGCATAAACAAGGGCTTAATCCGTTTATGCTGTAAATGTTCCCGGATTGATGTCCGTTAATTGTTCCTATTCGTTTCATCTGTATACCATCCGTTATTTCCTGCCGCGTTTAATGTTACGCTTAAACCGTTGATTGAATAGACTCTGTTTGATTGAGTTGTTTTTTTGTAGTTATTTAGTTGTTTCAATCTTCTATCGGACTTTGTATAATCCGGTTTTTCCACCTTGTCCTCCACCGTTGGCGGATAGTGTTGTTGCCAATCCTGTGGAGTCATAGACTTTTTGTGCTTGATGGGCTGTTGGGTTAAGACATTTAAGCTCTCTCTCTCTCTACTTTATCTACTGGGTGGTTCGAGGATAATCTGACTCCCCCCCCCATTATGACCGTTACAACCCAAAGTATTCATCAATTCATCACCTTTATGAACCCTACCTTGTCGAACACCATAATAAGTGTTGCTTACTTTTCCATTATTCGTTTGGCAGTTTCTTCGGACAGATAATACTTGCCCTCCACATTCTCTTCGAGAATATCCCTCAATAAAAACTCTCTCTCTCCTTTGGGGCACTTGGAAATCCGCCGAGTTAAGTAATGACCATTGCACATTATACCCCAAGTCGGCGAGAACTTTAAGTATTGTCTGGAAAGTTTCTCCCTGGTTGTGAGATAATAAACCTCGAACGTTTTCCAATAGAAAATATCTGGGTCTTTTGTCTTTGAGAACCCTTGCAATCTCAAAAAAGAGAGTTCCTCTGGTGTCATTGAACCCTCTTCTTTTTCCTGCAATAGAAAACGCTTGACATGGGAATCCGCCAACCAGGAAGTCAAAGTCTGGTAAGTCTTTGGTATTGATTTTTGTTGCATCTCCGTAGTTTCTATGGGTTGGAAAGTGCCGTTTATAAATTGATATTGCAAATTTGTCCACCTCGCAGAAGCCAACACATTCAAAGTCATAGTCAGATTGCTGTAAACCATATTCAAAACCACCAATCCCACTAAACATTGAAAAATACTTCATACTATCCACCATTCACTTCTTATCCAGCCACCATTGCTCCACAATAACCTTTGCAATACTATCCACAGTAGCATTCTTAAACAAATTAGTTAAAGCCACATTCACTATCGCAGATTTAGTTATAATGGATTTCTGATTATTTTCCACTAATTTGTTTATCATTTCGTAGTTTTCATCGGATAAGGTAACACCTATCCGATTATATTCCTTTTTAGCCATTATTTATTCCTCGCTTGTTATACTGATTTTAACCTTAACTAATGTTTTCAAAAACGAAACCCTACGTTTCAAATGACCAATACGGAACTCCAATGCTTTAATCCTCGCCTTATCCTTATCCAACATTTCCTTAACATACTTCGCACGTGTCTTATCGTTATTACCACCATACTTTTCCTTAATAACATCCCTACCAGTTTCAGACTTCTCTTTAACAGCATCAGCCAATAACTTCTCGGATGCTTTCTCATAATCCTCTTTTGCTTTATACAATTCCACTTCTTTATCGAATAATTCATCAACAGATTTCTCCCATTCGTTTAAGCAATCTTGAACACTCATCTCCATATTCGGAGCAGATGTAACCTCAACAAAACGGTCAAACAAAAACTCCGCCTGACTCTTATTCTCACAAGGGAAAAACCATCCCTTAACAGTATTCTTAACTAACCATCTACCAGTACCATCATCCAACGGTTCAATAGTATAAACATTCATAAACTCACTCCTAATCTCCTTAAAATATCACGTTCCTCATCCACCAAAGTATTCATATCCTGAATCTTACTCATCAATTTCTTACGATCTGTTTCGTTTTTAATTTCTTCACGTAAGATAATCTTACGATTCTTTAAGACCCTTAATTCTTCTTCGAGTTGGTTTGGCATTATACACTCTCCTTTTAATTTCTTGAATGCGATTTAAATCCCAATCGCATTCATTCATTAATTCAACAAATAATTTCGCTCTTTCCTCACCACAGATACTTGTAACATACTTGTTTCGTTTGCTTATGCGGTAGTAATCTCGTTCTATGTGAGTATAGTTTTTCGGTTTCCAACGAGCTCGGTTTTTCTTATTCCTATTGTGATACCTTTTGGTTATCAAGCCCTCTTCAACCGCTCGTTTGAAATAACTTTTATAATTACTTTTAGACAAATTCAACTGCTCACAAATATCCTTCGCAATAACACCATCATTATACAGTTTAACAAACTCATCCAAAAACTCATGATAGTTACTTGACTCACTAATAGTAAAATTCACCATAAAACTATTCACCATAATCCCTGATATACTTCGCAAACGAAACAGCACCTTCCGCACCCTCAAACTTATCATGATACTTCTTATGACAAGACTGACACAAAGTAATCAAATTAGAAGTATCCCAACTAATATGAGGATACTTACTCTGCGGAAAAATATGATGCACTTCCAAAGGTTTATCCCGTTCACCACAAACCTGACAACAATTATCATCACGTGATTTAACACCACGCTTAATCAAAGCCATTTCAGGTGAAGATTTAGTAACACCAGATGGTACATTATTATTCGTATGCACATGAACTTCTCCATAAACGTTAACTTCCAATATAACACCTCCAATTCTTTACAATATCCAAACAAACCGGAATATTCCATCCAGCTTCTTTACATAATTCAACTAATTTTTTAGCCACATCCTTTGAAGTAACGAAACCAAAATAAACAACGTTCCCATTGATATTCTTTTGAATAGCCCAACCATACTTACGCTTGTAATAGTATTGACCATTGGATTGTTTCCGGGGTCTGCGACTAAAACCATATTCCATTTTAACCTGCTTTGAGAACTCTTTAAATTCTTTAACAGTTAGACCGTATTTTTTACGGAGTTCCACAGTATCCAATTCATTACTGAATAAGTAATCGTTGCAGAAATCATCATGGATACTGTCGAAATCCACATATTTCCCTTCTACAATATTGAAATTCATTGTATCGCTTCCTTAAAGTATTCATTAAAGAAATAATCATACTCATGAGTTAAATGTTCAAAATCCTCATCTAACACATAGAATTTACAATAATCATCCATATCACGTATACCTCTACCATACGCTTGTTGAAGAGGTTGAACTGTCTGATAAGCATACCAGGATGGATCAAGTTTCCTACGAATTTTGATTTGTTGGCTGCCAAGACTTGGATATGGAACTTTGAATAATATCTGGAATCGACATTTATCTCCTTTGAAATCAACACCATCTTTTAATCCTGCTCCAACAAGGACTCTATTTGTTGTAGCATTCTCGAAATCTTTAATGGATTGTTCTCTTGTATTACCATAGGCAATCCATAATCGTTTACTGTTCAAGTGTTTTTTTATCCACCATGCTTGTTGATTACTGCTTGTATGGATGACTCCTTTCTCATCAGAATGAGCGGATAATATCTTTTGAATATACTTCAAGATATGTGGATTTCTCCAAGCTTCTTGTCGCATACTACAAACATACTGTCTTATGATTGGACGGTTTTCTACTGGGAATGGACTTTTAGCATAAATGTAATGTGTATCATCAACATTCAAACCATTCCATTCACAGAACTTGTCTTTACTGCCGAGAGTACCGGTCATGAATAAACGATTACGTCCAAAACCAAGTAAACTACCAGAATACCGTTCAACAGACAATGGCTTCAAAACCATATTCAAATAATCCCTAAAACCATTAACCACTTTATCAGCAACAATCTCCTTCCTTAACGGTAACTCAATAACAAAATCACCAGATACTAACTTACGAATCATACGCTTATACTTCGCCAATAAAGAATCATGCTCATTCTGATTCGGAAACTCCCAATTAGGCAACAACTTCTCCTTATCCAAACACTTCTCAACAATGCTAATCCAGTAATCAACATCATTAATACTCTTTAAAGCCCCACCTTTCGCTACTGATTCAAAAATATCAAAACCATATCTTTTGAAAATTTTATGTCGGCTTAAATTATCACTAATCAAACTCATAACTTTCTTTTCAAAGTTATGTGCCTCGTCAAGTATCAGTAATTCACGTGTATCCCATTGTCTTGCATAATTACCAGCATAATACAAGTAATCGTAATTGGTTAGGACATTTGCACTATCTTTTGCATATCCTAATTGTGTTAGGTATTCACAATCACTACACTTTTTTTCACCGGTATCTTCAACACTACAATCTTTACAAGTGCCTCCATAATTACAAAGATAATTACTCCTACCCTTAATTTCCGTTAACATAAAACTAAAATCATCAAGGTACTGATTCTGCAACTGCTTTGTCATAGTCAATATATAGCTATCACCACACATTCTCGCAACAGTAGTGGCAATAGCAGACTTACCAATACCAGTACCTGCCTCTAAAATAATATTATGATAATCAGAATCCAACGCTTCTTTAATATTATCAATAATATCAACTTGCTGCGGACGAGGACTATAATTCCTTAATGTCCATAAATCCATATCCATTCACATCACCATCTAATATCATTTTTCGGAATTTAACCAGACGAGAAATATTATGCTTAACTAAATCAAGTTTCCTTAATAGGAAATTGAAATCTAAATCACCACAATAACAACCTTTAAAGTAATTGTCATGTAATCTTTTCAAGTCATAATACTCTCGCTGCAATTTCGTAATTTGTCTTTCCAAACGATCACGATTTTCATTGAAGATACAATAGGTTGGATGAGTACAACATTCATGCTTATTTCCATCTGAATAGTTACAAGTATTCATTATTCCACGCTCGGATAAACAAACTCCATAAACTCATCAAATGGTACAAGAATGCCACGTTTGTCCTTTGCACCAAATCGGACTTTCTTATACTCCCATCCAAGTAATTGAGCAATGCTTTTCAATGAACCAATCTCATCAATATCCTTTTGGAGTAATTTTTTAAATCCTTGATTTAGGAAAATGGATTTTTCTTGATTCCAAGGTTGATGAGGAGAAGCCCATTCAAAAGCTCTTTCATCCAACAGATGCCAGTACAAATGTTCAAACTCACCACTTTTACTGGAACTAACATCACCATCATCATAAAAATTAATTTTCTTACGAGCATTATACAATTCACGTGAGAGTATGACTTGGATTTCCTCAATAATGACATTATCCAAATCCTCTAACTCTTTGTCTTTACTCCATCGTTGTAACCATTCAGGAGTATTCTTGTAACCTGCTTTAATGTAACATTCTTTTATTAGAGTATCAGCGAAATCCTTCCAATCATCAGATAATAGATTAGGGTTTCTCATGACAGTACGTAAAGCAACACGTCCAAGGACTTCCAACTCTCTTAAACAACTCCTTGATGGATTTTCTACATTGAATTTCTTTTCAAATTCTTTTTTGATTTCACCAGTTTTACGCTGATTATAATCGAAATCAATAATAAACAACCGACGATATAAACTGTCCATTTCTGGAATGAAACTATTAGCAGTAAAAATCACAGGGCTAAAAGCAGAATAGACTTTACCTTGAACTTTCCGACAAACTTTCAATTCAACACTATTCTTAACAGTTTCAGTAGTGTTTTCATTCTTAAATGTTGCTTTCGGTTCATTGACAATAGTTAAACCACAATCCCTTGATACTGCAACTCCAATACGGTAATCTGAATTGAAACTTGCACCACCAATATTCATTTTATCATCGGGAACTCCGTAGAAAAATGAACTGATTTTACCAAGGGTTGTTTTACCTGATTGACCAGCACCTACAAGGTATAGCCATGGAAACCAGTTTGCACCGGCTTGTTTACGTGCATAACTAAAAATAGAAACCAATCCCCATTTTAAGACAGTAGCGAGTACAGTAGCTTCTTTACTGTATGCTTTATGTAATTCATCCAGTATTTTAATAGCAGACTGCACCTCTTCCATGGTGGGTTCGGTTACGCTTAATTTAACAATCAAGACTCTATCATTATGATAATAAACTCCTTTATTATCGATGGTATCTTTTATGACTGCTAAATGATTGTCAATCATCCCATTAATCATTGCAGAAAGAACATCACTCATTAATTTTTTATTATGAGAATATCCTGCATTGATCAACATTAACTCAATGTCTTTGATGGTTGCTCCACCGTTTTCACTTTGAGTAATGAATAAACGATTAGAAAATTTAGACTTCCAAGTAATCTTAAAAGTACGGGTTGATTCAATGAACGGGCTATCGTAGACCAGTAATTCGTATGGTACTGCCTCGATAACTGGTGTTTCTTTAACATCAACCTCGCCTTTACTGTCTTGATACTCTTTCAAATGAAAGACTTTTTGATTAATAAAATCAACTTTAACTTTCTCGGAGGAATTAAGAGGAAGAGTAAAACCATTAACTTTCTCAATAGGAGTTAAAATTTTCTCTAAATCCTCATACTCCTCTTGTTTTAAGAATGTGATTAATTCTGATTTATCATGCATATTAAAAGTATTCTCATCAAAAATATCTTCGAGAATACTTTCATCAATATGCACAACAGATGATAAAATATATCCAGTATCTTCAATAGAATAACCTTCATCGCATAACCATTGAGCCAAAGGTAAGCAAATAGACTCTTTGAAATCAGTATCTGAATAATCAAGACTATGTAAGAAGCTGATTATCTTTTCGATTTTAGCGTCTTGCTTAACCTTTTTTTTGGCTTGGCTCATACTGATTACACTCCCATAGTTTTAGATTTCATCTTCGCTTATAATACGGAAAGATTTGTATTTGAAATCTCCACTATCAATCATGATAACCTTAAAGTATAATTCCTCCATGTTATCCAAGATGTTTCGGAGTTTATCCAAGTTTACGGTTAAACGATTATAGGTTCTTGCTATCCCTGGTGCTTTTAACTCCATTAATCCCATTTGAAGAGCATATAATTTTGAAGATGGATATAAATCCTTATGGACAACATCCATAGATTTAAGGTTGATTGGGATGATGTAAGCTTCCTCATTAAGGTCATCAGTTACCACTAATTTAATTTGGAAATTAATGTTTTTCTCACCAGTTTCCTTATCTTCCCATTCAATCTTTTCAGGAACTCCTAACTGGGGTTTACCAGCAAAAACACCTTCTACTGGTAATTGTTTTAAACTCCTGGTCCAGTAATTCGCAGGTATATTAATACCTGATGAATCTTCAACGAAATCTGCTTCTACTCCAAACTCTTCTAATACTGCTCCATAATCAAAATCTGTTTCTGATGGTTCATCACCAACAGTTTCAACATATTTAGGGTCTACTGCCATGCTTTATTCCTCCTCTTCTATAATTTCTGTTTCAATAAATTCAACTTCATCTTCATTGTTTTCAATATTCTCTTCGCTGCTAAACTCTACTGGCATACTTTCTTCGGCTTGTATACCGTTGATGTTTGCAAAGGATTTGAAAACTCTTGTTTCCGCAACCTTGATAATCATGTCTTTCGGATAAGATGCCCATGCATTCTGATTGGTATTGTAATACTTCATTTCAGCATAAAAGAAGTATACTCTACCATCAGATGTATGTAGGATGCAATATGCTCCGATTAATGCTCCACGTTCCATATGTCCATATTCATGAATAATATCA
>Ga0310690_10011624_pt1 | contig 10848 bp, 5 predicted proteins | sample AusTroGonzalo_MG_2_FD_207661 | JGI IMG/M metagenome (GOLD analysis project Ga0310690, IMG submission 207661) | Bovine rumen microbial communities from tropical cattle in Woodstock, Queensland, Australia - Gonzalo_04 (v2) (version 2) | ecosystem: Host-associated > Mammals > Digestive system >...
AAACAAGAACCTCAGACCTTCGCGGCTCCCATCGAGCAGCAGTACGCGCACGGCCAGGAAGAGCATCATCGCCAGGAAGAGCGGCATCAGGATCTTACTGAGGCGCTCAATCCCTTTATTCACATCGAACCAGAGCACGGCGGCTGTCATCGCGACCGGCAGGATACCGAAGAGGATCATGCGCGGCGTATTGGAGACGATGGATGTAAAATGCGCGGAGAGCCCTGCCGCATCCAATCCCGCATAGGCGTTGGTAGCTGCCTCGAAGAGGTAGTTGGCACACCAGCCCGTGACCACGAAATAGAAGCCCATGATGATATAGGCGGAGAAGATGCAGAGCCAGCCTAACCACTGCCAGCGGTTGTTACCGCTGATGGTCCGGAAAGCGCCGTACGCACTCTTGCCGGAGTTCTTACCGATAAGGAACTCTGTCATGAGCAGCGGCAGACCGAAGAGGAGCACGCACAGCAGATAAACGATGAGGAACGCGCCGCCGCCGTTCTCACCTGCCACGTACGGAAACTTCCATATATTTCCCAACCCGACCGCACTGCCGGCAGCCGCTAGGATCACACCTAATTGGGAACTAAAACCTCTGGTTTTCTCTTCGTTCATATCGGTTTAACGGCAATTCAAGTCATCGGGATAGCGCAACAGACTCTGCACGGCAGATGGGGTGTAGGCAGTGCGCGTAGCAAAGAGCGTGTACTGATAAGCCTCGTTAGGCAGGAAGCGGTACATACTCAGGTCGAGCGTCTCGCCGGCGGGCACGACCATGGTCGAGGTATCTACGTCCGGCGAAGGTACGATACGCAGGTTGACTTTCCCTGTCTCGCGATGGATCATGAGGATATTGACGCAATAGGCTTGCTCGGTACGGTTGGTGACCGCGAAAGACACGAAGCCGTCCTGCTCGATCATGCGCCACTCCAGACCTTCGTCACAGACAGGCAAGCCGCCTTGCAGCCGCTGCGCCGCCGCGATAGCCAGACAGGCAATCGAGTCATGGATACGATCTTCTTCCTCGGCACGCGTGGTCACACCGGCTAGCACCACTTGTTTGGCTTGGTTACCCTGCCCCATCGCGTTCGCCGTGAGTTGTTTCGCTAGCGATTCCAGCAGTCCGTTCGCCTTGCTCCGCGCCGCCTGAATGAAATGCAGGACGTTATCCTTCATAGGCGTAACACAGCGATAGACATTATCGTTCGCGCCATCAATAAGCACTATTTCTCCGCGCTCTTTGATATCGAGCGAGTCGAGTCGCGACACGGCTTGTTTGGTTACCGCCGCTTGCCACTCCGAACCGGTCTGCGGACAATAGAGGACTGTACCTTTGACTGAGTAGATATAGAGTCCGTTCTGCCGCTGCGCCGTAGCCGAACCAGCTACGATGAGACAGATCACGACCATCGCCGTACGCAGCCTATGCAGATGTTTGGCGATCGCCACGAAGCCCACCCATACATCGATAACGAAAGCCTGGATAGCGATGGCGATGAATGTAGTTGTGAAATTGAAATACATATGGAATACTTTAAATAATACAACACCCGGGATAGCGACAACTAAGACCATGAGGAGCAACTGCGTCAGACGCAGCGCAAGACCTTCGGCATCATCCAATCCCCATTTGAAATAGAGCATCAGGAAAGCGAAGAAGACGCAGACCACAAAGGTAATGAGCCAGATCAACCAGTCCGGCGAGACCCATATCGTCTGTCCGCGCAGGATGGTATCGAGCGCATAGGCATGAATCATCACTCCGGGCATGTCGGCATCAATCGGCGTGCGGTATTGGTCCATCGGGTTCTCTATATCGCCGAGGAGAACGATCTGTCCTTTTAGACGCTCGGCCAGCGCCGTGAGGTCTGCCTGCGGATCGATGAGCTGCCGGCAGGAGAGCGTATCGATCACCAGGTTCGTATAGAGGATATACGCATGCTCGTCGTAGGGATAGTATTTCGCCACGTGCGCTCCCACCATCCGCGCCAATTGCAGTTCAAACGACCAGACGGTATCGGTCTGCTCGTATCTCGCGGGCGTGAACGTACGCACTATATCATGGCGTGTATCCACATCCAGCACGACCGAACCGAAGGTGACGCCTTCGTCCTGCAGGATGGGTTCGAAATAGGAAGGAGGCGAAGGGCAGGTAGCCATCACGATGTTTCCGTTACTCATGATCGCTTCCACGAGCATCTCGTCGCCGTCGGCATAGAACGGAAACGTAACATCCAGACCGATAGCGGTGGTCTCAAAATCACTGAGTATCTCGAGGGCGGTCGTCACATCCTGCCGCGAACAACCGTCGATAGGCATGACGGTAATGGGGCTGTATTTAGGCACACCGGCGCGATGGGCACTGCCGTTATAAAGGTCAATGAGCTCGGGACTGTCTATCTCCGCCATTGAGTTGAATAAGTCACCTGCGGCCGTACTATGCAGCGCCATCCATGTGAACAGCAGCGTCAACACCGTGCCCACAATCGCGTCCAGCCATTGCTCCCAGGGTTCATGCTGACGCAGGTTATCATGTATCGCCTCGTGCGTGCCTCTCCGGAAACGGTGCCAGCGGCTCTCATGTTTGATTTCTTTCTTCTTTGCCATAACTAATCCAATAAGATAAATGCGGCCCAGTATTTGGGTTGCTCATAGCGTGCACGCACGGCCATCTGGGCATGCAGAAACGCTTCGCGTTTGCTCTCGTGCAGGTTGATCCAATGACGATAGAACTCGGTGGTCATCATCTGCGTCGCCTCGTCATCGACCGGCCAGAGGGACATCAGGATGGTCTGCGCACCCGCCATCTTAAACGCACGCTGCAGGCCGAAGACTCCCTCGCCCGTGATCTCGCCTTTCCCCGTCTCGCAGGCCGAGAGGATGACCAAGTCGGCACCGCGCAGGTCGAGCAGCGAGATCTCTTTGGAGGTCAGGATACCGTCCTGCACGTTCTGCGGCAACTCGCGGCTATGCCCGCGCAAGGCGATGTTCGCTCCGGCAAAGAGCAGACCGCTACGCGTCAGCGGATCGATGGACATCGACATGTTGCCCGTCGATACCGAGCGATGCGAGAAATAGCGTTGTTCGCGCGCTGTCGAATCCGTCCAGTAGAAACCGTGGGTGGCTATATGCAGGATATTCGTGTGCTGCCCGCTCAGGGCTTTGAACGACTCCTCGTTGGCTGCACCGGAGGTATAGACGCGGGTGTTGATATGGTTCGGACGCAGGATAGCGCCAATCGCTTCCACTTCGCGTTTGGTGCCCGGCAGGTAATGCACGCCGGCGCGCAGCGACTCATCCGCCACGGCGCGGGTGCCTGCGATGGACATGTTCGTATAGTGCTCGCTCTGCGCCATCAGTTCATCGAGCTCCATGTCGTAATAGATACCGCCGTACAGCACTGCCGTCGATGGCCCGGCCGCAGCATGCTGCATCGCCAACTCACGCGTAGAGGACAGGCGCACCATATGGAACAGCGAGGAGATGGTCTGATTCGCACTGAAGGGCAAGGTCTCTATCGCTATCTGATGCAGCACACCCGTCGCTGCATAATAGACCGTATCGCCGTAGTGGAGGTACGGTAGTATTTTAGACCATATCGGACGGAAGAGCGACCATCCGCCGCGGTTATAATCGTACTGCGTATCGGGATTGGTCGTTTGGAGGATAGACGTCACTTCGCGCTCTTCGAAGAGCGGTATCATGCGCGGATAGGCATCGCCGGCACGCAGCAACAAAGCCGCATACATCGTCGAGTCTTCACTGAGCGGAAGGCGCGTGAACTCGATCGCTATCTGTTTGTCGTGGAGGGCATTGCGCACGTTCGTCCAACTGATGTTCCACATCTCCTCATTCTGACGGAAAGCCGCACTCTCCCGCGTCACCTCTTTCTCCAGTGTATTGGCCAACTGCTTACAGCTGTCCAGTTCATGCGAAGTTTTACCGCTCTGTTCCATGCGGAAGATACGCTCCTTGAGTGCCGATAACTGCTCGTACTGATCAATCAACCATATTTTACCGCTCTCCTCTATTGAGCGACGTACCATCTCGGTCGAGGCCAGCAGCAGACCCTTGCTAAACAGTTCATTGTCGTACGCGAACTCTGCCACCGATGGACGTTCTTGACTGTGTCGATAGACGAACTGCATCAACTCCTCATGCTGCAGCATCTCGTTGCATTTATTCCAGAACTGCTCGCGTTGGAACTCGGACATATAATCGAGTGCCTGCTGGTAATTCTTCTTGGCGATGACTATACTCTTGCGGAAAGCCTGCTCGGCTTCGTCATAATGTGCCAACGAACTATTATACGCGCCCACATTGAACCATGCGAGCATCGTCTCCGAACTCTCATCTCCCAAAGCCTTGACAAAGATCTGCTTGGCTTGTTCGCTATACTCAAGTGCCTTTTGATAGTCGTGTTCCTGGCTGTAGGCATAGGCAATGTTAATCAGTTTCTGCGCATAGCCGGGATGGTCGGCCGAGAAGACCGTTCGGTAGGTTTCTGCCGCTTGTTTACTAATAGCAATGGCCTCATCCGTCCTTCCTATGTATGCATAGGCAATGCCCATGTTATCTTGGATGCTGGCTTCGTAGATCTTCTTATTGCGTTCATCGACATTGACGAGATTAGACAATGCCCGTTGGAAATATGCTATTGCCTGCTCATACTCCTTGGCATTGAGAGAAATGACACCAAAACCTCCGTAGCACAATGCGTACTGGACATAGGGCTCGGTGCGGGTGCGTTGCAGCACACTCAGTTCCTGACTAAGGTACTGTTTCGCATCCTTCTCATTTCCCATGTTCATATTCAACGAATAGCGGTCGTGCAGGATAGCAACGAGCATCTCATCGTGCTCCTCCCCCTGCAAGCGCGGTAATTCCGTCATCATCTGATCATTCATCTCCTCCGCCTTGAAGAACTTACCCAGGTCTTGATAGATCATCGAAGCACCACGATATATCAAGAAATAATTCCGTGCATTCTCGAGCGTCACGGACGAAAGGAGCGCCAGCACATTGCGAATCGCCTTCTCCGCCTGCTCCACATCGCCCATCTCTGCATATGCCACAGAGAGATTAAAGAGGGTCAGCACATAGTCCTCCGTGCGCTTTCCGCTGTGCAGATCCAGATACTCCAAGGCCTGACGATAATAGTTCACCGCGGTGGTATGCCAGCCCTTTTGACTGTACATCGACGCCAATTTGGAACTGTACACCGCCATGAGCAGCAACATATCTTTATCATTGCGGCCACCTTCTTCCCATTTTTTCTTGGCGCCAATGAGTACACCTTGACAATATAGCTCGCTATTCTCATCCGGCTCTTCGTCTTTATCCTGCTTGGCAGGCGTCTGTTCAGCTGTATCGGAGTCGGAGTCAGCGTTATTATTGATGAATAGCATCATCACCTGGCCCTCGGATCGCGTCAGGGATACCGTCACATCCTTGCCCGACCATATAGCAATCGGTTCGCCATCTTTCTCCCCCTCCTTATGCGGGTCTCTTCCGTACGCTTTGGTCATCTTATCGCGCAGCGTTGTATAGTCATCCTCTCCTTCCCAGTGTTTGCCTTCCGGATAAATAATCACCACACTCGTTACCTTCTGCTGATCCGGCGTGCCGTACACAATTAGGTTCGTATTCGGAACCCCGCTGATCAAGCCCTTATATAGCATGGCTTCATCGAACTCACCGAACAGCTGGAAGCCATGTTCCTGGATGTGATAGCAATAGTCTCGCATGGATTGATCCAGACTCTGGTTGAGAAACGACATATCGCCGTAGGTGTTCGGATCATACTCCATATCCACTACACAGCGCAAACTCACATCAATCAAATCCAACGAGAGCGTCACCGTGCCTCCTTGTGTTTCCCATACAGAATTGCGAACATAGAACTCCTGGCTACGCAGCATCGACTTGCGCATAAAGTCCATCACATCCCCATTGCCTTTAGGCTCCTCCTTCACTTGTTCGAGTTTACGCACACCATAAGCCTCAATCAGGCTCTTCTGCATATTCTCGTAATGCGCCTGGGCATAGGCCATATCCGGTTCAATGAACTCATAAACCACCTCCGTAATGGCAGAGTCGGCATTAAGCGTTATCATCACCTTTGTCTTTGCCTCGCCATACTTACCGTCGAAAGTATATTCATCACCACGCTGCCACCTGAACCTATACCCATCCTTCATCAATTCATTGTAGGCCACGCGGTATCCTTTCCGCAAGGGAACTTGCAGAAAATAGTTTCGCTGCGCATGCATTGCGCACGCGCATGAAAGAAAGACAATGAAGAACAGGAGTTTACGCAGGCGGGTCATTGTTGCTGTCCGTGGATGGTATAGCGTTGCCCGTCAGGGCTGATGAGAAAAAAATGTCCGTTATGCAGCTGTTTGGTCCACTGTCCGCGGCAGACCGAAACCTCATCCAGTCCTTCGGCACTACCCTCGATACGGATGGTCGCATTGAGGCGGTTCATGCCGGTAGTCGCATCCCACACATCGGTGTTGGCGAACCGCACGGCAAAACGCGGATCATTGGCGATCGACGGCGAGGCGTCCGGCATATACAGATAGAGATCGTACGTACCATCCGGCACATCCGCCGGTATATGCAGGTACTCGTCAACCTGCGTCACCACGTTGTTCGGCAACCACCTCCGCGGATCGGACTGCATGCGCATCGGATAGGTCTTGGAACCGCTCTTGAGCACGATATACACCGGTCGCTCGTTATAGATCGGCGCATAGCCCGTGTTCTTGATCTGCAGTTGGCAATGCACCTGCTGATAACGCTTGCCTTGGTCCGGCAGCGTAGCTCGCACCAACTGATAGCGATACCCCATATGGATATTGAGCGTATCGTAGATACCGCTGCTTTTCCACCGGTTTGTCACCTGCGTCGCATAACTCTTACCGCAGAACGACCAGTGGTACTTACTCATCTCTTCCGGCGCTTTCGTATAGACCTGCTCGGCCAACGAGTTACTCTCCACATTCGTCTCACCGCCGTTGGGCACGTACAGCGTCTCATCGGCGATATACTGCCTTACGGCAGGGTCGTCGTCTTTACTGTTGCTGGCGTAGGTACCATCATTGCCCCAATTATTGAGGAACGCATCGTTATGACAACCCCAGCGCGCACGCATCGATCCCGTGAAAGCCGAATCCGACGGCAGCGGCGTCGAATGGCCGAAATACTCGGTCTTGAGCATCGGATAGCGGAAGAGAATGAAGCGGTTGGTCGGTGCGTTCTCAAACAGGTATTGAATCACCTGACGGCGTTTGGCGTTCATATGTTGACTCTCGTTGCCGTAATTGGACGTGTAGTACCACTCACCCCAGACACCCACAAATCCCGCTTCCAGCACGTAGATCACATCCGCGTTCGCCTCCAAGTGCGGTTGGAGTTGCTGCAGATGGCGTTGTACCCACTCGGGCGTCGCATCTTTCTTGTCGCTCTCCTTCTCGGTGTAGGCAAATCGCAGCACGCATTTCACACCGCTGCTACGCAGCACCTGCATATCCTCGTCAAAGCCCGCCAGCACTTCCGAAGGCAGATCTTTGTCTTTGAAATTATTGAAGTTATAGAGCACCATCGCCAGCGTCATCTGGAGACTGCCACCCCAACTGGAGTCCAGATTGCCTTTCACCACGTTCGGTTTGGATGTGGACACGATACGACTCAACTCCTCCGTATAACCGCGTTCGGGGTTCTTGAAGATAGTGGTATTATCCGGTGTGTAGTTCACCACACTCGCCATCATCGCCGTGCAGCACCACAGCACCGAGATCAACAGATATTTACGCATATTACAATCGTTCCAGTTCTACGGTAAAGTGGCGCATGAGCGGCGCCTCTTTGGTGATCTTCAGACCGTGCTTGATACTCATTCGCCGATCATAGACGTTCTTGAGTGCTGCCGCAATGACATCCATATGATTATTCGTGTACACGCGGCGCGGGATGCACAGGCGCACGAAATCGAGTCCGCCGAAGCGGTTCTCGCGCGTCACCGGATCGCGGTCGGCCAGGATATAACCGATCTCGCACGCACGGATACCCGCCTCGAGGTACAGTTCGCAGGTTAGCGTCTGCGCCGGGAACTCCTCTTTCGGAATCTGCGTGAGCACTTTGTCGGCATCGACGAAGATCGCATGACCACCGGCCGGGCGCTGGTACGGAATACCGTACTCATCGAGCTTGGACGCAAGATACTGCACTTGACGGATACGCGTATCGAGCATGTCGAACTCGGTATTCTCCATCAGTCCGACCGCCAGCGCCGCCATGTCACGACCGTTCATACCGCCGTACGTCAGGAAACCCTCGAACGGGATGCAGAACTGCTTGCAACCTTCGTACCACTCCGCTTTGTTGGTCGCGATGAAACCACCCATATTGACCAGACCATCTTTCTTGGCGGACATGGTCATCGAGTCCACATAACTGAACATCTCCTTCGCGATCTCTTTGATACTCTTGTCGGCATAACCTGCCTCGCGGGTCTTGATGAAATAGGCATTCTCCGCAAAGCGCGCAGAGTCCATGTTAACGGGCACGCCGTACTTATGGCAGAGCGCGCAGGTAGCCTTGATATTCGCCATCGAGACGGGTTGTCCGCCTACGGTGTTGTTCGTCACCGTCAGCACCATGAACGGCACATTGCCTTCGTTCTCCTTAAGCACTTTCTCCAGCTTCTCGAGCGACACATTGCCCTTGAACGGCGCCTCGAGCTGCGTGTCCTTCGCCTCGTCGCACGTCACGTCGATAGCGAACGCCTTACGCGCCTCGATATGACCCTTCGTGGTATCGAAATGCGCATTGCCCGGAATAACCTGTCCGGCCTTCACCAGATAGGAGAACAGCACGTTCTCCGCCGCACGGCCTTGGTGCGTCGGAATGACATAATTGAAACCCGTGAGAGACGTCACGACCTCCTTGAACTCGAAGAACGAACGGGCACCCGAGTAACTCTCGTCACCCATCATCATCGCCGCCCACTGACGGTCGGACATAGAACCTGTACCGGAATCGGTAAGCAGGTCGATATACACTTGCTCGGAGCGGAGCATGAACACGTTGTTCTTGGCTGCTGCCAGCCACTTCTCGCGTTCTTCACGTGTGGACTTACGGATGGGCTCTACCATCTTGATTTTCCACGATTCTGCAAATGGAAGTTCCATGGTACACAGTGTTTTACAAATTTTTGCGCTGCAAAATTACATTTTTTTTTGCATATATGCAAATTTTTTCGTACTTTTGCACCCGATTTTTGTGTCATGACGCAGATTCAGGATAAAAATAAGCTCTATGCCTTCCTTCGGCCTTATGTCGATTGGATGTTTCGGCGTTCGTACAGGCATTTTCGTTATATCGGTCGGGAGCACATTCCGACGGATGGTGCAGTGATCTTTGCGCCGAACCATACCAACGCCCTCTGCGATGCGATGGCCATCCTCGGTATCGACCGTTCCCGTAAGGTCTTTGTCGCGCGTGCGGATATCTTCAAGGACCCGCGCCGGGCGAAGATCCTCAACTGGCTCAAGATCATGCCTATCCGCCGCATGCGTGACGGATTGGATGAAGTCAAGCAGAACGACGAGACGATCGAGAAAGCGGTCGAGACGCTCCAAGACGGTGTGCCGTTCTGTATCTTACCGGAAGGCACGCACCGTCCGATGCACTCCCTCTTGCCGCTCAGCAAAGGGATCTTCCGCATCGCCCTGCTCGCCAATGACACTTTCGGAAACGACAAACCCGTCTATATCCAGCCGGTCGGACTCGAGTACGGCGATTATTTCCATCTCTGGGACGATCTGACGGTGACCATCGGCCAACCCATCAACGTCACGCAGTTCGCCAAGGACCATGCGGACCTCGACCGGCCGCAGCTCATCATGGCGCTGCGCGAAGAACTGACGCTGCGCATGCGCGAACTGATCATCTGGGTTCCCGATGACGAACACTACGAAGAGAACCTGGCGAAGATCATGCCGCCCAAACCGAAGGCGAACATCCCCTTCCTCGTGCTTACCGCACCGCTCTTCGTGCTCTGCGCCGCACTCACCATCCCCCTTTGGGCCATGTGGCTGATCATCCAAAAGAAAGTGAAAGACCCCGCCTTCCATAACTCCGTGCAGTTCGTCTGGCAGTTGGTCTTCCTCACCCTCACCCTGCTCATCCCGCTGCCCTTCTGGCTCTTCGTCCAAGAATACATGTATCAATTTAGAAAACTATGATAAGAGCGTATATTGTAATAGCCCTTTACATCCTCGTGCCGGTGGTCATCATCGAGCTCTTCAAGCGCTTCCAATGGATGCAGAAGATCGGTACGGTCGTTGCGGCTTATGCCGTCGGCATCCTCTTCGCCCTCACAGGTTTCGTGCATTTCGAAGCCGGTACAGAGGCGGCGATAGCGTTCTCCAAACTGCAATCGACCATTATGTCCGTGGCGGTACCCATCGCCATCCCGCTCATGCTGTTCAACTGCGATTTCAAGCTCTGGACCAAAGCGCTGCCCAAGACCATCTGGTCGCTCGTAGGCGGTATTGCGGCCGTGCTCATGGCGGTCGTCAGCGGTTATTTCATCTTCCGCACACCGGATATCCCGGCGTTCAACAAGGTGGCGGCGATGATGACGGGTATCTACACCGGCGGGACGATGAACTTCAACGCACTCGGTGCGTCGCTTGGTGTCGACAAGACCCTCATGGCCATCGTCTTGGCCTTCGAGATGGTCTTCACCACGCCCTATATCTTCTTCATCATCGGTGGCGGTTACAAGGTCTTCCGTCGTATCCTGCCCTATCAGGACATTACCCGAAAAGGCCGTACCGA
>Ga0310690_10011625_pt1 | contig 10847 bp, 9 predicted proteins | sample AusTroGonzalo_MG_2_FD_207661 | JGI IMG/M metagenome (GOLD analysis project Ga0310690, IMG submission 207661) | Bovine rumen microbial communities from tropical cattle in Woodstock, Queensland, Australia - Gonzalo_04 (v2) (version 2) | ecosystem: Host-associated > Mammals > Digestive system >...
GCTGGCGGTGGAACGCCAGCCCTACCTGACCGACCAAACCCTGCAACGGGTCGTCCCTCTATCATCGCAATCAACGTCTCAGCCAATCCTTCCACCGGCGGCTCCTGATTGCGCAGCAAATTCATCACATCGTTCTTCAATGCCGCCACGCGTTCAACCCGCAACGCGTCGTCCGCCTTGCGCAGATATGCCAACAACGCCGCGACGTCATCCTTCGGCAAATCCCGCCTCCGCGCAATCGACCGGAGCGCATCGTTCCGCGCCTCGTAGCGATCGGCCGTAGCCGCGTCCTCGCCGCACACGATCGCGACGGCACCCGACGCCGCGGCCACCTCGCCCCGCTCCACCGGCTCCGCCTTTCGCTCCACCGCCTTGACGCGCACTTCTGCGGGCGTCTGCGCCATCGGCACCTTCGGTCGCGGCACCGTCTGCCGACGCTCGCGAATCGCAACCACAACCGCCGCCGCAATCAGCAGCGCCGTTCCGCAGATGATTGCTATTAGCCTTTTTGTCATCTTACGATTCACAAAGCCTCACAGCTCAACTCACAAATATCCCGGAGACTACATATGCTGTAGATCTTACACAGAATAATCCTTTGCACCATTTTCAAGGGATGCAATAAGCAATGCGAAAGCCATATTCATTGATCCTCGCCCGCGCGGAAGCCCCCCAACGAAATGACGAATTACAATGCCTAGCGTCTACCCTGCCACTACCACCCCGCAAGACTCTGTTGACGTGTCCCTGAGAACTGTCTCCATAATTCATCGGATCTACATCGACATTGTCATCGTATTTTGCACGGCGGTCAATGCACCACTCAAAAACATTTCCGTGCATATCATACAACCCATACGGATTCGGCGCATACGATCCTACATCTGCGACAACACAGTTCGTCGGCCAGAACGCACCTCCATTTTCCCAGCAGCGAGCAACAAGCAGGGCAGAAGGGCCTCCTGATGCAAGCCCCGACTCGGAAACGTCTTCATCCGTACCGCCTTTGCACGCGCATTCCCATTGTGCCTCGGTGGGAAGATCAAACCCGTCGAGGCCCGTAATTTTGCGCAATCGGCCGAGGAATGAACAATCCCCCACAACCGATGGTCCGCAAACTCCTTGTGGCGCAGTCGAGTCCTCTCCCCTAACATCAACCCAGCTCACGCAATTTACTGGATGCATCTCCGACACCCAGACAGAAGGATTCGTGCCTGTCACCATCTCGTATTGGCGCTGCGTAACCTCGAATACACCTAAGTAATATGGTCTCGAGATCTTCACATCGCGTACCTCTCCGCAAAAGAACGGGGCATCCTTCTCGCTGAGTCCGACCTCATTTCTGATATACCCGCCCATCTTAAATGTACCCTGCGGGATTTTGCGCAAGACAAGCTTTGTTTTCTTATATTCCGAACTCCACCCTCCCATGGGAACCGAATCACGATACGACACCCGGCAAGTAGAGTTAGAAGACAAGTCCACAATCATATACATATCAGTGACAGGCTCGATACACTCAGCCCCACGCGCGATCTGCGCAATCATAACCGCAAAAATAAGAACAGGAATAACGCAGCCATTCTTCATTTTCCCAGTCCCTCCATGAAATTATTGATGTCTTCTTCCTTGTCCATAAAATCCGGTGATTGCCCAGAAGGGTCGCTTCCGCAGCAACAAATCTTTACCACCACATCTCTTGACTTATATTCAGAGAGTATTTCATGGAAGAGCCTACCATCAAAACTCCAATCAGGATTTGAAATAGTTATGCGCCACACCTCAATAGACGGCACAAATTGCCACCACAGTGACGCCTCTTCCCAGGCTTCAACACGAAACTTCTTATATTTGCAGTGAGGCCCAGCGTCATCGTGTTCAAGTTGTCTTACACGCACTTTGTGCTTAACCGCAACCGAGACAGTCACGTCTCCTCCCAACAGTTTTTTCCCCACCCTTGCTGACGCACTCAACTCCAACTTATCAATGTCACCTAATGCATCAAAATCCAGCTCCGTATCTTCAAATTGAGCATTACCATTTGAAGAACATGAAAAAGAAATATGAAATGTCACCTGTATCGCACGCATAATACCAGAGGCACTAAACACATAAGTGTCAAAGGATGCTCGTGCAATTTTATTGTCATTACAAATCATGGCATCAGCGCAACCCAAGACATCCAATCCTTGTATCGTATCATTGCCCGCAAACACATATAACGAAATACCACCTACCTCTTCTATTGGATCCCTAGATATCCACCTTCCTGCATCTGGACTATAATGTCTGTAGTTATAATAAATAAGCGACACCTCGTCATCACTGTACTCGCTTGAAAACCGCCATGGATTCATATAACCGTAATCACCGCTCAATGCAATTACAGAACCGCACGGCGCAAATTCGTAGTGTGCCGCAATTTTGCCATCTGCAGCAACCACTTCGCTCACATTTCTGTTGCCATCATGGGTATAACACATTAAGGTATTATCTCGGAACCAGGCTAAGGGCCGAGACGCTATTCTTTCTGTTGGATCCCAAATATATGTGCTGCCATGGTTGTCGGCTATCTGCAGGTAACCATCGTAAATAAACCGACGATCGTTCTTTGTGATGCGCCGGCCCATACGGTCATAGGACATTAAGATAAGTGAGTGCGTGGTGGAGTTAGGTGTAGAGGAATTGGGGGAAACGCACTCCCAGAGGATCGGGCGGTTCTCGCCATTGTAGGTTACGGACCATATGCCGGTAGCGGTCTTGATGAGAGTCTGGTTGCCGTCATCATCGAATTGTGGGGCGAAATCATCGACCGCCGTGTATTGGTTGAGATTGTTGGCGGAATAGAGGACATTCGTTCCCTGCTCAGCTGCCGTTTCCCTATTTCCGATGTAGTCAAAGTTATAAGCGTAGCGGTAGTTGGAATCAACTGCGGAAACTGCATTCGTCAGCTCGCTGCGCGCATTGTAGCCGTAGGAAATAGAGTCGCTATGGTCGAACGCTGTTCCCGACTTGGACACGTTGGTACGGCGACCTGTGGCGTCATAGGTGTAGATGAACTTGGAGATTGTGCCGGAGGGCGAGTCGTTGTCGACTTCAAGGAGTTCCCCGCGATCGCCGTAGGTCCAGGAAGCGGTGAGACCATTCGGGTAGGTAAGCGAGGACTTGAGATCGCTTCCTGCTAAATAGTTCCACGCAAACGGCGTATCACTGCCATGTGCAAGCATTGTTGCAAGACGGCCGGTGGCGGGATCATAGGCGAGGGTGGACTGGCGTTGCGGCGCGATGGGGTCACCGTGCACTACCAAACTATAGCCCAGGGAACGGCCAAAGGAATCCCAGTGGCGAAGGATGGTGTTCGTTCCAGCGACGCCAATCACCGTCTCATTGGTGATTGAACCGAAGGAATCGTAGAGGAAGGTTGTCACGCCTGCGGCATCGTGGGCTTCGGTATGCCGACCAAATGCATCGTAGACGAGAGAAATCGTGGGTGTATTGTCGGAGTAGACTGTGTTGGTGAGGTTGCCCCAGTTGTCGTAGGAGTAGTCTGTCACAATGCCGCGGGCCCAGATTCTGCGCGAGGGCTTGCCGTCAGGGGTGTAAGTGTAGGTTGGGCCGTTACCATCGGCATAGACCTTGTTGGTCATTGAGCCGGAGGCGATGTCGTAGAGCCAGGTGGTGACGTCACCTTGCGGCGCGGCCGCAGAGGACTGCGACCCTCCCACGTCGCGGTACGTCATCATCGTCGTCTTGTTGCCGAAGACGTCGTAGGTGTAGCGAACGGGGTAGGTCGCGCCGCCTTCATAGGTCTTGCGGCCACGAAGATCGTATTCGTAAACAGTGGCGTTGCCGAGGGGATCGGCAACGGAGGCGAGATTGCCAAACTGGTCGTAAGCATAGGATGTGCGGTTACCAAGGGGGTCTATGGACGCGGAGCGCTGGCCGAAGGAATTGTATTCGGTTTGACAAGTGTTACCGCGGCCATCAGTATTGGCGATTTGGCGACCGAGAGAATCATACGCGACGGTGTAGGGGACGGCGGAGACAGAAACATCCATCAGCGAGACGCCGTAGCGGGAAAGCGACAGTGGCTTGTTGGTCGCGTATGGGAGCGTTTGGCGAGAGGTGACGATGGAAGAATCAACCAGCATTTCATTTACCGTGACATTGCCGCGGATATCCGTCGAGCGCGAACGCGCAGGCAACGCGGTGGTGAGGCCGGTAAGCTGGCGCGCGGAGGAAGTGACGAGCGGCACGATGGCGGAATCGGAGCAGGAGACGATGTTGGTTTGGGTGAGCCAAACGTCGCCGTCAATTATTGCAATATGTGACAGCGATTCCGATTTGCGCCATTGGGTATCCGCAGGTTGCGGGGCGCCGAGGTCGTCGCCCCCTACCGTCTTTGTTGTAGCTACTCTATTACCAAGAACATCATAGGTGTATTCAACGGTTGGCTCGTAGTCGGCGGAGGTGGAGACAAGGCGACCAAGGGAGTCGTAGGTGTGAGTCGTTGCAAGTACGGCACCTTGGAAACCGGAGCGCTCTTCGCGAATCGTCTGTCCGAGGAGGTTTTCGTAGCGGCGCGTGAAGCGAGGCGAGTTGGCGGAGCCTATGCGAGTCTCATGGACGCGGCAAGTGATCGGCGACGAGGGCGTCGCCGCAACGCAGAGATTGGTGATGCCATAGGTGTGGAACTCGGGGGTGACGGCTGAGCCGGTGATGGAGAGAGTGGAGCCAGAGGCAGAACGGGTGGTAATGCGGGTCGAGGTGTTTGGATTTTGGACGGACACAGTTCGTCCATCAGGACTGTAGGTCGTGGAGGTAGTGTTGCCAAGGGTATCGACACGAGCGATGACGCGGCCGAGGGCGTCGTAGCGCATGCGGGAAACAGGGAGGCCAACTTGAGCGGCATAGTTGGTTTGCCATGTGGCGACTTGGCGACCAAGGGCGTCGTACTTGTAGCAAGTTGTGAGCCACGTGACATTTGTCATGTCGAGCGGGATCAAGCGCGAGGAGGCTATTACGCGCCCTTCGTCGTCGTAGTCCCAGGTCGTGGTAGAACCATCGGGCCCGGTTTCCGAAACTTTATGACAGCAGTCCCACGCCGTGGTCGTGACTTGCCCGGCGAGGTTTTCGGATGAGATACGCTTGCCTGTTGAGTTGTCCGTCATCTGGTCTCTGGCGATAGTATATCGTGCCCCTGCCTACACTTTCCATTTGATAGGACATAATTTCGCAATTCATCAAAACACCTTACATGGGTCTCCCTTGGTGCTGCAGAATACTGCCCTAACCCAATACCAACAAAAACAGTTACATTCTTCAGCACATAAACCTTATAGCCATCTCCAACTACAGAGATTCCTGTCGGATACGCATATGTATTAACGTCAAAAAAAGCGCCACACGAATCTTCTTTCAAAAGCATCATAAGATCATCTTGCAACGATTGCGGCAAATCGCCATATTCGACAACAACTGTCTTTACAACTGGATAACTATCTTTATCCAGCAATTGACACTGCACTCGGAGAATTGTCGATTCAAAATTAATCACATGCATGTGGCACACAAGATATGCAATCAACATTGTGGCGACAACTCCGACAAACAATGCGACAATTGCCTTAATTCTCTTATGTTGTTTCGGTGTCACTTGCCACACTCCCCTCTGAATTTATCAAACACCATTTGCAAAAAATCCTGGCAATTTTGCGTGAAAATATTATATTTCCCGCCTTTATTCACTAGCCCCACAAAATACTTATAAATACGATCATCGCAGTTACAATCGGTCCTTAATATTTCTTTGATACCTTTGACATTCCCCCACGCACCTGTCTCTGGATTGTTATCATCATCAACATAAACGTGTCCATTGTCGCCAGACTCATCAAAACCCTCTGGAAATTCAGAATCCTGCGGCCATGACGAATCACTATCTTCATTCTCCGACGATGAGCTAGAACTACTACTCGAAGAACTCGAGCCAGATTTTGATGAACTTGAATTCGAAGAACCAGACCCGCTAGACGAGAACCGACTGTCCGCGCCGAAAGATATGCAAAACTTCTGCACCCGCGCATATCTAACGCCATTGCGGCAACAAGTTCCCCTCTTATTTGGAACCCACAGGTCTACACATACGCTCCAATGAAACCCGTACGCTGCGGTAGTATTCTCAATCCATATATCTTCCCCAAGCCTATCCGTACCATTGGGCATCGCATTGTTAACAAACACAAACAATCCCCCCCTTGTCTCACCTATGGGATCTCGGACTAGCCATCTTCCTTCCATGGGTTCGTAGTGACGATAGTTGTAGTATATCATCGCCGTATCACTATCGGCGTATTCGGACGAGAAGCGCCAAATGTTATTCGCGGCAGATGGTCCTCGCTGGACAGTGACGGCACCGAAGGGAGCATACTCGTAGCGAGCGGAGACTTGACCGCTTGGAACGATGACTTCGCTCACGTTTTTGTTGCCGTCATGTGTGTAGTACGCGGCAAATTCGCTGCCGAACCACACAAGTGGACGAGTTGCAACGGGCTCAGTCGGATCCCAGACATACGCATTACCTGAGTTATCTGAGATCTGTAAGTAACCGTCATAGACGAACCGCTGGGCATTCTTCGTCACACGGCGCCCCATTCGGTCATAGCTCATCAAGATGAGTGGAGGCGTGGAGGAGTTGGGAGTGGAGGAGTTGACAAGGGTCCACAACACAGGCCGGTTCTCGCCGTTGTAGGTGACGGACCAGATGCCGGTCGCGGTCTTGATGAGAGTCTGATTGCCGTCGTCGTCGAACTGCGGAGTAAAAGTCTCACGCGGAGACGCTGAGAGCGCGGAGCTGGAGATTTCGGTGTACTGGTTGAGCTGATTGGCCGCGTAGACGGAATTCGTGCCGCGCTCGGACGATGTCTCGCGGTTGCCGATGTCATCGAAGTCGTATGCATAGCGGTAGTCGGAGTCGACCGCCGCAACGGCATTGGTCAGCTCGCTCTTTTCGTTGTAGCCGTACGACAGAGTGTCGTTCTGCGCGAATGCGCTTCCGGACTTCCCGCAAGCGACGCGGCGTCCAGCGCTGTCGTATGTGTAGTCATATTGGGAGATTACGTTGGTTGGAGCCGCGTTGCAGACCTGAAGCATCTGATTGTTGGAGTCGAAGGTCCAGGAGGCGGTCAAACCGTTGGGATAGGTGAGCGAGGATTTGAGGTCGGAGCCTGGAAGATACGACCAAGCGAACGGCGCTTCATTCGAAACGAGCAGGATGCGCGTTCTACCAATATGTATTGTCTCGAGGCGAGCTGTCGCAGCGTCGTAGGCGAGTGCGGACTGGCGGACACCGTTAAGGGAGTAGCCTGCGTCGCGAACGAAGTTGTTAACGTTTTGAATCATATCCCGATAATGCTAATGGCAAACAAGATTCAGTATCCTGAGAATTGAACATCATTACTGATTATATTCACATGAACTGGCATAATGCATCCGGTTGACCTTTCTGAAAAATATAAGCCGTCGGATGATAGTGAGTAACGATATCCGCATGAGTCACACAACAACTTCAATATATCCTTCAAGCTGATATCGGTCGCTGTAAAGCCTTCAACTATAGGATATGTTCCATCCGACAATGCTTCAACGACAATATTTTCACTCTGCAGTCCACCAATCTGCATTGCTCTGAGCACTGAAGTCGCCAGATCCGCACCATCATCTACATCAATCTTACTAATTCTAATTGCATTCATCTTGCAGTTAATGCAGTCGGGTGTTTGCAGACTTGAACATCCGCAAGCTACTAAACACAAAGTAATATGTAAGGCACTGTTCAAAAGTTTCATTAGATTACACCCCTTTCACAATGAAGTAACCTTTGGAGGCAACGGGAATCCATCTGGTTTCTGTATTGATCCGGCACTGATACCTGCCTTTTTAGGATCATCTGTCCTCATAGGATCCGCCCTCTTGACCTCCTCGCCATCTTGGGACATATATGTTGGGATATCTAAATTCTTTATCAGGTCAAGATCATCATCCGAAAAATTTTTTCCATTGGGATGTGTATGATAATACCCGACCAAGGTCGATCCCTTTGGGCATTTAGCAAATTTTGCTTTCTGAGGAACTTGTTCACGAGTGGTTACAATATATCCCAAACGCGTCTTGCTCCTTTGGACGTCTGTAAAACCTTCAAATGGTCCAGTATGCGAGTGCCCGAGGGTCAGACCCTTGTGATACGGTCGATGTGATACGGTCAGTGCCATTTCGCAAACTCACTCCCCTTCCTCGTCAGGCGGTAGTAGCCGCGACAGGACGACTTGTTCCCACCGTCAACCAGCTCGATGTAGCCTGCCTTCGCCAGCGGCGAGAGATAGCGAAGCGTGAAGTACGAGCGGCTTGCGATCCCCAACATGTCGCGAAGCTCGACGGGCCGCATGGAACCCCTCAGCAGGGCCTTGAGCACGTTCAGCGCAACCCTGTCACTCCCTTCGTCGACGACATGCGGCACGCGTTTCGGCGCCGCCAGCTCCAGACGCATGAGCCGCCGCCCCTCGCGCCTCTCATGCACAAGAGCGGAAACAGAACGTTCGGAGAGCCCCTCGTCCTCGGCCTCGCGCACGGCAATCTCCCTTGCCGCCTCACGCATCGAATGCAGGTGCAGCTCCTTTAGGCGCTCCCAGCCAAGCCCATGGCCACCGTAGATGGCGTCATAGCCGCGGATGGCGTCTGCATCGCCACCGCAGGCCTCGTGGTAGCTCCCCCAGCGGTAGTCGGACGCATGCTCTATGCAGGAGACAATCTTCGCCTTCACGGGGTTGACGTCTATGAACCTGTCCCGCTCGTCGGCATCCAGGTGAAACGCCCTGTGGGCAATCCGGCTTATCAGGTGATACACCCTGTTGTGCCTGTTTTCGCGCAGTTTCCTCATGTCGGATATTATACCACAACTCCACAGACCGTATCACATCGACCGTATCACAAGGGTCCGACCCTCCCGCACCGACTATCTAAAATGCACCGTAGTGACGAGGATTAGGATGCCGAGGAGTGCGAAGACGAGGCCCAGCGCGATCTTCGCGGGGATAACGTTGCGGGAGGACCACTTCGCCATCTGGAAGGCGTCCGTCGTCTTCGAGGCGACGACGAACACCGCCACAAGAGGCGCGACGAAAGCGAGGTTGTAGACGGCAAGCAGCGCAAAGGAGCGCCATGCGCCCGGCGCGCGAGAGATGAGCGCAAGAACGGGCACGTAGACCTGGCCCGTGCAGACCGCGTCGAGAAGCGTAACGAGAAACGCGCAGCCGAATCCGGCGAGAACGACCGCCGGACCACTCCAGCTTTCCATCGCGATCTTGCGTATCATCACCTTCACCCCTTCCGGAAGCTTCAGCGTCACCACCGAGAAGACCGGTATTTTCCTGAATTTCAGTGCGTCGCGGAAGCTCAGGAAAGACAGCGCAAATAGCGAGAGCGCGAGAACGACCATCACGACGTCGTGGACAATGCGCAGACCTTCAAGAGCCTTCAGGGCCTGCATGAGTCCGAGGCCCATCAGCATGTAGGTGACGAACGTGCCGGCGCAGAACGCGAGTCCTCCGACGATGCGCGCGCGGCGCTTGCGACCTCCGATGGCGAGAATTCCCGCAAGCGAGATCATGATCGCGAACGAGCACGGATTGAATCCGTCGACGATGCCGGCGAGGACGACGGTCGGAAGCGTCCATCGCGACGCGGCGGCGGCGGTCTTCGACTCGACGGCCATTCCAGTAACGGGAATGTTTATCACGGGGCTTTCGGGGTCGTCGCAAAGAATCTGGACGTGCTTCGAGAACTCGCCCGGGAGCATGGCCTTGAGCGAAACCGAGAGCGTCGCGGCGGACGACGGTGCGATACGCATCGACGAGAGCGCGGCGTCCGCACCGCAGCAGCCCTTCACCTGCGAGACGGTGACGGGAGACGGCGAGGCGTTGCGGAGTTCAATCGACTTCGACGCCGCCTCTCCTGCGGCTATCTCGCCGAACGCCACGCCCTCCGGCGGAACGGCCAGCCGTGGAGCTGCCAGAGCGGAGATGAACGGAAGGCAACAGAAGCACCAGAAAACAACTTTTCTTCTCATGTAGTTTGTTTTAGCCGTGTAGAACGTGTAGAAACGTGTAGAACTTTTGAGAAACTCCGACGGTTGAAAAAAGTGGCTCCGTTACCACTTCGCCTTAGCTCCGCGTCGCGAAACCGCAATTATTGCCTCCTACTATGTTTTCTTTATCTGGGGGCACCGCCCCCAGACCCCCAAAGCTGTCGCTGCGAATTTCATGCGGCTGAACAGCGCGAAGCACAGGGCGCAACGGTAGTGAAGCCATTTTGCCAGCCGTCGGAGTTTCAATCTGCATCAGCGCGTTCCTTGATTCGTTGTATCGCCGCATCGACTGCGGCGGCGCGGCGGCTGTCGGACGAGAAGCGGGAGAGAATAGGAATGTCGTCTGCATTACCCAGGAGACCGACGGAGCCGATGCAAACGGTGTCAAGAACCGCGTCGCGGCGTGCACCCGCAAGAGTTTCGCGCAGAACCGGCAGAGCTTCCGCATAGCCTCGCTCGCCAGCGAGCTGAATCGCCGCAATCCTCGCGATGTTGTTGACGCCGGGCTTGCAGAGGGCAAGCGTCAGCCGCTTCAGCTCCCCTTCCTGCGCAGCAGTCGCTCGCTTGTCCTCCGCAAGCGAATAGAGCGCAGTCCCTGCGTATGGCTTAGTCTTCTCGCGCGCCGCCTTCACCAATACCCCGCGCACGGCCTTGCGCCCCGCGTCATCCAACTCGTTCACCACCGCCCCCAAATGCTGAATACAGT
>Ga0310690_10011628_pt1 | contig 10846 bp, 13 predicted proteins | sample AusTroGonzalo_MG_2_FD_207661 | JGI IMG/M metagenome (GOLD analysis project Ga0310690, IMG submission 207661) | Bovine rumen microbial communities from tropical cattle in Woodstock, Queensland, Australia - Gonzalo_04 (v2) (version 2) | ecosystem: Host-associated > Mammals > Digestive system >...
GACGCGATGAACGATATCGGAATGCGTTCTCGTATTTGGTGACGCTTAAATCGAACGTGAGAGCGTTATAAGGACATTATATAAACCCACCTATTAGAAGGGTAGTGGCATTCAATCTTGACCCACTATCGACTTTGACAGACCGGGCGCATTGATGTGATCTAAAAACGAAGTGAACCCGACCGTTTTCCCCCATAAGACCCCCGAAAGTACCGAAAAAAGAATCAAAGGAAACAACAGTTGCTATGACGACAAACAATTCATTCGGACAATTCAATCTTGACGCATTGGGACAGTTCAACCCGTCGTCGTTGGGTGTCCAGGTGCAACAGAAAGAACCGGAGCTGAAAGACGAACCACACGTCAAAGTGATTCATCGTAAAGGAAACCGCCACATATCACGCAAGGTCACGTCAGAACGAAGTCTTGAAGACAATCTTCCGTGGCACTTTGAAAACGGCGACTGTTTCCACTGTTTCAGTTTTGGTGACGTGGACGCATTGACGTATTTCAAAATGGTAATTCGACAACAGCACGTCAAATATCTTGCGTTGTCCACATGGTGCATGGCGGGTGAAGACGTGCGGGACTTGCAAACGTGGCACCGCCACGGACTACTTGACCGCGTTGACTTCTTTTTCGGTGAAATCTTTCAAGGAAGTTATGCGGAAATATATCAGGACGCGTTGAAGTTCTCGAAAGAATGTCACGGACGGGTGACTGTTTTCCGTAACCATTCAAAGATAATGGCAATACACGGCGACAAGTTCGACTGCGTGATCGAATCATCGGCGAACGTGAACACAAACCCGCGTTGTGAAAATACTGTCTTGACGGTTGATTCATCATTGACCCGTGAATACATCGAGCTGTTAAACGGAATTAAATCTTTTAATAAGGACAGCAAAGACACACCGCCGTATATCTACGAATAACGTTGCCAGGTGCAACAATCAGAAGTGGACATCGTCGGAGAAATTACCATTTATTCATAATTCGGTATAATTTCCCGTTCAGTACGTCAGGCGCGGACATTTCCGAACCATTTTGACACAATAGAACAAAATCATTCGGAACGGACGAGCAAGCAACGCGTTTGTGTACCACAAACACAATTTGATGTCAGGGCGAACCCTGAAACCCCGTTTTCAGACCCGATCGAACGTGAATTTTTGACCGTCAAAAGTGAATAATTATTCAAAGTTTGTCATATAACAATTACCCGAATTGACGAACCGCCCGTCATTACTGCGTTTCATCGGGTTTTTAATGCCGATATAATATGAATTATGCCGAATCAGGCACACGGAACCGTGATTTTTGATAGAATTATCTTGTAAGTGAATAGTCCTTTTAATCGTACATATTTGACAGGTGACATATTATGACGAATCAGGAATTGAAAGACTACCTCAAAAACGCATATTTCGAGATCGAATCATATCGTTTGAACATCAGGTCACTTGAATACTACAAGGAAAAGACCGTTTCAAAGTTTCCGTCGAACCTTGCGCGTGAACAGCTCCGGTTGATAAATGGTTATATCCTGAAAGACCGCCAACAGTTAGAACGGAAAGTTGCAACAATCACGGCATGGTCAAAACTGATTCATAACGAAACCCGCAGAACGATTTTTCTTGACCATTACATAAATGGTTTGACCTGGAAGGAAGTCAAGGAAAAATATCATTATTCACGGTCACAAGTTTTCGAGATAAACAAAAGGAACTGTCAGGAAATCACCGACAAACTTGTTTGTGACATCGTTCCGAAATGCAACAATGAAGCCGTGACAATCTGATATCAGGGTTAAAACTGCAACAATCAAAAATGGTCATACCTTCGGGGACATATGACCATTTTTCATTTGAGTACACATAAACAAACCGTCTTAGTTTGTAAATACATTATATCTCAAATGTTTGTTGCGTGACATATTCACCTTTTGTTATTGACACAATAGAACAAAAACTATAATATAACAATACATACCTATCAACTACGAACCAAATGACCCGAAAGGAGAAACGACCAAATGACAAAAGAGTATTACGACTATTCACAGTTAATGAACCGTATCATTGACCGCTTTGAAGACATTCACACGTTTTGTGGCGTGGCAGAATTTGCCCCCGTTGAATTTTTGACGGACATCGGGGACGGGAATCTGTCTGTTGAAGAAATTCGCAAATGCGTTGACGTGCTTCAAATACCGCATGACGAAATAGGTTTTTACTTTTTCAGAACCGACGATTCAAGACGCGCTCCAGGACGACCGAAAAAGGACATTGAGAAGACCACCACCCCGCCCCGCAACAACCGTTATTATACGATTGCTGAATTTGTGCAGCTGTCAGGAATCCACCGCCACACATTACAATCAAGACTGCGTGAAGGTAAGTTAAAAGGGAAGTTGATCGGGAGAACGTGGAGAATCTACCGCGACGAGCTTTTCGACAATTCGTCATATCTGTATTTCTTTGACTGTAATGACGCAACGTTCGGTGAGAAGTATCTAACACCGATTGAACTTGATGTCATGGAAAACCACAGTGACGAACCGCACCCGTTAACAGAAGGTCAGATAATTTCTATCGCCAGAAATCTTGAAGCGACGCTGTATAGGTGCAACAGTGACAAGTCAAAAGAAGTTTGCATATATGATTGCATGGACTTATGAAAGAAGGTGACATCATGGAAAACGATTTTTCAAACACAAAATGGTTTTACTTTGACGACGGCGCGAACCCTTACGGCATACTCGGGAGCCGTCAAGACTTGCTGTTCAAAATGATTGTATCGTGGCAACCGGAAATGATAGACAACGACCGTTTTCAATGTCACGAACCGACAGAAGCGTATCACCGCCCCGTGTCATATCAGTTCAAGAAAAACGCCCTTGTCGAATTCGCGAAAGAGTGGCAAAGGTGCAACAGTCAGATTTCATCGTCATATGAAGACTTGATGTTTTGGGGCAATTTCTTTGAAACATACGGCAAAAAATACGGGTGTTTGACCGAATTCCACGAAAACGGTATTTGTTAAGAGGTGCAACAAATGAAAATAATATCTATCTGCGACCATAAAGGCGGAGTTGGCAAGACGACAACCGCGTGTGCTATCGCACAAGGACTTGCAACAAAGAAACGAAACAAGGTCTTATTGATCGACGCAGACCCGCAAGGAACCGCCACAAAGAGTGTTTACGGCGTATCAGAACCACGCCACACGTTATACGATGTCATTCGCGGAACTGTATCAGCTCGAAAGGCTATTATGACAACTGATTCAGGCGACATTGTCCCCGCTTCAAAGCAACTTGCGAACCTTGACATTGAATACAATACAACCAACATTAAACAAATGCTTGAATCGTATCATTTAATGGAAAAGGCACTTGCAACCCTTGACGGAGAATATACACACGTCATAATCGACACGGCACCGGGCGTTGCGTCCCTTGTGACCTGGCAAGCCTTGACCGCGTCAGACGGCGTTGTCATTCCTATTGGTTGTAGTCCCGACAATTACGACAATCTAATATTGACCATTGAAGACGTGGAAATCATAAAGGACGGAACGAACCCTGAATTGAAGATTATCGGCGTTTTCTTTAATCTCCACGGCGGACGATCCAATATCATGAAACAGTATGAAGAACTATACCGCGAAACGTGCAAGCAGTATAAATTGCCGTTGCTGAAAACGACCGTTCGTCGTTCCGTTGTCGTTCAGGAATCACACGCTTTGAACCAAAACTTGTTTGAATACGCACCACGGGCGACCGTTACAACCGACTATACGTCACTGATTAAAGAGCTGAAATTATAACCAAATCATTATCAATGAAAGGAAGTACAAAGACATGGCAAAGAAGACACCCGCAGATTTTACCGCAAAGAAAAAGGCGACAAATGCAACACCCGTTATTGACCCCATAAGAGCAAAGGCAACAAAAGGTGCAACAGACACAAATGACATAAAGGACACAACAGACGCAGACCGCACAGAATATAGATTTTCCGCAAGGTTTACCCCGCAACAGTGGCATTTCCTTGAAGAAATGAAGTGGCAAACCCGCCGTTCAATAACAGCCATACTTCAAGACTACGTCGAAGAAGACATGAAAAAGAATCCTGATATCTTGAAGACCATTGACGAATTGAACGGGTGATTCTGCGTCACTTTGAATGTATAATTGACCATAACATAAACCACGACCAATTTTGACGGAAGGAAGGACAACGAGTTTTATGACAGACTATCGCAACGAATTTACAGACGAAGAACTTGAGCTGTTAAAGAAACAGAACGGCAAATTTACTTTGCACAATAATTTGTTGGAGTTTGCCGAAGAGATACCAGACGCATTACTTGAAAAAATCGCGTTGCTATCGCATGAATTTTACTTTGAATCAGTTCAAAACGTAGAAACAAGGAAAGAAACGTTAACACACCCCGAAGACGCAAACCGACGTTTTCTTGAATTGATCGGGTTGACCGACGAAAAACCCGACGGACAATCAAAAGGAATACGTTTGTTTTTTGATGAAGATACAGCACAACTTCAAATTACACACAAGAACTATTCGGGTGCATTACTTCCATTAAAGAATAAGTACGCCTACATCGTTAATATTGATAAACAACTTCAATTTGTTTGGGACGAAAACGGAAACGCCCAAATTAAAACGGTTGATGACCAAACAGCATACAATGAATTGTTGAACAAGAAAACAATTCCCGCCAAATGTGCCGATACTGATTTACTCGGGACGCTTGCGTCAGCCGTTGAAAGTGCCTACCGGAGCAACAGCGGATATATTATAACTGTATATCTTCCGAACTTTGCCCGTGCGCTTGGAGTTAGAATCGAAAACAGCGACGACAAAGATTTGACAACAACCAGACATTTTGACTTTTGGGACAAAATCAAACAGTTAGAAAACATTGGTGGCGTTTTGGTTGAGAAAATGAAAATTCAACGTGTTTTCACTTTGCTTGAATATAATCAGTCTGAAAACACATTGACGTTTGCAAGTCCTTATTTATATTCGTTAATGGACATTTTGAAGGCGAACCCCGCGAAAGTTTCCGCCCAAAAGAAAAACAACAAGCCGTTGTTCCTTATTCCAGGTAAATCATATCTAATTAGTTCTAAAATAATCACAGCTCGAAACAAGACGACATCACAGATTGTTCACTATGTCATTAAACGTTTGCTTGACCACGGCATAAAGACGGACGCCACAAGACAACCGCAAAAACAGCACACGGACAAAAAACTTGTTACAGTTGCAATTCCATACAAGGAAATAATCAAATACACGCCGTTGTTAAAGGAATCAATGCAAGAAGCCGAACCGAAACGCCGTAGTCAGATCTTAAAACGTGCAATATTCGGTGACAGTTACAATGAAAGAAGCAACAAAGAACAAGTAACGTTGCTTGAAAACTATCTGCGAGAATATACGGAATCTTTCAATTATTGGAAAGACCTAAAAATCGAAGTTGAACCCGTCAGCATGAAAGACCTGAACAATAAAATTATTATCACGCACCACGGGTTGAACGGTGACTTTGAATCGAAACTGCATATACCGCAAGTTGAAGTCATAGAAGACATTTTCGACGAATCTTGACCCGTGTTTGTCGTGGCGGAAAAGTGTTTTTCCGTGGCGGAGGTGTGTTTTTCAATGGCGGAGGTGTGTAAAACCGTGGCGGAACTGTGTCTGATTTTTGACGTTTTGACCCCGTTCAACCCCAATAAACACAACGTGTTCGACGGGTTATAGAACAAAAATTAAAAAGTTTCCTTAATATATGAACTATAAGTGAATATATTCAGCGAATGACGCTTATTTGACAATCGCGTCATATCGCTTTTATATTTCGGGTAACAGTCACAGTGGAAAATGCAACAAAAACATTTTCTGCTGATCTTGTCGCCTATTCTGCGTTAAACGACAAGATGAAAAAGGCGGGAGCCGACCAAAGCACCCGCCCAAACCACGAACCATACTTTCTGAAAGGGACGGGACCAGAAAACCCCGTATGACAAAAAATACGGACAGCCGTATATTACACCATGATTCAAAGGCAAGTCAAAATTGCCATTTTGAATATAAACCACAGACCATACAGAAGAAAGGAAGTACAAGACAATGGAAAATTACCATTATGACGAAGACCGCGCCAAGCTGATATCATTCAATCTTGACCAGGTGCAGTACAAAGACAAGCCGACATCCGACGAAGTCAAAAGAATCAGAACCCGTTTGTGTAGTCCTGAATCAATAGTTGCGGTCAAAGATACCGTTCTAATTCAGGCGATCGAAAACGGGCAAACGTTCACACCCGCCGTTATGACCGGAACAAAGTCTGAAACGTGGCAATCACAGCAAATTATTATTGCCGACATAGACAACGACGGGGACAACTATCTTTTTCCGAATCAGGCAAAAGAAATTTGCAAGGAATACGGCGTTGACCCGATAATGTATTATTCATTCTCCAATTCGAAAGACCGCCCGAAATATAGAATAATGGTTATTTTGTCGGAACCGATAAAGGACGCACACGAAGCGCGTGACATTACGGAACGGTTCACGGACATATTCAACGCCAGGTGCAACAACTGCGCCGACACGAAAATATCTGACAATGCAAGGTTGATTTTCGGGAGCCGTAGCGGGTCTGTTTTTGTTTGGGGAAAAGCCACACCGCTTGAAGTCATGCGTAATTTGCCACAGAAACGCGCCTATAACGCGTCACACGGCGATTCAATCACCGAACTTGCACAATCAGTGGCGGACACCGTACAGCGCACGACAGACAGTCACAGCACGTCACGCGGTCAATTCGATCTATTGGAACCGTTGCAAGTAATACCGCCCGAAGATTATGACGAATGGATAAAATGCGGAATGGCATTGAAACAAGAAGGGTACACGGTTTTTGATTGGGACACATGGAGCCGTTCAAGCTCGAAGTATGAAGCGGGAATCTGTGAAGAAAAGTGGCGAACATTCGGAACAGATAAGACCGTGAACGGCGGATACATCGTCAATCTTGCGAAGAAATACGGATATATACCGCCCCGTGAACGTGTCAGGACTGCAACATCAGGAATTGAGGAAAAAGCCGTTCAAAATGCAACATCGGAACCCGTACCACCGCCGACGGATAAGGACGCACCGCCGATCAAGTCAGCGGGTGCAACTCCTGAACCACCACAACCCGAACCGACACCGGAACAATGTTTTGATGAATTCTTCAATGAAATTCAGTCCGAACGATTCAAGCCGATATCAACGGGAATTGACCAACTTGACAAAGCCTTGCAAGGCGGGTTTGAGCGTCGAACCCTTGTGACGTTGGCGGCAGCTCCAGGCACGGGCAAGACTGCAATATGTCAATATATCCTTGAAAATATGGCATATAACGGGCATACCGTCGTATATGTCAATCTTGAAATGGACAGAAGTCAATTATTATCAAGAAGTATTTCCCGCATATCGCACCACCTGAAACAGAATCACACCTTGTCAGACGACGTGAACGCATTACAAGTCAAACGCGGGTATCAATGGACGGAAACGCAGAAACAAGTCATTCAGTATTCATCGAAATATTACCGTGATTATATCGCGCCGAATTTCCGTTATGTTACAACCAACCCTGAAAACATCGGGAGTATTGATAACACCTTGTCTGATATTCTCGGAAAGCTCGAAAAGATAACGGCGGAATTGCAACAGCAAGGACGACCCGCCCCGTTAGTTTGTGTCGATTATCTGCAATTCATAGATTATGACTTGTTTGAGGACGGACAAAGAAAACCGGAGAACGCGGACGCGATCAAACAGACCTTGAAAGAATTCAAACAATTTGCCATGAAACACGATACAGTCTGTATTATGATTATGGCTAATAACCGCGCAAGTAATCAGGACGGACGCGCAAGCATGGACAGCGGACGCGATACTTCAAACATAGAATATTCTGGTGACGTTATGATGTCATTGGTATTCACTGCGATTGAAGAAAAGTGGAAATATGACACGGGCGCAACTGATAAGAACGGAAACAGCAAACCCGCCTTGATTGACAATGATTTCATAAACGAAAAGATTGACTACACGATTCAATCGAAGGGCGAATATCCGTTAATTGCCAAATTACTTACATTGAAAGTGGTTAAAGGACGTTCGATCATGTCCCGTGGTTCTGCGAAATTTATCTATAACGGGCAATATTTCCATTTTGCCGAAGACAACGGAACACCAAACCCGTATTGGATAACGTGACTTCAATCTGATTCAGCAATTATTGTTCCCCAAAAGAAAGCACCCGCCAAAACAGCGGGTGTTTCTTTGACTTCCGGTTCTAACAAAGAACAGTCTTGAAAGGAGAAAGAACCGAGCGTCAAGAGTTGTGGAGATAAAACTCTGAACCTTAAAAGACATTTTGACTTCAAAGACCCATAAATGAAAACAACTATATTATACAACATCACTTATGTTTTTGACATAAAATATTCATAGCAAACATTAAACATACTATACATTTTTCATATAAAAGATGTATAATTTTCATATGAAACAAAATACACAAAAGGAGTGTTTGACAATGAGTGAACCGAAGATGTCAAAAGGCGCACTAATGGCAAAGCGTCATTACTTCAATGTTGAACGGTGGGAGAACAAAGCCAAAAAGAAATATGGCAAGAAATACATTCCCGCAAAAGACGGTGAAACAATCAGCGCACAAGCTGTTGAACTGCGTCGTGAATATCAGCGGGAGTACAACAAGAAACACCCTGAAAAGAACCGTGACGCCAAAATTCGTTTTTGGGAACGTAAAGCCAAAGAATACAACTATTGAGGAGAAACTATCACATGAACAAAAACATTGAAGCGATCAATAATAAGATAGACGACATCAAGTCATATCGTGCGGAGATTATCGCCAAAAGTAATGCGGAGATAAAGGACGCAGAAGAAAAAGTCAAAAATCTTGAAGACGAACTAACGGGGTCAATCGTTTATATTGACGACATCGAAGTTTATAAGTTGAAGGAACAAGAGCTGAAAGACGCGCGTATGTTTCTTGGGTTCCTGAAATCAAGACGGGCAAAAATGAATCAGTCGCCGTTGACCGACGACGAATACCGTTCTATGACTGCGGACATTCGCGAAGAACTCGAAATTCTCCAGGACAAATACACACCCGAAATTCAGAAAAAGTTGTTTGAGGTAATCGCCTTAATGGACAGATACGCCGACGAAGCGGACGAACTCGAAGAAGTTCTCAACAAGGTTTATATGTTGCGTGAAGGATATACACACGGCTATACAATGGGGCGACCCGTTCGTGTTGCTTGCGATATCGCGAAGAACCACAATGACAAAAACAACGTTTGGGGTCGTTTTTGTAGTGTCTATTATTCACATTGGGTGAACCGTAATGACTGATAAACCGAAAAACAAGTCAAGACAGTTTTCTGTCCGGTTCGATACATCAGGACGCGGACGCGGTTCTGCAACAGCCAGACGGAACAGACGCGCCAACGATCTATTGAAGACAATCTCAAAAATGAAGGTGACAGACAATGACGAAAGAAGAATGGAAAAAGGTAATTGAAGACCAAATCAAATATGACCATGACTATATACCGTCATTCAAAACCACAATTCAAATTTTGTCGGAGATTCTCGAAGAACGTGACCGCGTATATTCAATGTATCTTGAATCAGGCGCACAACCCGTTGTCAATTTCACGTCAGACCGTGGCGCGATCAATCTAAAACAGAACCCGTTGTTGCGGACGTGGCAAGAAATAAACACGTTGTCACTTGCGTATCTGCGTGACTTGGGATTGACAGCTGCGGGACTGCGGAAACTTCAAGGACAGATACCGAAAGAAACCAACAACAAAAACGGAATGGAAGAGTTCCGCGCCCGTTACGGATTGAACAATCTAATTGAAGCGCGGGACAGTCAAATCGAATCATACCAGGTCAAAGCACAGAAAAAGAAAAATGGAAAGACGACGTTATGACGGCACGGGTCAAACTGCGGTTGAAATCATAGAATCACTGCGGACGGAAAAAGACCCGCCCCCGCTTGACGTTGTCTTGCGTATGACATCGGACATACTAATTACAAGAAAGGGTAATTCATATGGCTACAAAGAAAAGAGAAGTTGACAGTATGAAGTCAGTCAGGACGAAAGAACTTGACCGCCTTGTTGCTACGATCAATCAGGCATACAAGGAAGCGGAAGAACTGCGGAAGTCATTCGTATTGACCGAAATCAGATTCAAGTCTGCGGGAGTTCCTGAAAAGTCAAAACAGATGGATAACACGTTATATGCGGAAACATTGATTCAGGACATCAAAAAACATTTGTCGTATATCAATGAAGACCTACATCAGATAGAAGACTGTTAAAGGGGACGGGGTATCATGGGAGAAAGTAGAACAACAACAGCGTGGCGACGGGTTCGTCGTATGGCATGGGATAGGGATAGACGCGCCCGTGCGGTTTGTCATATCTGTAAACAGCCGATAGACTATTCACTGCCACCGAGTAGCGCACCTATGGCATGGGAACCAGACCACATTTTACCGTTTGCATATCACCCTGAATTAGAACTTGACCTTGTCAATATTGCGCCGTCACATAGACAGTGTAATCGACAGCGTGGCGCGGGCGACGCGATGAACGATATCGGAATGCGTTCTCGTATTTGGTGACGCTTAAATCGAACGTGAGAGCGTTATAAGGACATTATATAAACCCACCTATTAGAAGGGTAGTGGCATTCAATCTTGACCCACT
>Ga0310690_10011629_pt1 | contig 10846 bp, 7 predicted proteins | sample AusTroGonzalo_MG_2_FD_207661 | JGI IMG/M metagenome (GOLD analysis project Ga0310690, IMG submission 207661) | Bovine rumen microbial communities from tropical cattle in Woodstock, Queensland, Australia - Gonzalo_04 (v2) (version 2) | ecosystem: Host-associated > Mammals > Digestive system >...
CGCGCTGCAGGAGACAGCTTCCGAGGCCGTTCACCTGATCGAAGAGGCGCAGGCGGAGGACGGCTATCTGGATACGTACTATATTCTGAACGGCCGGAACCGGGAATTCACGAATCTCCGGGATCATCACGAGCTCTATTGCTTCGGTCACCTGACGGAAGCCGCGGTGGCGTGGCGCCGGGCCACCGGAAAGAACGACCTGATTCGCGTGGCGGAGCGGTTTGCCGATTATATTACGCGGCATATCGGCGCGGAGGAAGGAAAAAAGCACGGCTATCCCGGGCATGAGATCGCGGAGATGGCGCTGGTCCGGCTTTTTGGGGAAACCGGGAAACGGGCGTATCTGGATCTGGCACGGTACTTTATTGACGAGCGCGGCAGGGAACCGAATTATTTTGCCCTGGAAGGTCAGCCCAGGCCGGACTGGCAGGGGGTTGAAGAGCCGTATTCCTATTATCAGGCACATAAGCCCGTCCGGGAGCAGGACGAGGCCAAGGGCCACGCGGTGCGGGCGATGTATCTTTACAGCGGCATGGCAGATATCGCCCGGCTGACAGACGATGAATCGCTCAAAAATGCCTGCCGGAAGCTGTTCCGCAGCGTTTCCCGGGAAAAGATGTATATCACGGGCGGTGTGGGCTCGACGAATCACGGCGAGGCTTTCACCTTTCCTTTTGATCTGCCGAACGACATGGCGTACGCGGAAACCTGCGCCGCCATCGGCCTTTGCTTCTTTGCGCGGAGGATGCTGGAATGGGACGTTCGAGGCGAGTACGCGGACGTGATGGAACGGGCTTTGTATAATGGCGTTCTGAGCGGCATCGCCCTGGACGGCAAGAGCTTCTTTTACGTGAATCCCCTGGAGGTCTTCCCGGAGGCAAATCATCGGGACCTCCGGAAAACCCATGTGAAAACCGTGCGCCAGAAATGGTTCGGCTGCGCCTGCTGTCCGCCGAACATCGCGCGGCTGATCGGCTCTCTGGGCAGCTATGCCTTTACGGAGAATGAGGATACTCTCTTTGTCCATCTTTATATGAGTGCGTCCGTCACGAAAACGGTTGACGGAAAGCCGTGCCGGATCCGGATGACGGCGGATTCGTCCGACCCGTCCGGATGGACGGTGCGCCTGACGGTGGACGGCGCCGGGGACGAAGGCACGGATTTCACGCTGGCACTGCGGCTTCCTGCCTGGTGCGGGGAGTGGCGCCTGGACGGCGCGGACGGCGCGGAGCAGTTCGTGTCCGACAGCTATTTGTATCTCCGGAGGCGCTGGCGGGAAAAGGACGAGGTCACCCTGTTCCTTTCTTCCCCCGTCCGCTTCCTGCGCGCCGATTCCCGCGTGCGGGAAAACACCGGCAGGATCGCGGTCATGCACGGCCCGCTGGTCTATTGCCTGGAGGAAGCCGATAACGGAAAAGACCTGAATCTCCTGAGCCTGGCCGACGGCGCCGGTCCCGGAGACGTCCGGTTTGAGGAGATGGACATCGCGGGCCGGAAGACGGTCGCGCTGCTGGCGCCGGGCCGCCGGGAAACACCGGTCAACGACCGCGGATTGTATTTTGACGCGGATGAAAGCGAATCCAGCCCGGTCACCCTGCGGCTGATTCCCTATTTCATGTGGGCAAACCGCGGTGAGAACGAAATGCAGGTCTGGATCCGACGGTGATTCACTAAAGGGGCTTTCCTTCATCATTTGCGATTCCCAACAAGATTTTGTGTACAGCGTGAAGATTTCAATCTTCTTTCAAGCTTTGTCGGTTATGCTTGCACTGTCATCAGAAAACGACCCCTGATGACAGCGCAAATAAGACGAAGCAAAACGAAACGGAGGTTGAAACCATGAAAAGAATCCTGACAATGACCCTGGCAACCGCGCTGCTGCTCTGCGCGTTATCCCTGCCCGCCATGGCAGAATCAACGGAGACGACAGAGACAACGGTGACGACGGAAACGACAACCGAGACAACAAACGCGGTGGCATCCGCCACACGCAACAACCGAAACAATCAGGCGGCGCCGCAGCAGCCGGGCCGCGGACAGAAGCCGGGCCGGAACGGCCAGCAGCAACAGGCGCCGAACCAGAACGGTCAGCAGCAGATGCCGGACCAGAACGGCCAGCAGCAACAGGCGCCAAACCAGAACGGTCAGCAGCCGCAGGCGCCGGACGAGAACGGTCAACAGCCGCAGACACCGGACCAGAACGGTCAACAGCCGCAGGCGCCGGATCAGAACGGTCAGCAGCCACAGACGCCGAACCAGAACAGCCAGCAGCCGCAGACGCCCGGACAGAACAGCGGAAACCGGAAACATGACAACGCGAAAAACGGACGCACGGGGAAATCCGGCACAAGGCTTGATCTGGATCAGCTGCTGAAAGAAAACGTGATTTCCCAGGACGTTTATGACGCGATCATCAACTATCTGAACAGTCTGGCAGCGCCGCAGCAGACCACGGAGAGTTCCTCCGACAGCACAGGTACCACCTGAGCAAGTATTCCCCGGACTCCCGGAGTTTTCCGGGAGTCCCTTCTTGCTGTTTTCAGGTTCCCTGTGGTATGATCCGAACAGAGAGCGGAGGTGCAATATGAGGGTATTACTGGTGGAAGACGAGCGGAACCTTTCGGCGGCCATCTGCAAGCTGCTGGAAAAGGAACGGATTACGGCGGATCCGGTTTATACCGGGACCGATGGCCTGGACTGGGCGCTGAGCACTGAATACGACGCCATCATCCTGGATGTGATGCTGCCCGGAATGGATGGGTTTTCCGTGCTGCGGGAGCTCCGGAAGGAAAAGATTTCAACACCGGTGCTGATGCTGACCGCCCGGGCGTCGCTGGAGGATCGGCTGACAGGACTGGACAGCGGCGCGGATTATTACCTGCCCAAACCCTTTGAATCCGCGGAACTGATCAGCTGCCTGCATGCGATTACCCGCCGCGGAACCAGCGCTCCGAAAATGAGCCTGTCCTACGGGGATATTTGCCTGGAACAGAAGGACGGGAAACTTCGGAACACGAAGAGCGGCGCGGAGATCAAGCTCGGCGTGAAGGAATACCAACTGATGGAGCTGTTCCTGCGCAACCCGGCACAGATCCTGACAAAAGAAACCATGCAGGATAAGGTCTGGGGACTGGAAAGCGACGCGGAATACAACAACCTGGAAGTATATGTTTCATTCCTGCGCAAAAAGCTGAGCTTTATCGGCTCCCGGATGAAGATCCGGGCCACCCGCGGGCTGGGATATTCCCTGGAGGAAGAGGCATGATCAGACGTCTTCGGTTTCGGATGACCTTTTTGGTGATTGCCGTTCTGGTGGTTGTATCCGTCGGGATTGTACTGGCCATCCACCTGTCCACCCAGCGGAATATTGCCGCACAGGCGGAAACCTCCCTTTCCGCGATGGCGGAGAAGGACGGGAATGCCGGCCGCGGGGAGATGTCAAAGCCGGACGACGACGGAAAGAAGAAGCACGAATCGGAAAAAAGCTGGCCCAAGGACAAAGGACAGCCACCGGAAATCCGCAACGGACGGGACGCCGCCGCCGCGGAACTGGGCAACTCCTACTCGATGACTCTGAACGAGGACGGGACGGTGGCGTCCTGGTCCTCTCAAAGAACGGATCTGTATACGGACGAACAGATTGCGGAAATGGCGGAAGCCATTCTGGCCGACGGCAAAGAAAGCGGCAGGATCGGGACGCAGTTTTACCGGAAAACGAACAAAAACGACGAGACGAAGCTGCTGGTGCTGGACGCCCGGCTGGATTTCCTGTCCGCGGAGAGCACCCTTCGCTCCGTGATTCTGGTGACGGCCGCCGCCTGCGTTCTGCTGTCCCTGCTGGCGTGGCTGCTGATCCGCCGCATGGTGCGGCCGGTGGAAGAAGCCTTTGCGCGGCAGAAGCAGTTTGTATCCGACGCCAGCCATGAGCTGAAGACGCCGCTGGCGGTGATCTCCGCCAATGCGGAGGTGCTGGAGCAGGAAATTGGGCAGAACGAATACCTGGGCTATATCCGCAGTGAGGTTCGGCGGACGGATACCCTTGTGCGGAATCTGCTGACGCTGGCCCGGATGGACCGGCAGGAACAGGGCGTCGAAATGAAACCCTTTGACCTGAGCCATGCGCTGCTGGACGTTGTGCTTCCTTTTGAGAGCACGGTTTATGAAGCCGGGAAAATGCTGGAATACGACATTCCGGACGGGATCGAATGCAACGGCAATGAGGAAATGATCAAACAGCTGGCGGTGATCCTTCTCTCCAACGCGCTGAAGTACTCCGACGACGGCGGACAGATCCGGATCAACCTGAACGTCCGGGGCAGGCAGCGGGAGATTCGCGTGTTCAATACCGGGAATCCCATCGCTCCGGAGGACCAGGAGAAAATCTTTGACCGCTTCTGGCGGGGGGATCCGGCCCACGGCAGCGAAACGGGCGGCCATGGCCTGGGATTGGCTATTGCCCGCTCCATCGTTGACACACACCACGGGAGGATTTCCGTGGAAAGCGAAGAAGGGAAGGGAACTGCATTTGTTGTTTTATTGAACGCCTGAAAGGGCGTTCAATGTTTTTTCAAGGATTCCGAGGATAATGACAGCTGCCGGGGGAAAGAAACCGGCAATGAGCAGAGAAAGGCGGTCTTGATACGATGAAAAAGTTCCTTAGCATTTTACTGATTCTGGCAATGATGTTCGGCACGGTTGCGATGGCCGAAGAGAACGGAGCACCGGCGGCACCTCCGTCCGGGGATATGGCGCCTCCGAGCGGGGAAAACGGACAGCCTCCGGAAAAACCTGACGGTGAAGGCGGCGGCGGATTCGGCGGCGGAACGCCTCCCGGAGGAAGCACTTCATCCTTTGAATACACTGCGGCCACGGAAGTGACTGCAGCGACTGAACTGGCGGATGGGACGTATTCCTCCGGCACCGCGGATGAAAGTGCCCTGATCGTGAACACCGCGGACGCGGTGACGATCAGCAACCCGACGGTGACCAAGAGCGGGGACTCCGACGGCGGGGATAACTGTAACTTCTACGGCCTGAACGCAGGCCTGCTGGTGATGGGCGGTTCCGTGACCACGATCACCGGCGGCACGATTGAGACTTCCGCTTCCGGGGCGAACGGCGTGTTCTCCTACGGCGGAAACGGCGGCAGAAACGGCGCGGAAGGCGACGGAACCACTGTGATCATTTCGGATACGACGATCACCACCACCGGAGACGGCTCCGGCGGCATTATGACCACCGGCGGCGGCATTACTTATGCCAGCAACCTGACCGTCAACACCTCCGGACGCTCTTCCGCGGCGATCCGCACCGACCGGGGCGGCGGCACCGTGGTCGTGGACGGCGGCAGCTATACGACGAACGGGCTGGGTTCTCCGGCGATCTATTCCACCGCGGATATCACCGTGAAGAACGCGACGCTGGTTTCCAATCTGTCGGAAGGCGTGTGCATTGAAGGAAAGAACAGCATCACGCTGGAGAACTGCGACATGACGGCCAGCAACACCCAATGCAACGGAAACGCCACTTTCCTGGATACGATCATGATCTACCAGTCCATGAGCGGCGACGCGGACAGCGGCACTTCGGCCTTTACGATGACCGGCGGCAGCCTGACCAGCCTGAGCGGGCATATGTTCCACGTGACAAACACGCACGCGGTGATTACCCTGAGCGGGGTGGAACTGGTGAATGAAGGCAGCGACGTGCTCCTCTCCGTGTGCGACGACGGATGGAACGGAGCGGGCAATATCGCGGAGCTGATTGCGGACGGTCAGCAACTGAAGGGCACGATCCTTGTGGGAGACAACGCCGAGTTTACGCTGACGCTGCAGAACGGATCTTCCTTTGAAGGGACATTCAGCGGAGAGATCGTTAACGCGAAGGAAAGCGTTGTATCCACTGAAATCGGTACCGTCAGCGTGATCCTGGACAGCAGCAGCACCTGGACCCTGACCGCGGATACTTCGATCACTTCCTTTGAGGGAGATCCGGCGAACGTGATCGGAAACGGATATACGCTTTATGTGAACGGTACGGCCCTGGAGGGGATTCAGTAAAGAAGCTGTTCGGAAAAAGATATCTGCGGCAGGCCAAGGCGGCCTGCCGCGTTCTGCCGGGTGTTTAGTAAAAAAGCAAAAAACGTCTTTTTCGGTGCTCTCACCCGGTACCATTGTCACATGGGACGGCTCATGGTAGAATGGAAAAAAGGAACGGTGCAGAGAACGGAAAGGGAAAAAGAAATGATCATCACTGAAATCAGGGAAGCGCTGAAACAGCTGCAGGACGCGAAATATCGGGAGTTCCAGATTCCAATCATCCCGACGGTGAAACCGGAGAGCATCATCGGCGTGCGCACGCCGGAACTGCGGAAACTGGCAAAGCAGTACGGCGCGTCGGAGGAGATCGGGGTTTTTCTGGAAGATCTGCCGCATCTGTATTTTGAGGAGAACCAGCTGCACGCGTTCATGATCTCCGGGATGAAAGACTACGGCGACTGCATCCGGGAACTGAGCCGATTTTTGCCCTATGTGGACAACTGGGCCACCTGCGACCAGATGTCTCCCAAGGTTTTCAAAAAGCATCGGGCGGAACTGCCTGAGGAAATCCGGAAATGGATCGGCTCTACCGAAACCTATACGGTCCGTTTCGGGATCGGCATGCTGATGGAACACTATCTGGACGAAGATTTTGATCCGGCGTATCCGGAGGCCGTGGCTGTCCTCCGATCAGAAGAATACTATGTCAACATGATGATCGCCTGGTACTTTGCCACGGCCCTGGCGAAACAGTATGAAGCGATTCTGCCGTATATCGAAAACCGCAGACTGGACGTATGGACACACAACAAGGCGATTCAGAAAGCCCTCGAGAGTTACCGAATCACGCCGGAGCAGAAAGCGTATCTGAAGACGCTGAAAATCCGAAGCAGGTGAGGGATGCTTTACGGATTATCGGGAAGAAACGAACAGATCATCTGCTGTAATCACATTTTGAATACGTCCTGTATATGAACCATCGGCGATGCCATAGGGGGTTACCAACGTGGTATGGATGGCAAAGCGGGCGCCAGTGACAGAAATAAAATCAGATATTTTCCTGCTGATCTCTTCATCTGTTTTGGCTGTAACAGAATACTTTTTCGCGGAATATTTCATTTCACACAGGTTGATGACCTGGTCTTTCCTGACGATCATCAAGTCAATCTGGGATCCGAAGATGCCTTTTGCCGAATCTTCCCTGCAAGCCCAGGAGAATGCTTCACTCAAAACTCCTGAGATTCCCAGGGCCATTTTCATTTGGGGAACATGCTGCAGGCAAACCCGTTCAAACGCCAAACCGCACCATGCGTTCGTCCTGGGCGTGTTCAGCTGATTGCTCCAGAAATGTTCGTCCGTCGGCTTTTCTTCCAGGAATTTGTAATAGAAAAGAGTAAAGTGATCGATCAGCTGATATACGGCGTTCCTTTCTTTCATTCCAAACTGATGATATTTCCGAAGAAATCCGCAGCTTTCCAATTCTTCAAGTCTTATTGTGAAATTACCCGAATCGGTCATATGCGTTGCTTTCAGGAGTTCCTCCCGGGTCATGCCTGCTTTCTTTTTTCCAAGCGCGGAAACGATTTTGATATAGGGTTCCGGCCGTTTGAATAAGGCGGCATAAAGGTAGTCGAACTCATGTTCCAGAGGTGCGTCCGCGGAAAAAAAGATGTGATCTATATTTTGGGGAAGACTGAGACCTTTTTCAAGAAAACTCCAATAGTACGGAATGCCGCCCAGAATCATATAACACTCAATGATCTGATGACGATTCATGACAATATTCCGAGAGTTTATGTATTCTTCACATTCCCTGAGTGAAAACGGCTGAAGATGAATCCGGCAGGAAAGACGATTATACAATCCGCCCTTGTTGTGGATGATTTTACTCAGCATCCAGGAGGTTACGGAACCGCAGACAATCAGTAGAATATCCGTGCGGGCAGAGGCCCAGCCGTTCCAGAAACCTTCAAGCGCCATGACGAAATCACTGCCGTGCGTATCCATCCAGGACAATTCGTCCAGAAAGATTACTTTTCTTTTTTCTTTGGAATTCCGAATCAGGTCTTTCAGCAACTCAAATGCTTCAAGCCAGTTGTGCGGTTTGGCGAAGTCTTTTAAGCCATGTTCTCTGAGAGAAGCACAAAACTCAAACAGTTCATCTGTCAGTTTCCCGCCGTAATAGCCTGTGTGCTGAAAAGTGAACCGGGAATTCAGGCTTTCGCGAATCAGGTAAGTTTTTCCCACCCTGCGTCGGCCATAAACAGCAATAAACTTCGATTCCATTGACTGATAGGCATCAGCCAGTATTCTCTGTTCTTTTTCACGACCAATCAGCACTTTTCTGCCCCCTTACGCATTCGTTTTCGGCGGTAACTATATTATATTCGAAGTTAGCGCCGAAAACAACTGTCAATTTCGGCGCTAACTCGATATTTTTATGAGTTAGCGCCGAAAATCTTTCAAGGCTACACGCACCTCGGATTAGAGGACGCAGCGGAGGAGATGAAACGACTGGAAGAAGTCGAGCGGGCAAGGCTGGGGCAGGAGAAGCGGGAATGCTGATATTACGGGCATTAGAGAACTATCCTTGACCACGTCAGTGTGTCGCCGGATATCTTGACAAGGGGTCCACTATATTCTATTATTGTAAAGCGATGACAGAAATCACTTTACCGGGAACCATTGATACAGTTGAGGAATCTGCTATTGTCAGTTGTACCAGCCTGACCGATGTGTATTATCCGAAGACAAGAGTGGGCGCGGAAAGGATCACATTCGGTATGGGGAACAATATCCTCACCGGCACGACCTGGCACTTCGAAACGGTGGTGGTTCCCGACCTGAGCAGGTTTAAGATCCTTTTGATGGATGCATGAGCACGATCGTTATTGATAGGAGATAAAGAAAATTGGATGCAGTCCGCATCCCTGCAATCGATGTAAACAAGCTATAATACATTGTCTGGATGTAAGTCGCCTGATTAAATGCTCGCGGATTGAGGAGGTAGCACGATCATGAAATCTCTGCGTAAGTCTTTTCAAACCCTGTTTCTCATTGTTCTGGCATTGGGCGTTTTTACCTGTGCTGCAGGAGAATCGCTTAGCCTTCCGTCCGCGCTGCAGAGCATCGAGGAAGAAGCTTTCGCGAATTGTGAGAGCCTTGAGGGCATCATGATTCTTCCCCTGGATGTGCAGGTGGATGATTCCGCGTTTTCCGGAGTTGACAATCTGGACATCATCCGAGGTGTTGCCGTGGTCGGCGATGATGATACACCTTGGAATGGCACGCTCAGTGGGGACGTATGGTCCGCAGTTTCCCCCTTCTGCGAAGCAAGGGGAATCAGCTGTACCTATACCACCAATGCTGATTCCGCCATTAACGCGGGTTACAATGTGGTGATTACCGTGGGATTTGGCGCCAGTGAAGCCGTGAACACGCTTCAATCCAGTCATCCGGACGTTCGCTTCATTTGTCTGGACGCATCTGTGGATAATCAGCAGAGCAATGTATATGCAGCAACCTACAGATGCGATCTGGCCGGATTTATGGCAGGCTACACAGCTGTCAAACAGGGATATCGTTCTCTGGGCTACATGGGCGGCATTGAGGTTTCCGATGTGGTCAATTACGGGCAGGGCTTCGTGCGGGGCGCCAATCAGGCAGCCGTAGAGGGTGGAATCGCGGATCAGGTTTCAGTCGCCTATACCTACACCGGAGTATTCTGGCCGGATAACAGCGTTTATGAGAAAGCGGGGGCGTGGTATCGCGACGGGGTTGAGATCATTTTCTGTGCCGGAGGCAATCAGGGTACGTCCGTGAATGCGGCTGCAAGCGAAAATAACGGAAAAATGATCGGCGTGGATACTGATCAGCGCAGTGACCTAAGTACAGTTCTCTTTTGCGCGGTCAAGAATCTGGGCTTTACTGCTACGGACGCGCTGGCCCAAATCCTGGACAATAACTGGAAAAACCTCGGCGGAAATGCTCCACAACTCGGCCTTGTGAGTTCCGCGCCGGGAAACAATCATGTTGGACTTGTTCCAGCTGGTCAGTGGGACAGCGCAGTGATTTCCAAATTGATGAATGGAACTTATCCTTCCGGTAATATTCAAATCAACGTATACAACGATATGACTGAAGAACCTCCCATCAGGCATGTGGCTGTCGTTGGCTCTGAGGCTACGCCGTCCTCGGGGACCATGGATCTGGTTGTCAAACAGAAGGTGGCCGATTTCTGTCAAAGCAATGAAATTTCTTTCACATATACGGACAGCGTTGAAGAAGCGCTTAGCCAGGAGTGCGATGTAGTGATTACGGTCGGCTTCGGATTTAGTGAAGATGTTGCAAATGTTCAGTGGGACTATCCGGATACACGGTTTATTTGTCTGGATACAACCATTGATTATCAGAATGACAATGTCTATTCTGTTACCTACAAATGTGATCAGGCCGGGTTTATGGCGGGCTACGCCGCTGTTCGAATGGGTTACCGTTCCCTTGGCTTTATGGGTGGCATACCGGTTTACGAAGTGACGAAATATGGCAATGGCTTTGTGCAGGGCGCCAACCAGGCGGCTGTGGAAATGGGCATTGCCAATCAGGTTACCATAGCTTATACCTACATGAACACCTTCGCGCCGGATGCCAGCGTTTACGAACAGGCAGCATCCTGGTACGACAACGGAACGGAAATCATCTTCTGTTGCGGTGGAGGCATGGGCGAGGCTGTAAGCAGCGTGGCTACGGAAAAAGGCAAAAAGATGATCGGTGTGGATACGGATCAGAGCAATCTGGGATCTTGCGTA
>Ga0310690_10011631_pt1 | contig 10846 bp, 10 predicted proteins | sample AusTroGonzalo_MG_2_FD_207661 | JGI IMG/M metagenome (GOLD analysis project Ga0310690, IMG submission 207661) | Bovine rumen microbial communities from tropical cattle in Woodstock, Queensland, Australia - Gonzalo_04 (v2) (version 2) | ecosystem: Host-associated > Mammals > Digestive system >...
CATCAAAAGCCATGTAAGGGCCATGGAAGGAGCCCTTGGAAAGGTCAATGTGATGATGAGACTCGACAGGTCCATCAAAATGAACGATGATGTCCTGTCTCATCTGCTGAAGGACTTCATAGAGAAGGAGAAGAAGCAGAAGAAGGTTACCATAGAGGAAATACAGAATGCGGTAGCATCGAAGTATTCCGTTTCAATGGCCCAGATACAGTCTTCTGAAAGAACAGCATCTCTTGTTACTCCAAGGCAGCTTGCAATGTACATAGCGAGAAAGTTCACTTCCAAGAGCCTTCCTGAGATAGCAAAGCAGTTCGACAAGACCCATGCCACGATTCTCCATGGAGTAAAGACCATATCGAAGAGACTTGATGTAGAGCCTGAACTCAGGGAGAACCTGATCTCGATCATCTCGGAATTCGGATATACGATGGAGGACCGCATAGGTTGACTTGATGTCGATAACGTGTTGAACTCTTCGACGTTGTCTACAGAAGGATGGAAATGTCAAATGGAATCAACCGGAAGCAATAATGGAAATCAACAGGCCAAGATCGACGAAAGCCTTGTCAGACAAGGGGATTATGACTTATCAACGTTGTGAACATACCTACTGATACTGATATAGAGACTCTTTATCTAATTAAAAGTATTTGATACAATCTACAACTCAAGCCCGTCCATGGGATCAGAAAGGAACAAAATGAAATTTAACATCGTGCGTTCGAAGTTCATCGAGGCTCTCAAGCCTGTGCAGAACATTGTTGCCGGCAAGGGATCCCTTCCGATTTTGCAGAACGTTATGATAGAGGCGCGCGGAGGAGACCTTAAGCTCACGACAACCGACCTTGACATTTCCATAAAGAGTACCGTACCTTGCGAAGTGGCCGAAGAGGGAGCGTCCACACTTCCCGTGAAGCTTCTCTTCAGCCTCATAAGCAAGGCTCCTGAAGGAAAGGTTGAAGTTGAGATAGATTCCGAAGAGAAGGCTGTCATAAGGGCGGGAAGCGCCAGCTACAAGCTGAACGGAAAGAGCGAAGCCGATTTTCCGAAGCTCGGCGGCGACGAAGACAGCTGCGATTATTCCATGCCTCGCCAGACCCTTCTCGAAATGCTCCGCAAGACTGCGTATGCAGCTTCCCAGGACGATACTCGCCGCACGCTCAAGGGCGTACTCATGAGCTTCAGGGATTCCAAGCTTACAATGGTCGCTACAGACGGCCGTCGTCTTGCTCTCGTGGAGCGCGAAATGGAATTTCCGAAGACATCTGAGCGCGACATCGTGCTTCCTTCAAAGGCGGTGCAGGAGCTGCAGAGGCTTCTTTCCGGAGAGGGAGATGTCAAGATAACGGTACAGCAGAGCAAGATAAGCTTCAATCTCGGAGTTGTCCAGATATACTCGAAGCTTATGGACGACGCCTATCCGAACTACCGTCAGGTGATACCTGCAAATTGCAGCCATGTCATCACAATCGACCGTCAGCTTCTCCTTGACGCTCTCGAAAGGGCCAGCGTGATGACGATGGATGAAGCCCATTCGACGAAGCTCATCTTCGACGCCAACAGGCTTACAGTAACATCCGCCGCGAGCGAAATCGGAGAGGCGAAGGACGAAGTTCCGATCAAGTACGCCGACGAGACGATCGAGATAATGTTCAATCCGAATTACGTAATGGATCCTCTCAAGGCTATCGACGACGACGAGATTACGATAAACCTCAACAACGGTCATTCTCCCGCCGTGATAAAGTGCTCCATACCTTTCCTTTACGTACTCATGCCTCTCAGGATCAGCTGATTCGATCGATGAAACTCTGGACAGACAAGAACTACCCGATCATAGTCTCCTGCGCGAAGGAGCTTTCGCGCTGGACGGAAATCGAGGTAAGGGACCTTGGATACAAGCCTGTAGAGGTGACTGAAAACACGGTTGTCGTTCGCGGGTCGATGAGAGACGTGATGAGTCTCAACCTGAAGCTGCGAACGGCCCATCGCGTACTTGTGCCGCTTCTCAGGACACGCTGCCGCAACATCCGCGACCTTTACGAGTCGGCTTTTTCTATCGATTGGGAAAACCTGATGGAGGCTGACGGATACTTCTCGGTCTCGTCTGTAGTGCACAACAACACTATACGCGATACGAGGCTTCCTTCCCTCTATACGAAGGATGCCATTGCCGACAGGATGCGCGAGCGCTGCCAGCGCCGTCCTGACTCCGGAGGCGAAAACATAGGCTCTGCCGTTTTCGTATACTGGGAAAGGGACGAGGTGATAATCTACCTCGATACCTCCGGCGAGCCTCTTTCGAAACGCGGCTACAGGAAGATACCCGGCTCTGCACCCATGCAGGAGACTCTTGCCGCGGCGTGCATCATGGCGATGAACTGGAACGGCAAGGTTCCTTTCCTCTCTCCGATGTGCGGCAGCGGTACGCCTGCGATAGAAGCGGCGATGATTGCCATGAACAAGGCGCCAGGAAGCCTCAAGGGGCACTTCGCGTTCCAATCCATCAAGGGATATTCAAGGATAATCCCTGGCGAAAAGGCGCCGCGGGTTGCGCCGCGTCAAAGGGCCGGTGCTTCGCCGGAGCAGATTTGGAGGGAGATGGTCCTTGAAGCCGCCGAGAAGGAGACTACAGAAGGAATTCCGCGAATCATAGCTACCGACATATCTCCTGAAGCCGTCGAGAACGCCCACTCCAATGCAATTGCAGCGGGAGTTGCGCCCTTCATAGAGTTCAAGGCTTGCGACTTTGCCGAATCTCCGGTACCTGAGGGAAAAGGTTGCGTGTTCTTCAATCCGGAATACGGAATACGGCTCGGCACATACGAGGAATTGGCTCCGGTGTACGAGCGTATAGGTGTTTTCATGAACGAAAAGTGCAGCGGATGGACGGGAGGTCTGATAACCGGAAATCCCGATCTTGCCCGCCTCGTAAACCTCTACTACAAGACTAGGGTTCCGTTCTTCAACGGCCCGATCGACTGCCGGCTCTTCATATATCCCGGCTGCGAACTGAAAGGACAGAATGCATCATGAGGATGGAAGAATTTCTGGCCCAGACGATACTCGATGCCGCGAAGGGAGATGACGGGAGCGCGGCGGAAGCGGTCATCGAACAGACCGAGGAGAAAATCACCGTTCAGGAGCACGCTCCTGCAGAGCTTGATGTCCAGAAGGTCGTTGTGGAAGAGCTTGCGGTCGACAAGGCGAAGCTTGAGGAAAAGGTCGAGACTCTTCAGAGGCAGATAGAGACTTTGGAAGGGGCCGCAACTTCAGCAGAGGAGCTCAAGAAGGAGAACGAATCGCTCAAGGCCGACATTGAATCTGCAAAGGCCGACTCCGATGCACTCAAGATCCAGGTTTCAGAGCTTCAGAACAGGCTTGCGGAAGAGCAGGAGAGGCATTTTGACGAGCAGGCGCGCAATCCAAACGCACTGGCGCTCCTGGATCGCGATGTAGAGCTCCCGGACCGCTTTCCCGGCGAAACGCGCGATCATGTTCTTGAAGTCATCAAGGAGGCCAGGGACAAGGCGGAGGCAGAAGGGCGCATACGCAAGGCGCAACTCCTTGAAGGCGTCCTTGTAGCCAACGAGCCCAGCGGAAACCTTGCCCAGAAGCGTGCGGCTCTTGAGAAGTTCTTCAAAGACAACGGCAACATACTTTCCGGGCCGGTACTGGAAGAGCTTGCCAAATACGGAATTCCCCATAAAAACGGAGAAGAGTATCTTCTTCCGTCGGAAATTCTGACCAGGATGTATTGATAAATAATATCAACAGAAATATCAACTGCTGTTTATAAGTTGATAAGTCTGTTGATAGTGTTGATAATTAACCCCTTGTCAGTTGATAAAATAAAGTCCATAATACCTGACCGTGACAAATCTAAGTCCAGAGTTCTGTTTCAAGGTAAAGGAAGCCCGAAGAGCTGCGAAGATATCGCAGGGCGAGCTTGCCGCGGAGGTAGGCTGCAAGCAGTCTGCCATTTCGATGTTTGAACAGGGAGACGGAACGAAGCTCAACGACGAGGTCATAGGAAAACTTTCGAAGAAGTTCGGTATAGCGATTTCCGCCAACTCTTCTGTTGACGGAACCTCCGACGTCCACCGTTTGCCTGCAATTGGTCGTGCTCCGCATTCAGGTTTTTGTCCAAACGGGGACTGTCCCTCGAATCAACGTTATGAGGTAGCCGGCAGGCTTTTTGCGAAGCCCGACCGTGAGGTTGCCGATCCTGTCGGCGGGCGATACTGCGCGATCTGCGGAGAGGTACTCGAGAGGCGCTGCCCGAACTGCGGAGCGCCGGTGCACGCTGGCGCCGTCTGCTCCCTCTGCGGCGAGCCCTACATAGCGCTATGAAGGTCGTTTTCCTTTTCATTGACGGAGTCGGTCTGAGGGAACCGTCGGCGGACAACCCTGTGAACCCTGAGGTGTGCCCTACGCTCTGCCGGCTTATAGCCGCCAACTCCGTTTCGATCGACGCGTGTCTTGGCGTGGAAGGTCTTCCGCAATCCGCGACAGGCCAGGCGACGATGTTCACCGGCGTCAACTGCCCGAAGGCGATGGGCAGGCACTGCGAAGGGTTTCCCAGCCCCGCGCTCCGCTCCATAATAGAGGAGAACAATCTTTTCCTCCAGCTCCGCAAGCGCCACAAGACGGTCCGTTTCGCCGACGCGTATCTCGTCGACTCGCCGGACGATCTGAAGGTTCGCCGGTTCAAGTCGGTGACTACAGTCATGGCGCTCACTGCGCCGGAGACGATTTCGACTTCAGAGGATCTCATGGAGAATCGCGCGGTCATGCAGGACATAACGCGCGAGACGATACAGGACCGCTATCCGGACATTCCGATAGTTACGCCCCAGCGCGCGGCCGAGCATCTCTTCGCAATCGCGCGCGAAAACGACTTCACGCTCTTCGAGTTCTTCCAGACGGACGTATCGGGTCACTCTCTCGACTATGCGCGCGCGTGCGCGGTCCTTCGTGCATACGATCTCTTCCTCTCGGCGCTCGTCAGGTTTGTCGAGGCAGCGGGGCTGACGCTGGTGATGACGTCGGACCACGGCAACATAGAGGCTATGACCGAGCGCGGACACACTTGCAACCCTGTTCCGTTCATAGCGATCGGTCCTCGCGCTGCATTCATTCGCGAACGGGTGAAGTCCCTCGTCGACGTCACCCCCGCCATCCTATCCGCCTTCGATGACATGGTTTAGCCGTTGAAGCGAAAGCAACTCGGTCGTCCCGGCAAATCTCGGCGAGAACTTGCATTTTTGGCAAGGGGATGGTATATTACAAGCCACATGAGTTTGGATGGAGAGGAAATCCTCGAAGAGCTTAGGCGCCTTTACGACGCCTATGTGGATGCATATCGCCTTGAGGACGGATCGCTTCCGCGATTGATGCAGCTGAAGCGTGCCCATACGGGCTTCGTCGTGAAGAACGCGGCCATGATCGCAGACGGCGAATCCTTCTCGCCTCTCGAGCGCGAGACGGCCCTCGCAGCCGCGCTCCTCCACGACACCGGACGCTACGAGCAGCTGAAGCGCTACAACACCTTCAAGGACTCCGAGTCGGTCGACCACGCCGTCTTCTCCCACGACATCGTAAAGGCGAGCGGCTGGCTTGAGAAGGCAGGCGTCTCGCGCCCGGATGCCGTTCTCGCCGCAGTCCTCTACCACAACAGGCGCGATCTCCCTGGCGGTCTCGACCCCGTAACCCTCGCCGCCGCCCAGACGGTCCGCGACGCCGACAAGCTCGACATCTTCCGCGTCCTCGAGCACGAGGTCGCCAACACCGACTGGCGCAAGGACAGTCGCGCCTTCTGGAACCTCGACGCCAAGGCCCTGCCCAATCCCGAGGTCGTGGCCTCGATAATGGCGGGGATGCCCGTAGACTACCAGGCGATAAGGTCGCTTTCCGATTTCGTGCTCATCCAGGTCGGCTGGATGGTCTCGGGCCTGTACTACGAGACTTCCCGCAAAGCCTGCGCCGGGCGCGGCCATCTCGCGTACCGAAGGGACTTCCTGCACCAGCTCACTTCCGATCCGTCGATCGACAGGGTTTGCGATCTCGCCGAACGCGTCCTCTCGAAGGGAGGCGCTTCGAGATGAGGCACAGACTAAGGATCAAAGACTTCAGCCGCGTTCTCAGGCTGCCTTTCGAATGGCTGGGCATATCCATAGGCCTGCTGGTCTTCTCGTTTCTGCCGCGCCGCGCGATGCTCGGGCTTTGCGATTTCATCTCGTCCGTCATGTATGCCTTTGACGCCCGCGGCAAGAAATACGCCCTCGCGAACCTCAGGATAGTTCTCGGCAAGTTCCCGTTGGACGGCCTCTATCACATAAAGCTCTTCACCTACAATCCGACGAAGGCCGAGGAGAAGATCATCCGCCGCAGCTACCGGAACATGGCGAGAACCGTCGGCCATGCGTTCTGGACGTGCCGGAAGGCGAAGGCCCGCGTCATGGAGTCGGGCGAGATGGGCGAAAGCTGCGGCCGCTTCCTCGCCGGGAACAATCCGGCCGTCACGGTGTCGGGCCATATAGGATGCTGGGAGATCCTTTCCCAGCTTGCCTACCTCTGCGGCCACAGGATGATGTCGGTCGCCAAGGATATCGGAACCGGCGGAATGACAAGGCTCCTCATGCGGGCGCGAACCTCCATCGGCCAGGAGATCGTTCACGCCGACGGCGCGTTCCGCCTTCTTATGGAAGGGCTCAAGAACGGCAAGTCGCTCGGCCTTCTCGTCGACCAGGTCGTAAACCCCAGGAAGGGCGGCATATGGGTAAGGTTCTTCGGCCGCCCCCACCCCGTTTCCGCTGCGCCGGCGTTCTTCGCCGCAAAGGGGCGCGCGCCAGTCGTCGTCGCGTGGTCGCGGCCGCTCAGGGACGGGCGCTACCGCTGCGAGCTCGTGGACACGATCCCGGCGGGCGGGAGCCGCGACATATGGGCGACCACCCAGCGCTGCATAAAGGACCTCGAGCGCGTGATAAGGCGCCACCCTTCATGCTGGGTCTTGAACTACAACTGCTTCAGGAAGCGGCCCGACGAAAAGGAGCTCGCCGAGCTCGTCGAGAGGGAACGGAAGGCAAAGGAGGCGTGATGGACTTCGGAATGCTCAGGATACTTCTCGTGGACAACCTGATGATACGCCGCTACGGCAACCTCAGGATGGGCCCGGGCCGGAAGCTCATGTGCGGCGCGATAAGAAACAACTGGCGCCTCTGCGAATTTTCCGATCGCGACATGGCGCGGCTCCTCGCGCCCATGGGGATTCGCTCCTGGGGCGGCAGGATAGCCAACAGGAAGCTCCTTCTGACGGCGAAGAACTTCCGTCCCGATGTGGTCCTCCTGGGCCACTGCGACTACATAACGAACGATACCCTGTTCGCCATAAGGGCGGCGCTCCCCGAGGTGAAGATCGCGCATTTCAACGTAGACCCGATCTGGCAGGAGTCGACATGGCGGCAGATCGCCGACAGGATGGAGAGTTGCGACGGTCTTTTCATCACGACCGCCGGCCCCGGCCTGAGGAACTGGTGCAACGGCAGGAATGCGGTCGCCTACATGCCGAATCCGAGCGACCCATCGATGGAGCACGGCGACAACTCCGCCAAGACCGCTTTCGAGCGCGACCTCTTCTACGCGGCGAATCCGCGGAAGGGCGATCCGCGGCTCGATTTCCTGAAGGAGCTGAGGCCACGCATCGACGGGCGCTTGAAGACCGACTTCTTCGGCATCGATACGCCGTCGATCTGGGGCGCGAAGTACGAGGAGGTCCTCTCCACCTCCAAGATGTCGCTCAACCTCAACCGCAAGGAGGGCGACAAGTGGTACTCTTCCGACCGCATCGCCCACCTCATGGGCTACGGAATACTTACGTACCAGAGTTCGCGCAACCAGATGCAGAGCTTCTTCTCCGACGACGAGACCGTCTACTTCGACGGCCCAGGCGACCTCGCCGAGAAGATCCTCTGGTACAACGGAAATGACGACGCGCGCGTACGCGTAGCGCGCGCGGGAAGAAAGAGGTACCACGAGCTGTTCAACGGCGCGCGCGTGCTGAAGTTCATGGTCGAGACGCTCTACGGCGTCGACTACAGCGAGCCCTACGAATGGGCCGAGGAGGTGTACAGGTGAAAAGGGTGCTTTTCTGGGGACGGTTCGACCATGGATACTCCAAGAACCGCGTAAACGCCGCGGTCTTCCGCGAGCTCGGGTGGGAGGTTGACTATTTTGACGTAAAGTGGTGCTGCCGCTTCGGCGACGTCGAGGCGTTCCTGCGCGGACTGTGGCGGCGACCGAGGCCAGACCTCGTGTTTGTTCCCGTCTGCCGCCAGCGCGATATAGCCGCCGCGTGCCGTTGGGCCCACAGGCGCGGAATAAAGGTCATCTTCGACCCTATGATCTCGGCGTGGGACAAGAAGGTGCTGGAGCAGAAGAAGTGGAAGGCCGAGGAGCCGCGCGCGAAGAGACTATTGAAGTGGGAGAAGAAGCTTATGTCGATGCCCGACTTCATCACGTGGGATACCTCCTGCCACGTCGACTTCGCCGCGGAGTATCTGGATGTCCCGCGTGATAAGATGGCGCCGCTCTTTACGGGGACGGACGAGAAGGTGTTCAGGCCGGTTGAGGGAACAGGGAACAGGGAACAGGGAACAGGGAACAGGGAACAGGAAGTGTTCAAGGTGTTGTACCATGGGGCGTATCTGCCGCTTCACGGGACGGAAGTGATAGTCGAGGCGGCGCGCATGACGCAGGATCTCCCGATTCAGTGGGATTTCCTTGGTTGGGGCGCCTACAAGGCCGCTACGGAGGCTAAGGCGGCGGGCCTCAAGAATGTCAGGTTCCTGGACAAGGTTCCCTATGTTCAGGTTCCCGAGGTCATAGCCGCCCATGACATAGTGCTTGGCGTATTCGGTACGACGGCGAAGGCTTCGCGCGTAATCGGCAACAAGGTTTACGAGTGCATGGCATGCTGCAGGCCGACCATCAACGAGTTCTGCACCGGCTACCCGCCCGAGGCGAAGGACTGCAAGGCGATAAAGTTCATTCCGGCCGGCGACCCTGCGGCGCTCGTCAAGGCTGTCGAGGAATACAGGGCCGATTGGAGCAATAAAGAAGAGTACTTTGCAGCCGCGCGCGACTTTTTCGAGCGCAATCTCTCGCTGGAGGTCGTAAAATCGCAATTGAAGGCGATTCTCGAGAGGGTTCTCGGCGAGGCAGAAAAAAAAGTTAAAAAAAGTTTGTCATCGCCTGTCATCGATTGCATACATTCTCTCGGTTAAACTTGTTGCTCGAACCGAAGCGTCATCTTCAGCGCTTCGGTTTCGTGTATCTAGAGGCAAAGAGGCGAAAAATTTTTTTGAAATTTTTTTGTCATCGCGCCGGAGCGCGTGCATACAGTAATGCAGATGAGGTAATAAAATCAGGCCTTTGGCGCTTCTGGAGCGTATTTTTGACGCTTCAAAAAATTTTTCATATTCCCCCTTGACGGCTTCGCAAAGAATATGGTACAATATCGCCGTCTTTGAGCAAGGAAGAGGATTCGGACGGGTGTCCGGGCCTTGGTTAACAGACCGGGGCACAACGAAAGTTTACTTGGACTTGCGAGAGGACAACAAGTTAACCAACAAAAAAAGGAAAAAAGAAAATGAAGAAACTCATGATTGCTGCGGCTCTTCTCGCTGCCGCTGGTGCTCAGGCTGCGTGCCTCGATGGTCCTGGTGAGACGCCTCAGACGTCCGCTGTTGCCGTTTACGTGTGGCAGTTCAAGGGCAAGACCTCCACGGCTGTTAAGGTTACCGAGACCGAGGTTACCGGTGGTGGCTGCGTTGACGTGATAAAGGGGACGACCGAATGCGCTATCCGCGTTCCTGGCTCGCTCGCGATCACCGCTTACACCTACATCTGCGACTACTGGTGCGAGTCCTTCCAGACCCTCGTCCAGAGCGCTCCTACGCAGTACTTCGCCACGAAGCCCTGGAAGAGCCTCGTCTATGATGGTGCTCCCTTCACGATTGACGTCGCTCACGTGATTGGCAAGACCGCTACTCAGTACGAGCTCGAGGGCGTTGCCAAGTTCCCGTTCACGGCTGCTGCTGACCTCGCCGAGGTGTTCGATCTCACCTTCGCTGGCTACGGCTCCTACAACAAGAAGACGGGTATCGTGACCTCCGTCAGCGGCAACTTCGCCGGCAAGCAGACTCCTCCCCGCTACAACGGCAAGATAGGCAACCTCTCCTGCCCGCCTGCGGACTACTGGAACTGCCAGACGCTCTACTACGCTGGCAAGCCCCAGGATCCTTCGATCGCTTACGGCACCTGGTCCGTCAAGTACAACGCTTCTTACTCGAAGAAGCTCGCCGCCAACAAGAACTGGCGCGTTGTCAAGACGACTGCTACTTCCAACTAAGCAAGTCTCAGCTTCAAGCTGAATAAAATAGGGGGATGCCCGTGAGGGCGTTCCCCTGTTTCATTTGTGATGGTTGCGGATCGGGGACGATATATGGTATAATATGAAAATCATGAGGTATAGTTTCTACACAGTATTGTGCGCAGCTTTGACGCTTGGCGTTGTTTCAGGAGTTTTGGGCTGCTCGCGCGGTTCCGGGCGCCATTCTGCGCCTGGCGTCTATGTTGCAGACGGACAAGGGAAGTTCATCTCCGATATGAAGCCAGACGATGTAATCGTCGTCGTCAACGGCGAGAAGCTGACTAAACGCAACTTTGATGCTCTCCTTCGCGTCCGGACTGCGATTTTTCAGTTGCAGAGCAAAATTGACATTGATGACCTCGACGGCGGTCCTGTGATGGAGTTCATGTGGAACAGCCAGTTCGGCATAGTACC
>Ga0310690_10011632_pt1 | contig 10846 bp, 5 predicted proteins | sample AusTroGonzalo_MG_2_FD_207661 | JGI IMG/M metagenome (GOLD analysis project Ga0310690, IMG submission 207661) | Bovine rumen microbial communities from tropical cattle in Woodstock, Queensland, Australia - Gonzalo_04 (v2) (version 2) | ecosystem: Host-associated > Mammals > Digestive system >...
GAGCTTGAAGAGCTTGAGCATCAGCTTGTCGGGGTCGGCGCCGCGCTTGAGGTCGATGGTGATCTTCATGCCGTCGAGGCCGGTCTCGTCGCGGATATCGGAGATATCGCGGATCTTGCCGTTCTTGACAAGGTCGATGACCTTCTCGATGATGACCTCCGTCGTGGTCGTAGGCGGGATATGGGTGATGTCGATGCAGTTCTGCTTCTTGTCGTAGGAGTAGACGGAGCGAACGCGGATAGAGCCACGACCTGTGCGGTAGACTTCGCGGATCGCCTCTTCGTTATAGATGATCTGCGCGCCGCCGGAGAAATCGGGAGCGGGCAGAGTCGATATGATATCATGATCCTTGTCGCGTATCAGCGCGGCAGTGGTCTCGCATATCTCGCGCAGGTTGAACGAGCATATGTTGCTCGCCATACCTACGGCGATACCGGTGTTCGCGTTGACGAGTACCGACGGGAATGACGCCGGCAGCAGGGTCGGCTCCTTCATTGTGTTGTCGTAGTTGTCGACGAAGTCGACGGTGTCCCTGTCGATATCGCGGAACAGCTCGTTGCAGATGGGGTCGAGCTTCGCTTCGGTGTAACGCGAAGCAGCCCATGCCATATCGCGCGAGTAGAACTTACCGAAGTTGCCCTTGCTGTCGATGTACGGGTGCAGAAGCGCCTCGTAGCCGCGGCTCAGACGAACCATAGTGTCGTAGATAGCGCTGTCGCCGTGGGGGTTGAGCTTCATCGTCGCGCCGACGATGTTCGCCGACTTTGTGCGCGCGCCGGTGAGCAGACCCATCTTGTACATCGTGTACAGGAGCTTGCGGTGAGAGGGCTTAAAGCCGTCTATCTCGGGGATGGCTCGCGACATGATGACGCTCATCGCATAGGGCATGAAGTTCTCTTCGATAGTAGATGCTATGCGCTGCTCTACGATATCGCCCGCGCCGGCTATCACGCCGTTAGCGATCGGTCTTGTATCGGATTGTTTTGTCTGTTTTTTCTTAGCCATAATCTAATCCTTTGGGGAATTGGTTTATACGGTAACAGTGTCATTCCGAGGGGCTTTAGCCCCGTGGGAATCCCACAAATTGGTTATCCAACGTTTCATTCCCTGTTTGTGGGATTGCCACAGCCCCTTTGGGGCTTCGCAATGACAAATAAATTGTTATGATACATCCAAATTATCAGTATAATTCGCGCCGTATTCGACGATGTAATCCTTTCTGCCCTGCAGGTTATCGCCGAGCAGGACGTCGAATATATACGCCGTGCGTTCTACGTCGTCGGGCATGACCTTTATCAATCGGCGAGTAGCCGGATTCATCGTGGTCAGGCTCATCATATCCGGCTCGTTCTCGCCCAGACCCTTCGAGCGCTGGATGGTGAACTTGTTCTTGCCGATCTCTTCGATATACTTCTCCTTCTCGGCCTCGGTGTAGGCGAAATAAACCTTATCCTTGGTGTTGATCTCGTACAGCGGAGATTCGGCGATATAGACCTTGCCCTCTTTGATGAGGTCGGGTGTGAGTCGGTAGATCATCGTCAGCAGCATCGTGCGGATATGGAAGCCGTCGACGTCGGCGTCGGTGCAGATGATGACCTTGTTCCAGCGCAGGTTGTCGATGTTAAAGGCGTTGATATCCTTCTTCTTCGACTTCGCCTTTCCGCCGTCGATCTGCACGCCGCAGCCGAGTATCTTGATAAGGTCGGTGATGATCTCGCTCTTGAAGATTCGGTCGTAGTCGACCTTGAGGCAGTTCAATATCTTGCCGCGTATCGGCATGACAGCCTGGAAATCGGGGTCGCGAGCCTGTACACACGCACCTTTAGCCGAGTCGCCCTCTACGATGAACAGCTCGCGTTCGTCGACGTCCTTCGAGCGGCAGTCGGTGAACTTCGCGATCTTGGAGGTGATGTCCATGTTGGCGGTCAGGTTCTTCTTGATATGCTGACGAGTCTTTTCGGCTGACTCGCGCGAACGCTTGTTTATCAGAACCTGATTGCCGATCTTCTCGGCTTCGAGAGGATTCTCGATGAAGTAGACCTCGAGCTGATGGCGCAAAAAGTCAGTCATTGCGTCCTGTATGCCCTTGTTGGTGATGGCGAGCTTGGTCTGGTTCGCGTAGGATGTGACGGACGAGAACGAGGAAATGACGATCACCAGACAGTCGGCGACGTCGTCGAACTTGATCCTGCTCTCGTTCTTGTTGTATTTGTTCTGAGCTTTCAGATAGTTGTCGATCTGATAGACAAAGGCGTTGCGGACAGCCTTGTCGGGCGAGCCGCCGTGCTCGAGCCACGAGGAGTTGTGATAGTACTCGGTGACGGCTACCTTATTCGAGAAGGCGACGGCGACGTTTATCTTGCACTTGTACTCGTCCTTGTCGTCGCGGTCGCGGCACATACGCTCGCCGCTCCAGCTCTGGACGGATGTGAAGGCTGTGTCGCCGACGATCTCGGTGACGTGGTCGGAGATACCGTTCTCGTAGAAGAACTCCTGAGTCTCGAATGAACGCCCCGCCTGCTTGCGGAAGATGAACTTCACGCCCGGGTTGACGATAGCCTGACGGCGGATCATCTCGGTGAAGAACTCCGGCTGCATATTGATGTCGGTGAAGACCTCGAGGTCGGGCTTCCAGCGTATCTTGGAGCCTGTATCTCTGCCGCTGTAATCGACCGACTGCAGGCCGCCGACGTTCTCGCCCTTTTCAAAATGCAGGGTGTATTTTTTATGGTCGCGCTTGATTTCGGCGTCCATGTACTCGGAAGCGTACTGGGTGGCGCAGAGTCCGAGACCGTTCAGACCCAGCGAGAACTCGTAGTTGCCGCCGCTGTCGTTGTCATACTTGCCGCCCGCGTAGAGGGTGCAGAACAACAGCTCCCAGTTGTATTTGTCCTCATTTTTATTGTACTCGACGGGGATGCCGCGGCCATGGTCTTCGACCTCGATAGAGCCGTCGTTGTAGACGGTCAGGACGATCTCTTTGCCGTAGCCCTCACGCGCCTCGTCGATGGAGTTGGAGATAATCTCGAATACACTGTGCTGACAGCCCTCGATACCGTCAGAGCCGAAGATGACCGCAGGGCGCTTGCGCACCTGATCGGGACCTTTCAGCACCTTGATATCGTCGTTGCTGTACTGCACTTTAGTCTTAGCTTTTGCCATTTATAATTCTCCTAAAGAAATATCAGTGTCATTCCGAGGAGCGGAATAATCCGCGACGTGGGAATCCCCTTCCTCTTGCAACCGGTAGCAATGACAAGGGGATCGCCACAGCCCCTTTGGGGGCTTCGCAATGACATAAATCATTTTAGCCCTTTCAGCTTCTTTATCTGGTCGCGCAGGTACGCCGCGTGCTCGAACTCGAGCAGCTTCGACGCCGCCTGCATCTCCTTGGTCAGCTGCTTTATCATCTCGTGCCGCTGATCGCGCGACAGCCTGCCGACCATCTCCATCTCATCGTCAGTGTGGGTGGATATCTCGATGATATCATTTACCTTTTTGACGATGGTCTTCGGAGTGATGCCGTGATCCTCGTTATATTTCTGCTGTATCGCGCGGCGGCGGTTGGTCTCGACGATGGTCTTTTTCATCGAGTCGGTCACGCTGTCGGCATACATGATGACAGTACCCTCGGCGTTGCGGGCGGCTCGCCCTACCGTCTGGATAAGCGACCGTTCCGATCTCAGGAAGCCCTCTTTGTCTGCGTCGAGGATAGCCACAAGGCTGACCTCGGGGATATCCAGACCCTCGCGCAGCAGGTTGATGCCCACGAGCACGTCGAACTTGCCGAGGCGCAGATCGCGCACAATCTCCATACGACGGACAGTGTCGATATCGTGGTGCATATAGCGCACGCGGATGTCCATGCTCTCGAGGTACTGGGTGAGGTCCTCAGCCATCTTCTTAGTGAGGGTGGTGACCAGCACGCGCTGATCCTTCTCAGTCCTCATGTTGATCTCGGAAATCAGGTCGTCCATCTGGCCCTCTGTCGGTCGAACGGAAATCTCCGGGTCGAGCAGTCCCGTGGGACGGATGATCTGCTCGGCTACGACGGCGCTCTTCTCTAATTCGAGATCACCGGGAGTCGCGCTGACGAACACCGCCTGATTCAATCTTTCATAGAACTCGTCGAAGTTCAGCGGACGGTTATCGTACGCCGACGGCAGGCGGAAGCCGTAATCTATCAGGCTCTTTTTGCGCGCGCGGTCGCCGCCGTACATACCGCGGACCTGCGGCAGGGTGACGTGGCTCTCGTCCACGAACAGCAAAAAGTCCTTCGGGAAATAATCAAGCAGGGTGTACGGCGCTGAGCCGGGGGCACGACCCGTAAGCACGCGCGAGTAGTTCTCGATGCCGGGACACATTCCGATCTCCTGCAGCATTTCGATGTCGTAATGGGTACGCTGCTCAATGCGCTGGGCTTCGAGCAGCTTGCCGTTCTCGCGAAAGTATTGTAATCGCTCTTGAAGCTCTCGCTCGAGCTCCGCGATAGCACGCGCCATCTTGCCGCTGTCCACGATGTAGTGGGACGCGGGATAGATAGCCGCATGACGGAGGGTAGCTATCAGCTCGCCTGTCAGAGGATTTATCTCGGTTATCCTGTCTATCTCGTCGCCGAAGAACTCGACGCGGATGACTCGGTCGGATGCAGACGCCGGGAATATCTCGACGATATCGCCGCGTACGCGGAACTTGTCGCGCACGAAGTTGATGTCGTTGCGCTCATACTGCAGCTCGATCAGCTTGCGGATGAGGTCGTCGCGGCTCTTCTCCATCCCGGGGCGCAGCGAGATCACCATGTTGCGGTAATCTATCGGGTCGCCAAGCGAGTAGATGCACGACACCGAGGCGACGATGATGACATCGCGCCTCTCGGACAGAGCGAGCGTCGCGCTGTGGCGCAGCTTGTCTATCTCGTCGTTGATCGAGGAGTCCTTTTCGATATATGTGTCGCTCTGAGGGATGTACGCCTCAGGCTGATAGTAGTCATAGTAGGACACGAAATACTCGACCGCGTTCTCGGGGAAGAACTCCTTGAACTCGGAGCACAGCTGCGCGGCGAGCGTTTTATTGTGCGCGAGAACAAGCGTCGGACGGTTCACACGAGCGATGATATTCGCCATTGTGAATGTCTTGCCGGAGCCGGTCACGCCGAGCAAAGTCTGCTCTTTGTTGCCGGCGTTGATGCTGTCTACGAGCGTTTGTATAGCCTCGGGCTGATCGCCCGTGGGCTTGTATTCGGATACTAACTTGAAGCTGTCCATAAGCGATCCTCCCTTTCGTTGATTATGTATCAGCTCAGATCAAACCTGACTCCGCCATCGAAACACACTCGTGGTCAGCCACGATGAAGTGATCGAGCAGAATGACGCCGATGAGCTTCAGCGCTTTTTTGAGGTCTCGCGTCACCAGAACATCGTTCTTTGAAGGCAGGGCGAGTCCGCTCGGATGGCTGTGGGCAAGTACCGCGGAGGTGGCGGCGTAGTTGATTGCGAGGGTGACTATCTCGCGCACGGAGATGTTGGCGATATCGAAATCCCCCTGCGAGATGATGCCGCTGTAGACCTCCTTGCCCTTCTTGTCGATCAGTATGAGCATGACGTTCTCTTTCTCTTCCATGCCGATGAACTTGTCCCTGATGTAGCTCGTCAGCGACTCATAATCCATGACCTTGTCGGGATTCTCGTACTTATCGACCAGATACAGCCGCGCTACGTCGGGGAACATCGAAAGGTACAGCGCCTGATGCTCGGTGAGCCCGGCGCTCTTGAGCATATCGACCGATGCGTCCAGCACAGCCGAGAGGGAACCGAAGCGGTCGATCAGATTCTTGGCGATATCGTTTGTGTTGCGCTGAGGGATAGCGTAGTAGAGCAGTACTTCCAGCACCTCATGCGGCTCCAGAGCTTCAAGCCCGTATTCGAGCAGCTTCTTTTTCATGCGGCTGCGATGACCGCTGTGATCGGCTTTTTGCATTCTCTCCCCTCCCCCGTAGAAATATGATCGGTGATCAACAACATAAATATGTGCCATAGGATAAAATGCTTTAGCACAAAACCCTATATGTAGCCATTATATGCAGATTTTACCACAAATTGTGGTGTAATGCAATAATTATGAAAGGATTTTAACTATATTATATCAAGTATCATATTGATATACAGCAAATAACCGCCCAACAGAGTTGAGCGGTTATTATTATTCTAAATTGGAATATTATTTCTTCTTTCTCTTTTTGCTCGGCTTCTTTGGCGTAGGCTCATAATAGTCATCGTCCTTTTCATCGAGCGCCCTGTAAGACCGTATCAGTGCGATCATCTCATAGCCAAACAATACAATGATTACTCCAATAAATGTAATCAATCCTGCTGGCGACAAGAAGAATGTATACACTTTATCAAATACAGGCAATTTTCGAATATACTTTCCCTCTACACGCTCGTATGGGAATTCTTCATCCACTAAAGCTCCCTCTCGATCGCCCTTAGTCCTGAAATAATAAACACCGTCACGCATTTCAGGACCCTCAACCACACGGTGAGTTATGGTGTTTCCGGCAAGATCTCCGCTAACAACTCTGTATGTGATTATGTCGCCTACGGCAATATCCTCGGCGGGAACACTTTTAACAAGAATTACGTCGCCAACCTCGAGGGTAGGAACCATACTATCGGTTTGGACCCTGAAGATATGATATCCGAACAGAGATGGAGAACTACCTGAGATCCTTGTAATAAATACAAATACCACAAGGATTATAAGGAGTACCAAAAATACTGTTGTTATAACATTGACAACTTTTCGACGCATTGAGCCAACTCCTGAATTATTTTTCTTTTATTATTTTACAACAAATCTTCTCGGCAAGTCAATAGATAATGCATTGTTTTGTTCGTTTTATCGCTCAAAGAAACCGGATAAAGAAAAGGCGAGCCTTTACAGCTCGCCTCATGCGATTAATTATACATCAAATACATCCACTCTATAGGTGCAGAACCCGAAGGCAGACCGGTCGTCTGTCGTGTTACTCTGATACTGCGAGTCCTTGCTGTGCTGAAGTTCTCTACGAACCATTCCACCTGCAGCAGACCAGGACCGTCAACATCGGCGTCATCCTTGACCTTTACATAAGCATTTCGAAGGATAAAGCAGTCGTCATAATCAGAATCTCCTTCATCGCCGTTTATGAAATATGTATTTGACGGATAGGTCACACCGATACCAAGCCCCGCCGGAAAGCTGTGATGATAAAGCGATATGACAGAAGGATGTTCGGTATCCGTGTTCTGAATATTTGTACGGAAATAAACCCTGCCGGGAACAGTTGTGGTTTTACCGTTCTCAGTTACGGTAGTAGCCTTCGGGATGGTTATCTCGGCATTTTCGGCTATAGGAGTATCGCTGTAATGAATCTGATCGATATAATAGCCTGTATGCTGATTTTTATTGTTCTCGGTCACAAGGGTACCCTGATAAGTAGAGAACGTACACTTCTCAGAGCGGATTGACAAGTTCCTGTCGGTCATATCCAGCGCCAATCCCACTCCGGTAGTAGTCAACGGGGTGAACCACGAGTAGCTGAAAACAATCAAATTTACAATCAAGATCATAACAGCCAACAGCGCGATCAACACGATACCGCGACGATTCAAACGCTGACGATTTTTATTTTTTGATTTATACGATTTTGCAGTACTCATAATTCACCTCCTTTGTTATTTATCGATCATGAATAATGATATAACACTAGCTGACTGTGCAGGTAAAGCTGTGCAGAGTATCGTTGGAAGCGCTTGTCGCCGTTATCACGCTGTCGGTATCGCTCAATTCAATTTGATCGGTATAGCCGTAATAGATGGGACTTGTAAAGCCTGTGATAGTGCCGTTACCGTCAATAGTCGGGTATCCGTAATATCGCACTCTGTCAATGTCAAGAGCAAGGAATCCAAACCTGACATCGGTAGCATCAGCGGGTATTATCACACGATAATTCCTGCCCTCGTTATTCTCGTCACCCTTGCTCCTGTCTTGAGCAGCCTGATATTTCAGCGTGTCGCTGCCGTCGATATAATAACACATAACGAGATAATTCTTAAGATCCAGATTTGTATTATTATTGAAATACAGCACGCGTGAAGCGCCGGAGGAAGCCGTACCCACAGTGGTATGGATCTTCTCGCTGACCGAAGTAATCTCCTCGTTCATCGAGTTGGGACCCTTCATCTCAATATATAAGTACTTAATACCTGCCGGATACAAATAAGATCTGATTGCGTTCGTAAAGTCCTCAATGAATCCCTGCGCTGTGAGTGCAGGAGTCCAAGGATCATAGTTAGAGTTGCTAAAGAACAGCTTGGTAGTATAATTTGGATTGTTGGCGATATTATACTTGGCAGCGAGAGTTACCGTTTCATCGCTCAGATTGAATATCTTCTGCATAGGTTCATACTTGAAGGATTCGATCAGAGGCTGAATGAAATAGTAGACCGTCTTATCAGAACTGTCCTTTGAAACATTGTTGCATGTCGCGCGGCAGTACAGGATAACGCTCTCCAATCCGTGTGATTCATCTGCAAATGTCCTGGGATCGGGATCATATGCCGGATCGTTTGGATCGTTATTATATGTATGAGACGGATCGTAGTTGATCAAAGCGACCGTATACTCCTTGGGATTGGTATTCGGAACATACGTGTTTGTGAACGTGATCGAAGTACCGGTGCCTACGATATGATTCTGTGCGAAATCAGCGTTGGTAGACCAAGTATAAGTATAGCTGGAGGTCGGATGGTTGGCAAGATATGTGCTGTCGATCTCGGCAGAGAAGTAATATCTGTCGCCAAGCAATATCTTATAAGCCGTCAAAGCGGTGGTGCCATCCCGATCATCGACAACTACGTTATGAGCCGTTACGGTAAATACGGGAACATCCGGTGCAACGGATATAGTAGCTGTATTTGACACTTCAGAAGCAGTATTGTTAGTGTTTGTAACGTTTGTGCCGGATACGTCGGTCACTGTGATATAAACGGTATATGAACCCGGGGTATCGGCAGTGAACTTCATGAAGCCGGTCAAATCTGAAGGATCAGTACCTACGGAATATGTACTGCCGGAAGGACCGGTAATAGTGTAAGTATATGTTCGGGTAACATCAAGGGACTTATCTGCAATATCGAGAGCCAGATCAACAGTTCCTCCGACAGTCATATTGCCGGTTGAGATGATCTTCGGCTGAGAAGGATTGGGGTCATTGGGATCTTGAGCAGCGTATTGACCGGGAGAATTGTTTGCAGGTGTGTTCAGCTGCCATACGGGATAGAGCGTCAAAGCCGCGTTGGTCGTATATCTCGCGCCGAAAGCATAGAAACTTGAGCCGGTGGTCGCAGTACTGTTAACCGCAGTTGACCAGCCGACCTGTGTGTAGCCGGTACGAGTGAACACATTGCTCGTTATAAAATAGTCGGAATTATGGGTTTTTTTATCATCGGTAGGCACACTGTTAGTTGCAGGATTATTTATCGTACCTGCCGTTGCTGTCGGATCGTCGGGATCGTCAGCATTATAGGTGATCGGATATTCCCTCACCTTATATACAGCCTGCAGAGTCACGCTTGTAACGGTACCGTAAGGAAATACCGTCAAGGGATTATCAGTGCTGGTAGTGATGCCGGTACCACTATAAGAGCCGGTCCTGACTGTGCCGCCTTTAACATCCCATCTTACAAATTCATAAGCAGCGTCACTATCTGTAGCGGTAACCGTTACGGAGCTGCCGATAGCAACCGAAGAAGATGAAGCGCTGGTTGTATTAGATGAAGCGCTGACAGATGTAGAGATACTATAGTTAGGATACACGACCGAAACATTCAAAGAACTGAAAGTAAATCTGAATGTATAGGTGCCGGTAGTTACGGTCGTCAACTTGGTATTCGGTCTGCTTGTCGTATCTTTTGAGAACGTCCAGTTTGTACAGTTATTGTACGTCATGGTGGCTCCGTTCAGATCCTTATAGTATTCAGTAGGATCGCTTGAACCGGTGCCGTAAACGACCTTGAACCAGTATTCGTAATCTCTGCCGCCGGTCAGGCTCGGTGAAGCGCTCCATGTGCCTGACGAATTAGTCATGTCATAATATGTATCATTATTATTATACTTCGTACCGAGCTTTACTCTTCTTGCGTTATCGGGGAGCGTGGTGGAGGCACAGATTTTCGGCTTATTGGTAGAATTAATTAATGTGTTAGGGTAGTAGACAATGATATAATATGTACCTGATGTGCTCCAAACGTAGCAGTTATCACTGCTATAATCACCTACATTAGAAATATTAGTACTGTTAAAACCGGCTGACACATATGTGTAGTTATAATCGAATGTCGACGTTGAAGTAGAAATCTTAAACTGATGCCCGGATCTTGTACTGGATTTATATTCATAGAATCCATCAGCACTTACAGTCATAGCGGTCGCGCCCCAACTATTATCTTCACCGCGATAATAATACGTCTGTGCACCGGTAGGAGCATAATCAACATCTGCGCCCGTATCGGCGAGCTCTGCATCCGCTCCGGTGACGGCGAGGTCGCGGTCAGCCTTTGCGTTGCGTACGGAGATGACAATGGAACCGTTATCTACGGAATCGTCGGAAATATTTGCCGAGAAAGTCGTGGTGACAATTCCGAACACCAGGAGTACCAGTAATGCTAAGAATACCGACCTGCGCGGCAGATGAAGCTGAGACGCCGACTTCGCCTTACGGCGATAATGACCGTCGCTGTACTGTTCGGCATAATGATAATGATTGTTCTTTGGCGTACGGCTCACATCACACACTCCTTTCTCG
>Ga0310690_10011633_pt1 | contig 10846 bp, 10 predicted proteins | sample AusTroGonzalo_MG_2_FD_207661 | JGI IMG/M metagenome (GOLD analysis project Ga0310690, IMG submission 207661) | Bovine rumen microbial communities from tropical cattle in Woodstock, Queensland, Australia - Gonzalo_04 (v2) (version 2) | ecosystem: Host-associated > Mammals > Digestive system >...
GACTGGTCGAAACAGTCTTGTCATCCACACATTTAACCCGCGCCTTATTCAGCAGGCACTGATCCTGCGGCACGAACTTCGTCGTGTTACAGGACGTCGCAGTCAACAGCCAACAGCTGATTGCCAACAGCCAAAAACCATATGTGCGCAGTATATGCAACATAATTAGCGTGCAAAATTAGTAAAAAATTTGCATATATGCAAGTTTTTTTGTAATTTTGTGCCCGATTTGAGTATTATTATGGAAAAAATCAGTAAATCGCAAGTCAAACTTGTAAAAAGTTTGCAGTTGAAAAAGTTCCGTGACGAACTGGGTCTCTTTGTAGCAGAAGGAGAGAAATGCGTGTCTGAATTGAAGAAGGCGTATGAGTTGGTTCATTTGTATCGCGAAGGCGAGAATGCCACCCGCATTGAGATTGAGCAAATGAGCGGTCTGCGTACACCACAAGGAGTGATAGGCGTTTTCAAGAAACGCATTCAGCCGTCAGAAGTCAGCATTCAGCCGTCAGATCTGATACTTGCGCTGGACGGTATTCAGGACCCGGGAAACTTAGGGACCATCATACGAACTTGCGACTGGTTCGGGGTGCATGATATCTTCTGCTCGCAGGACACGGCGGACTGCTATAATCCTAAAGTGGTCCAAGCCACGATGGGTGCTCTGGCGCGCGTACGTATTCACTATGTGAACCTGCCCGAGTGGATGAAAGAATTCAAAATTCAAAATTCAAAATTCAAAATTTATGGCACATTGCTTGACGGCAAGGATATGTATGAGACCGTCGAAAATCAAAAGTCAAAAGACAAAAGCGGCATCATCGTGATGGGCAATGAAGGGAACGGTATCAGCGAAGCAGTGCGTCCACTCATCACGCATCCTATATTGATTCCATCCTATCCAAAAAACGCTGAGACTTCGGAAAGCCTCAACGTTTCTATTGCCACCGCGATTGTTCTCGCAGAGTTCAGAAGACCGTAGGTCTGTTACGCTGCTTGAGCGTATTCGTCTGTCGGTACTTCACCGTATTCATTCGCAGCTGCATCGCCTTTGGTTGCTAACCAAACAATGAGGATGATTCCTCCGATTAAAGGAATCGCGGCAATGAGCACCCACCAACCGGAGCGGTTGATGTCGTGCAGACGGCGTACACACACGCCTAAACCCGGACAGAGCAAGGCAAGACTGACCAAAGCGCTGCAAATGGCAATGCCCAAGGTGTAGTCCAGGATGTTGCAGACGCCGGAGATAACCAGGTTGATCAGGAAGAACCACCAGTACTCATACCGCGAAGCGCGGCCTTCGAAATTGAAATAATTGTCCTTCACTACGTGAAGAAAAATGGCTTTTAATTCATTAAGTGACATAATAGTTTGTTTTTTAGAGATTAGTTATATGCGTTCATTTGTTCGTTGACAGTCTTGTTGACGAAGTCTGCAAACTCTTGAATTTTCATTGTGCCGTTTGCCTCGCCGCCGCCTTGCTGACGAACGGAAACAAGTCCTTCTTCCGCTTCTTTCTCACCCACGATGAGCATGAACGGAATACGTTTCAACTCATTGTCACGAATCTTACGACCTATTTTCTCATTGCGGTCATCTACGATGACACGCACGTCCTGCGCCTCAAGCATCTCTTTCACTTTCCATGCGTACTCATTCGATTTCTCGGAGATAGGCAGAACAACCGCCTGATCCGGCGTGAGCCACAATGGGAACTTACCGGCCGTATGCTCGATGAGCACCGCCACGAAACGCTCCATTGACCCAAAGGGTGCACGGTGAATCATCACCGGACGGTGTTTCTGGTTGTCCTCACCGGTATATTCGAGTTCAAAACGCTCCGGCAGGTTGTAATCCACTTGGATGGTACCCAGCTGCCAGCGGCGGCCAAGGGCATCCTTGACCATGAAGTCCAGTTTGGGGCCATAGAAAGCCGCCTCGCCTGTCTCTTCACGAGCCGGCAGGTTCATCTCCCTGCAAGCCTCACGGATGGCATTCTCTGCGTGCTCCCAAACCTCGTCCGAGCCCACGTATTTCTCGTGATTATTGGGGTCACGAAGTGAAATCTGCGCCTCGTAGTTCTCAAAGTTCAGGGCCTTGAAGATGATGTTGATAATCTCCATCACGCGGATGAACTCCTGCTTCACCTGATCCTGACGACAGAAGATATGGGCATCGTCCTGTGTGAACGAACGAACGCGTGTCAGTCCGTGCAACTCACCGCTCTGCTCATAGCGATAAACGGTACCGAACTCCGCACAGCGGAAAGGCAGATCCTTATAACTACGCGGACTGTTCTTGTAAATCGCACAGTGGTGCGGGCAGTTCATCGGCTTCAACAGATAAACCTCGCCCTCCTCCGGAGTGGTGATAGGCTGGAACGAATCCTTGCCGTAGTGATCCCAGTGACCCGAAGTCATATACAGGTTCTTCGAACCAATATGCGGAGTGATAACCTGCTGATAACCATAACGTTTTTGAATTTTCTTCAAGAAATCCTCCAAGCGCAGGCGGAGTGCGGTTCCCTTCGGCAGCCAGATTGGCAGACCCTTGCCCACCATGTCGCTGAACATGAATAGTTCGAGGTCCTTGCCGATACGACGGTGGTCACGTTTCTTTGCCTCTTCCAGCAGCGCCAGATACTCGTCCAGCATCGAGCGTTTCGGGAACGAGATTCCGTAGATACGCGTCATCATCGGCCGTTTCTCGTCACCGCGCCAGTACGCTGCCGCGCAACTCAACACCTTAACCGCCTTGATATCACTGGTGCTCAACAAGTGCGGACCTTTGCACAGGTCGGTGAAAGCGCCCTGGGTGTATGTGGTGATGGAGCCGTCCTCCAGTTCGGAGATCAACTCGCATTTATAACTCTGCCCTTTTTCGCCGAAGGCTTTGAGCGCATCCGCTTTGGATATCTCTGCACGGACGATGGACTCTTTGCGCTTCTGGAGCTCCATCATTTTCTCTTCGATGGCAGGGAAAGCAGCATCGTTGATCACTTGGCCTTCTGCAGGCATGACATCATAATAAAAACCATTCTCAATAGCCGGACCGATACCGAACTGAATACCCGGATACAACTCCTGCAACGCTTCTGCCATCAAGTGACTTGAAGAGTGCCAGAAGGCATGTTTGGCTTGTTCATCCTCCCATTCAAAGGCCTGAACACTGCCGTCTTGATATTGTACTTTTATCATAAATGTATTGTTTTATTTCAAAAAATCGTGCAAAGGTACTGCTTTTTTTTGACATATGCAAGTCTTTTGTCTTTTTTCTTTCGACTTTCGACTTTTTTAATCGAAGCACCATTTGATGCCGAGACACGGATTGCACATAAAGCCCTTGCCGGTGAAATTATAACTGAACTCTATTTCCGTGCCGATGTGCAAGTTTGGACACTTGAACCAGCGGCCGATTTGATACCATAACTGAGGTTCGGAGATAAACACAAAAGACTGTCCGTCAGCCATTTTCTGTCCCCATATATCAGCAAATCCGGAGAAACGCAGACCGGGTGCGGTACAGAAATCATCGCAGCCCCACACAAAAGTGAACTGCAACGGTACTTGATTGCCCTGCTGATGAATCCACCGGCCGTCAGCACCTTTGTACTGCCACATGTTGTATTCATCCACCACATATTTGAACAGCAGTTCGATATTGAAGATATTCTTGAAATCAGCTGTGTGGAGGCAGTAGTTCAAACCCGCCAATGCCGCGTGATTGATAGCGTAGCCGCCTATCTCCTTGCCGACCGCATACAGCCCCAGACCGCCGTTGTACTCCACTTGCAAGCTGAGGTCACGAACCGGCGTCTGTTGCCAGAAATTGAGGCAGCGCGCAATCTCCGTATATGCCATGAACGGTGTGTTCTTCGGGTCGTTCGGGTGGATATTATAATCGAGGTCGATGAACGCGAACGTGTTGCCCCAGTTGTCCGGATAGAACAACTCTAAGGTTGTTGTCACGCGGTTCGACCGCTGGTTAGCACACACCGTGCCCAGACTGCCGAAGTCATAGTATACCTGCAGGTTCGTACCGGCAATCGCCAATGAGCAATTACCAATCACCAATAATAGCACAAGTGCTATTCTAATCCTCGATGTCATTGTACCAGTCTTTGAGTTTCTTGAAACGGGCTTTCTGCGCTTTGGTCAGTTGGGCATCGTTCAGTTTGTCTTTGAGGTCATCTATCTTATCGTCCAACTGCTCCAGTTTGTCCTTCACTTTCTTGCCCGCCTCTTTCTGCTTAAGCACGCCCGCGTACTCCTTAATGAGTGCCTCATACTTGTTGAGTGTGAGATCCCAAGAGTTGTACGGCATCGCGTTCGCCACACTCTTGAACTGGTCGCTTACTATTTTGGCACCGTTGTTGGATGCCTTGATAACGCGCACACTCTGTTCCGGCGACAGTTCAGCCGCCTTCAGATCTTCAGCAATAGTTATGGCAGACTGCACATCCCCCGCTGCACAAGCCTGCTCATACTGTGCGATAGTCTCATCCAGCGACGCCGTACCCTCAGAGGGTTTGCTGCACGAGAATAGACACACACATCCGACCAAAAGAATAATTGTTTTGATTGCTTTCATACGATTAGAATTTGCGATTTTTACAATTTGGCGGCAAAGGTACAAAAAAATTTGCATATATGCAAGAAAACACGCAAAAAATGTTTTCGCCACTATATTTTTACATTATATTTTTGCACGTTCAATTACAATGCGTGACCGCCGGATACTTTGATGACTTGTCCGGTTAAGTACCGAGCCTGTTCGGATGCAAGAAAAAGATTACTGCATTTTTTTGATATATGCAAATTTTTCTTTCCTTTTTTTGCCAATGCGCATCTTTTCTGTCAATTGTGAATTGTCAATCCTCAACCCCACTAACCCGCTAACCCTCTAACCATCGAACCCTCTACGTATGCTTACCCAAGGATAACCACAATATACCCCAAGGATAACCCAAGGATAAAAGCCAAAAATTGACAAATTCGTGTTTATACTATATAATACTATGTATTATATACAACTTGTTCTTCTTTCGGTTTTTTTTGACTGATTGCGATTTCCCCTTTGGAGGCATATTTGCCGTCAGAGACTGCTTTTAAAAAAAAATGGGGGGAACATTTTGGGGCTTTTTGGACGAACAAAAAGAAAAAAACAATTTTTGAACGTTTTTTTTTGCATATGTGAAAAAAAAGTTGTAATTTTGCAGCGGAATATGGAACAAACAAATTTTTAACCCCAAAATAATATGAATATGAGAAAAATTTTCTTATCTTTGTTTGCGCTGACAGTGGCAGTTGCAGCGAATGCTTTCACATTGAGAATGCAAAATGTAGATGCTCCGGATCCTGCAAAAACAAATGTTGACGTCACGGCCGATGTCAATGATGTCTTCGGTGACGGCAAAGTGGCCGTACATTTCGATTCGGAAAACAAAACGATTGAAATCACCTTTGACAATGCGAGTCTGAAAGGCACGAACGCACAAGAAGTGTTTAGGTTTGATGGCGACGTGGACTATAATAAAATTATTGTTCATATGAAAGGTACGAACTCCATTGTATCGACGGCCGGCAAACCCATTTATGTCATGAACAGCAGTGTTATTTTCAACGCAGACAGCAAAAATGCGGTATTGAATGTAAGTGGAAGTTCTATCATTGCCCAACTGCAAAATGATGCAAACCTAATCTTCGGAATGGAAGGAGAAATCTTTGATTTGAACATCACCACCACCAGTAGCAACCAGCCGGTATTCTACGGTGCAGGAGGAAGCGGTTACGATCAAAATTTGTTCATGTACTTCGCAAATGTGAATATTACAACGACCGGAAACAACCAATCAACTTTGGATCTGGAGGGGCTCACGGCAATTGGTAAACTATCGAATGGAGTTGTGATTGCCTCTGACAAAGAGTTCCAGAAAGACGGAAACCCCTACAAGGGCAACTTAACCATCACGGCTCCCTATCCGGTAATGATTAATGATGAATATATTTTTCCTGACAATGCGGCTGATTTCAAACCGACAGGATTGTCGGACGGTAAAATCAGTTACGATCCAGCCAAGAAAGTGTTAACACTGGATGATGTAAGTCTTGGCGGTTACATTATCATGCCGACTACCGGTGCAACTATTTATTGCAAGAACTCTATTACTATTAACAATCCGGGAAAAGAGACAGTAACAAGAATTAGTCTCGGCGAGAATGGAAAAATCACCGGTGACGAGGATGCATACCTCACGCTCTATTGTGGCGGCGAATGTTCAGCTATTGATGCAGACGGCAATTTAGAGATTAGCGGATTGAGAAAGTTAGAGACCTATGCCGCAGCCAATGCAATTGAAGGAAAAGTTTCGGCATTGGAGAACGTATTGAAGATCGGCTGTCCGATGCAACTCTATTGTAAAGAATATGCCAAACCGGTATATGGTTTCTCCAACATCATCGTATCCGACCCGGACCTGGCATTGAGTGCTTCTTCTGAAGTATTTGTTTACAACACATCCGAAAGAGCCTTTGTGGACAAAGCAGAACCCGCCATCTATGCTGAATATATCGCGTACGAATATCCTACGTATCTCACATTCTACGAATATCCTGTTAATGCGAAAAACATGGCAGATATCAAGATTGCAGGCGCAGAGGGCAAAGCCAGCTATGACAAAGCCACCAACAAACTGACCCTGAATGGTTTCAAAGAGACCTCTATTGTTCCTACAGTTTGTATCTACGGATTTAAGGATAATTTGAACATCGTTCTAATGGGAACGAACGAAATTTCTGCTTCTGGTAATGCCATTGAGACAAACGGTTTTGATATTACGATAGAAGGACCCGGTTCGTTAAAAGCCACCAGTGAATACAGCGCAGGTATTTATGTACCGGAGAAGAAGAAACTGACAATAAGCAAAAGTGCGACAGTAGAGGTTGTCGGATCTGATGGCGTGAAGAGCGGTGCAACAATGACGTGTAATCCGGGTGGAATGGATCCTGGAGATTATGAGCTGACAGGCGATGCATCCGAATTAGAAATCAACAATGCAACCCTGATAGCCAAGACGACCGAGCCGTATAGTTACTATGCAGCTATTCAAGGTTTCAAGATTCCGACACTGAAGGATGCCAAGTTAGTCACAAAAGATGCACGCTTTGCATTCGAATGCAATATGAGCGATGCACTGGCAGGAGTAGCTATCAATAATGAATATGCCCGTGAGGCCACTATCGAAAAGACCGGTTCAACCGCTATTGAGAACACGAGCATCCATGCCATCAAGGGACAGAAAACCATCATCAATGGCCAACTCTTTATCCTCGTCGGCGAGCACACCTACGACGCTCAAGGACAAATGGTTCATTAAATCATTAAACATTAAACATTAAACATTAAACATTATAATATAATCATGCGTACAACATTCAATCGCCTTCGCGCAGTTAAAGACAGCCTTCCTCATGGAAGTATGGACGCCATCGCAGCTGAACTCGGTATTTCGGGTGAAGAAGTAAGAGCCTATTTCAACGGGGAGGGCACCGCAGACTACCACATGGAACCCGGTTATGACGGCGGCATTGTGGATTTTAGCAACACTCGCATTCTCGAAGTAGCCCTGCGCCGCGCGTGGGAAGTGCAGAATGCACTGTAGGTAACGGTTATCGGTGAGAGGTTATCGGTTATCGGTTCTAAAAAGGGTAATAGCTCTGGTGGTTTTCATCGGAGCGTTACCTTTTGTAAATAATGCGCGCATACACGCACAGGAAAAAGTCGGCTTGACGTATGGCGCCAAAGCAACCCTCAATGCCAATTATCTATGGCGGGGTGTCTATGCCGGCGGAATGAACACCCAACTGGATGTGAACGTCGGATACGGGGGATTGTATCTGGATATGTGGTGGAATATAGGAGCGTCAGACTGGTCTTTCCGTGCATTCCAACCCGAGGTGGATTTTACACTGGGGTTTGCACGATGGGGACTGGACGTGAACCTGCTTTATATCTATAATTTCAACTGCGGGTTCTTTGATTTCCATAATTATCCCGACAAGGGCAATCGCTTGGAACTGAATGTCAGTTACACGGTGTCTGACAAGATTCCCCTGACCATCCACTGGGCGACACGCGTGGCAGCAGCTGACGGTTATACCGAAACACGGACGATGGAAGACGGTGCTCAAGTGACCGATACGCTTCGGGCTTGGTCCAGTTACGCTGAAGTCTGTTATAACTGGAAACTGAGAGGCGGGTTCAGTATCTACACCGCCCTTGGTATCACGCCTTGGGGTGGTTGTTATACGGGTTACGAACGCAAGTTCGCGGTGCAGAACATCGATGTGCGGCTCCGCAAAGATTGGGATGTCCATCCTCGATGCGGACTCATGCTTATGGGACAAATTAATGTCTGCCCTTCCACCTCCATCCACGTCATCAACACCAATCTCGCCTTCGGCGTTTATTTGAAGTAACAAAATAACAAACAATAAGAAAATGAAAAAGGTATTAGTTTTTGTAGCCGCGTTGACTGCGGCAGTGTGTTCAGTGAACGCACAAGTGGATTTTGCGTACGAAGCCGGAACGGACATCGTCAGTTCCTATATTTGGCGCGGACAGTACAACGGCGGTTTGTCACTCCAACCCGAAGGACTGGTTGGTTTTGATGCGCTGGATGAAGCCATACAATTCAGAGCCGGTGTATGGGCGAATATAGGTGCGTCGGACTGGCAGTTCAAACCCGACAAAGGGGACGGCAGAGGATATACGATGTTTATGCCCGAGGTGGACTTTATCGCCAGCTTCGCATTCTACGGTGCCAGCGTCGGTTTCAACGAGTATTATTACTGCGACGATGGTAGTACCCATACGTCCGAAATATGGTTCGGCTATAACTTCGACCATTTCTTTGATGTAGGCCTGTATATCAACTGGTACACCACTGTTGCCGGCAATGATTTCGTATTGGACCGCTTCGACAACGAGCGCCGTGCTTGGAGTAGTTATCTCGAATTGGGATATGACTACACCTGGGAAGAGCAAGGTATCACACTCGGAGGACAAATCGGTATGTCTCCTTGGGCAAGTGACCTGTACGGCAATGAGAAATTTGCGGTAACGAACATCAGCCTCAAACTGAACAAAGAGTTCGAGTTCGATGCCCTCACTCTCGACCTCTATGCACAAGGCACCATCAATCCGGACGGTATCACCACACAAAATGCCTTTATCGGAGCTGCAGGCGAAGACAAACTGTACAATCAGAAACTGAACGCCGTCCTCGGTATCGGAATCTGGTTCTAAATCTGAATGCTGATAGCTGAATGCTGAAAGCTAATAAGAAACATACAATCGGAGCACTGTTAGGCCTTGGCCTGGCTGCGCTGTTGATTTGGGGAAAGGACGACAAGCCCCAATACACCTATTATCACAACGAGGGCAAGGTCTTCGGCACCTATTACAATATCCGCTACGAAGCGTCCGAAGACTTGCAGAAAGAGATAAAAAGCGCGTTGAAGGACTTCGACAACAGCCTCAGTCTCTTCAACCCCCACTCTATCCTCTCCGCCGTCAATGCGAATCGCGACACAACAACGAACGCAGCTTTTGAGGCGATGTTCGCAGAAGCAGAGCGTGTCCATTCTCTCTCGAACGGAGCCTTTGACATCACCGTCGCCCCGCTGGTGAACTACTGGGGCTTCGGCTTTGCCGAAAAACAATCAGCAATCAGCAATCAGCAATCAGCAATAGACAGCCTCCGTGCATTCATCGGCTTCGACAAAGTGAAACTGGTCAATCACCGCATCATCAAATCCGACCCACGCGTGCAGCTGGACGGCGGAGCGGTGGCGAAAGGGCAGGCGTGCGACATGATTGCTACGATGCTGCGCGAGCACGACTGCTATAACTACCTCGTGGATATAGGCGGCGAGGTGGTGGCCAAAGGGTATAACCAGAAAGGCGAACCCTGGCATATCGGCATCACCAAACCCAATCTGAACAACGAAGGGGCACAAAGCGAGTTGCAGGAGATTCTGGCGGTGACGGACATCGCGATGGCGACCAGCGGCAATTATCGCAATTACTACTACGAAGCCGGAGAACGTCGCAGTCACACCATCGACCCGCGCACAGGATACCCCGTGCAGCACTCGCTGCTCAGCGCTACCGTAGTCAGTAAATCGTGTATGCGCGCAGACGCACTGGCAACCGCTTGTATGGTACTCGGAGCTGAACAGGCACTTGACATGATTAACCGTGCCGGAGACGCTGCATGTTACCTCATCGTCGCACAAAATGACAGTTTGACCACCATAACATCCCAAAACTGGGAGAAAATGATAACAAAATGATTCATGACTACCTTTTGCAGACCTACTACTTTTTCCATATTTTATGGACAAGTGATGACATATATCTTTCTAATTATTGGCGCATAAGTCTTGTAATTACATTGTTTCTTATTATCAGCATTTTAATTGTAAACGTTTATCAACGTCAATTGTTAAACAACGCGGCTTTTCGACTTTCTATTCAAAAAGAATCACTGAGTCAATTGCAAATAAAACAAAACACAAAGGAGGAACAAAGTTTAAAACATTTAGAGGCAATATGTAGCATTATTCATCAATCTTCAGATATAAAAAGCGATTTATGTTGGACAAATTACGAAGAATTTTGCCATATTGCTAACAAGACTCTAAACTTCCTTCCTTATAAACTCCATTCTTGGGGAATAACATCAGAACGCGAAATACGTCTATGTACTTTAGTTATGATAGACTGCAGTTATGAGGAAATTGCAGATCTTCTTCCATATTCACTCAGTGGTATCGGAAAATTA
>Ga0310690_10011637_pt1 | contig 10844 bp, 28 predicted proteins | sample AusTroGonzalo_MG_2_FD_207661 | JGI IMG/M metagenome (GOLD analysis project Ga0310690, IMG submission 207661) | Bovine rumen microbial communities from tropical cattle in Woodstock, Queensland, Australia - Gonzalo_04 (v2) (version 2) | ecosystem: Host-associated > Mammals > Digestive system >...
TGTTCATACTTGCGTTTATCCTTTTCTGCTTTTTGCTGTTTCCGTTCGTATATCGTTCTGGGTTTGTACTGTATCATCAGTTCGTGTGACTTCTGAAGTATCGCTGCTTCCTGCTCTGCTCGTTTCTTCGCTCTGTTGCTGAAGCATACTTCCCTTCCCTTGGCTAAAGCTTCACACGCCTGTTTATAATGTTCCTTGCATAGCTTTGTGCCTTCCTGCAGGTCATCACTACCGCATCGTTCGCATCTTCCCTGCGACACCCATAAAGCACGGTCTGACAACTGGTACTTTGATACATACATATGCCGATAGTTCCTTTTCCTTCTCCGGCACTCGGGGCAGGTCTTGAATCCAGGCTCGGGCTTGTTTATACCGCAGGATGTGCAAAGTCCCTGTTTGGCTCTTTCTTTCCTTAATTCTTTTTGATACTGGCTTTTCTTCTCTTTCTGCTGTTCTGATTTTTGCTGTTTCATTCTCATTGCACTGCTCTCACGGCAGATGAGACACGACTTATAACCTTCCGTGATTTTCCTTTTACCGCAGATAGGGCATATGCCTATTCGGAGAAGGTAGTCCCTTCGTTCCTTTGAGTGCTGTCTGTTTTTGCTCGTACACTCGGAGCATAAAACCCCGTCCCTGTCCAAAGGCTTTCCGCACCACAGGCACAGGTTCTTTTCTCTTCGCTGTGCATACAGCTTCTTCATTGATTCTTTTTGGTCTCGCATATGGTTTTAACGCTTTCTTCGTTGGTTTAACGCATACCCAACACACCCAACACGTTGGAATCATTGGAATGTCTATTGAATTGCCCTCATGCCTGCCGCATCAAGCATGAGGGAACAGATGGGCTAAAGACAAACAAGTTGTAGACTACTATCTTGGCATCTTTGTGAACGTGTAACCATGAAGGAGTATTCAATTTTAATCGCAATGCGGTGCGTTTCTTTCGCTTACAGATTCCTTTTAGGGGAATACTTATCGCCTATACAGGAACGGCAGGGTTCGTCAAAGCCTGACTTCTTTCCATGCCTGCAATCATCGCAGATATGATGGATGTCTAATTCTTTTTCGTCATCGTCAAAGTTGTCCCAGTGCTGGTCATCCGCATCCTTGGCAGCTACCATCAGAGCCATAGCAAGAATACCGAACCCTGCTCCTACGAACAATCCGATGATTAACCCAAATATCATAGCTTATCCCCCCCTTCGTTTATTTCACGCCTGACCATCCACAAACCAAACAATCGTATCTGTGCATGGGTGGATATGTGGTAAGAACTGCTTTATCGTATCTGTATACAAATTCTCCACATTCAGGACATTCTATATCTGTTTTTGTATAGTCTGATTGTGGAAATGAATTCGGATGATAATCTTCCCATTTCATTCTTCCTTCTCCCCCTCTTTGGATTTGTTATATACAGGTAAAGGCGTGAAGAACGAGCAGAAGGCTTTATCAGCATCATCTATGGTGGTTGACCAGTAGTCGCACCAGTAGTAGTTGGGATGGAATTCAAAGCCCTGACAGTTCTTGCACTTCACCTTGAAAGGTTCTATATCGTTTACTCTCGCTATTACGTCTGCCCCTACGCTCATCTCTTTTGTTTCTCTTCTTTCTTGTATATCTCGTTTTTTCCGTAGCAGAACTTCTCGCATTTGTAGTTCGCCTTTGTAAAGCATCCGTGTTCCTCGCATATACCGTCATATCCGTTCAGCATTAGCTTGAGGATGAAATGCTTACAGTTCAGACACCATTCCTTCATTCTTCCGGCTCTCCTTTGTAGCAGAATCCATCGTCAACAGTTCTGTCGCAAATTATTAAGTCATGGTCGGTATACCCGTCATCGTCATAATCTTCCCAGTGTTCTTCATACATTGGGCATTCATCCGTTAGCCTGTGCTTGCAGTCTTTGCAGTGGACTATCTTCTGCCCTAATCCGTAGCCTAACTCTTCAAGCTGTTGAACTGCGGTATCTCGTTCCCACTTGAACTGCTCGAATGTCTCACGGCTTACAACGTCTGCGGATGGAAAACGTGCAATATCGTTAGCGTCAAGTCCTACCCTGCTGTTGTTGGCAAACTCTATCAGTTTATCCGCATCAATGTATTTGCTCATACCTTACCTCTCATATCCGCTCCGCAGTTGGGGCAGAAACTATAAAACGTCCACCATTTTCCATTCGTCAACGCATTAAGCAATCCGTGCTTATTTTTGTGCATTTGGTCTATTGCTATTCCACAATGGGAACATCGGCAATCTCCGTCATCTTCGTCAAGTATCCATTCCCCTCTGACATTCTCCCGAACGTCTGCGGTGGGCTGTAAATCTATAAGCTCAGAAATCGTCATTGTCGTTGAGTGAAACCCCATTCGAATTGCATTATCTCTCATCTTATCCGCATCAATGTATCTCGCCATCGTCTTTCCTTTTTGCGTCACTGCAATATCCGTCCGGTTCGTAGTAGAAGCCATTACTACATTCGCTATTAACTTTGTCGTAATCTGTGCAATCCTTGCACCTGATAACCTCAACAACGTCTGCGGCAAGAAACTCTGCAATTTCTTTCGGTATGTCTATTTCGCAATCTTGATAGTCATACAGGTAGTTAATAAGTGCATCTGCATCAATGTATTTCTTCGCCATCGATTCTCCTTTCTCTCATGTCTGCTCCACAGTTGGGGCAGTAGTTATAAGGAACGATTAAATAGGTATTCTGATAGGGTCTCCCATAAATCTTAAATTGGCATACCGAACAAACTCCTTCTGCATGGTCTGGAGAAAATCTCCATTCCCCTCTCACATTCTCCCGAACGTCTGCGGATGGTAACTTCTCAATATCCTCAGCAATACAATGAATAATATCGTCTATCCGTGATGCAGATTCATCGTACTCATGTTGCCACCAGTCACACACCTCAATCGCCGCCTGTCTGCTGATTAAATCGCTCATTCTCCCATCTCCTTCCACTTGGCATCTTCCTCTTTTACCTCGCAGATGATTTTTCTTGATCGCTCTTTTAACGTGCCTGTATAAACAAGCCCTTCGTCTAATACGCTCAAGACATACGCTATGCTTGCCTGTGCAGTAATGAATCCTGCTGCATAGTCGTTACAGATGTTCTGGATACTGTTGAGCTTGCTTTTCTCTGATACCCTGCTCATACTTTCACTCTCCTGTTCCATGCGTTCATCGCTGCCTGCTTTCCCTTGTATAATTTCCCCTGCTCTACTTTGCACTTCGTACATTTAACAAAGTATTCGTATCTGCCAGTATAAATGTCTTCTAATTCTGCCTTGCCGTTACAGAACGGGCAGTTAAGCAGGAAGGTCGGATTCTCCGTCATGCTCTTCTCCTTTCTTTATGTTCGTGAGAACATTGTCTGCTTTGGTAAAGCAAATCATCTGCGTTGTTGCAAACGTCCCCCATTGGCTCATATCATTCGTCCGGCAGAACACTTCCATCTCTGCGTATTCATCCGGCACTTTGAATCCTATGGTCGTAACGGTTGTTATCATCATATTGTTTTCCTCAAATGCCCTGCCGCACCAGGGCGATGGCAAATATTCATAAATAATTAAAAGGGGTACTTTCTTTTAATACTCACATAGTGCGGTATGCGGCTTCCGTGGGCAGGACTCGAACCTGCATTTACCAATCGTCATTGGAGCGTTCCCCATTTCGCCACCACGGAACTCTGTTAGTATTCGTCAGCAGTTGAGTCTGACTTAATTCACTGCCTTTACACCTTGTACTTCGGCGACTTACTAAAGGCAGTGCCTATATAGGCTTATCTTTTGCGATGCTGATTAGCATTAGGGCAAGTGCTGAAGTGGGATATATATCCGCTTGCATTCGCTCCTTCTTCGTAGGATGCAAAGCGTCCGTGTATGATATGTCCATCTTCTGTTACTAATGTTTCTGACCCTTCTCCTTTGATTACCGTTCTCAAGTAAGGGTCAACAGGCATATTCTTCCCCGAAGCCATCTTTATCCAAATGATTTCTGCATTACATGACCTGCATCTGCTCATTCTCTTCTCCTTCCTTCGTGGGGTCACAATTAAATCCGTACTCATCACAATTTGCGATAAATTCATAACCGCCCCATGAATCGCCCAGTCTGCATCCGTCACCGTTTTGCAGGTTCTGATAATGAAGCTTCCCTTCTGAATCAATCATTATCATGTCGTGGCGGTTATCTCCTATTTTGTGTATCTTCCCGTTTGTTTTGTCCCTGATATATAAGTCAATGAGGCTCATCTTTTCTCACGCTCTCCATACATCGTCTATTGTCTTGTCAGCCTTGGCAGCTATCTTTTCCATCTTTTCGTACCTTTGATATGCCAAGTTTGCCTTGCCTAAAAGTTCAAGTTTTTTATCAAGGTCTTTCTCTTCATTCGCCTGCCTTACGAAGTCTATATACTGTTTCAGGGCTTTACTTGATTCTTCCGAAGCATCTTCGTAAGTCTTCAGCAACTCGTATGCCCGTTTCTTCTTGAGCCAAAGCAGAAACCTATCTGCCTGTTCGGGAACTCTGAATCCACCGTCAATCGGATTGAAAAAGTACTGGATAAGTTCTTCCTTTGTTGCATCATAGACTGTGAGTTTCTTCTTGCTCATAAGTTTTCCTCGATCAACTTTGCCATCTCCTGCCTCGTCATATCGAATGTGCAGATGTCGAAAATGTTTCCATTATCGTCTATCGCTACATACGGCACATCAGCATAGTTTCGGCAGATGTTAATAGTTTCATAGGCTTCTCTTTTTGTCTTAAACCCCAAAGCCCTGACCTTGATTCCAAGGTTCGGATAGAACTGAAGAACTTTATACACCTACCCTATTCTCCTTGCGTCTTCTATATCAATGCCTAACGAACGCAGGCATTCTTCGCAGTATTCGTCACCATCGTATTCGTACAGGTCGTCTACTTCATCTCCGCATTTGTCGCAGATATATACAGGCGTGTACCGATACATACAGGCATCCCCTATGCATCCCATATTTGATGGGCATCCGATGCATTCGTTCTCAAACCTAATCATCCATTCAATCCACCCTTTCCAGTGGGCAGTCTTCTCTCCTGCCTGTCTTGCCTACTAACTCCATCTCTCCGCTGTCTACATGACAGCCTACATAAATTACTTTGATTCCGTCTTTATCTACTGCTCTGTGGATTTCCTTTAGGAATCTGCAAGTAAAACAGCTCCCCGGCATATCCATGTTATTTATTATTACTGGCATTTATCTGCCCTCTTTTCTTGAAAGGAGTCCCTTGTTATCGCACAAGGAACGGTAATGAATACAAACCGTGTCGTAAGCGTATAACTTCTGTCTCGCCTGGATATAAAGCCACGCCGCTTTAATCAAGTGTCGGCACACTCATTACAGAAAGGAACTGTAATATGGCTCTCCTGCTTTCGCAGGGAAGGGACGGTAAGGAATTGAACCTCACTCGGCTGATAAGCCTGCATTGTCTGCCCAAAAACTGTTTCTTCTTTTAATAGTGACATTAAATGATTCCGTGGCATATTGCCGGAAATCAGCCTGCCTTCTGTCGTTAAACATCGTCCCTCGGTCTATGGTCTAAATTTCCCCTGCACGGTTTCTCTTATCTGTGAGCCTCTACACGGGACACCCCGTGATTCCCTGCGTTGGATATGAAACTTCCATAAACCTTACCAGTCAGTTTCTGCTTGATTAAGGCTACACAACAATTTCCAAAAACACATATAATTTGGTTGATAGTTGCGTCCAAACCTGCTGCAGTCAGGCTTGAAATGCTGCGGAAGGACTCGAACCTTCATCTGCTAAAAGGGGTAATAAAAGCAGGTTTTGCCAGTTAAACTACACAGCACCTTTGAAAGAAAGGCATTATGGGAATTAGGTAAGCAAGCTATTTCATTCACGATGTGATTCCGCTCTGTAATATGTCGGAAGCCATCGCTTCTTCTAACTCGTCTATGTTCTCTTCTATAAATCGTTTTGTCGTTTCGCCCATATCGAACAGCAGTATCCCTAATGAGTAGGCGAACTCTGCGTATAAATCCACCTTCTCGTCATCAGCATCAACCTTATCCAGTTGCGCCATCAACGCTGTCGCCGTTATCAGGTCTTCCCTCGATATCGTTATCGTTCCGTCATTGTGTATCTTCATTGGTCTCCTTATCTCTCCAGTGTTTCGATATTTCTGCGACTATTCCCTCTGCCACTGTGAATGCTCCTTTAATGAATGAGTATCCGTCTACATTCTCAAAGTAAGGCAGGTCTTCATTGACAAAGAAAGAAGAAACTTTCCTGTATGCAATCCTGTATACATCATTCTCTGTTAGAGCCATCGTTATATCCTTCTTGATATATCTTGTCGGCAAGCATCTGCATGAACTCGTGGAACATGGATGCTTCTGCTTCATCCTCGAATGTCGCAAGTTTTACTGCATCGTTCCCTGCGACAGCTACGAGGTATGGCTTGTGCCTTGCCGAATGTCTGATCTCAAGTTTTACAGTTTCCATATCAGAACTCCTCGCTTTGCCATCTGCATTGGCAATCAGGGCAAGTAGCTACGAATACCTTCTTCCGTGAGGGTACAAGTTCAAGCGGAAGTCCTATGTCTAACGCTTTCATCCTTCTGCCACATTCAGGGCATACAAGCATTTCTTTATACGCCTCGTCTTCACGCATCTTTGCCGCCTGTGCCTGTGCTGATGTTCGTAATATCTTCATATCAGTTCACCTCATCCACCATCATCAGCTTGGTGGTAAACAATGTTCCGCAGTAATCGCATCTGCCTTCGCCATGCGTGAGATGCACACTACCGCCACACTTCGGACAGCTTATCGGATGCAATACTATGACCTCGCATTTTAATGCGTATGTCTTGCCGAATACTCGCACTTTGCTTATCCATCCATCGCATCCATCGGGAACTGGATATTCGTCTGAAGCTACCGTGAAATCGTATTTCTTGTCGTTCATATCAGTTCACCCCTGCTGCTCAGGTATGCTTGCATCAATCATGCTGTTCAATACCATGTAAGCAATCCCATCCGGCACGGAATCGTCTACGATTATCCTCATCCCATAAAAATCATCCTTGTGGTTTTCTTTATAGTCGTAATCAATTCCGAGCTTTTCGTAGTGTTCACAGGTTATATCCATGAGTCTGCCCAGTTCCTTCTTGTTGATTCGAAGGTGGATTTCATATAAGCTATGCGCTAATGTTGCGATGTGTCTGAATGACGAAAAATCTTCTAAGTTTTTCGGAAGTTCTATTGTCATATCAATTCACCTCGTTATCCTTGTCGGTAACGGCTTCGGTCTTATATCTTTGAGCGGATTCCCCACCGCCGGAGAAGTCAGGAACTCTGTATCGCAGTATTCGCATATAATCTTTCCGTTCAGGCTCTTGTAGCTGTTCCCACCGCAGCATGGGCATTTGAACGGCTTTATGTCTGCCTGCGACAGATTTATCCCTGCGGTGATGCAGTGGTTTCCTGTGTCTACTGAAATGGTGCTATATGCGTCTTCAGGCAAGGCTTTCACCGTTATTGTTTTCAGCCCTTCCTCTACGCTGTTAAGACGGTTGGGGCGGATAACGTCCTCTGACTTGTATATGTTCCTTCCTCTCCATGTTTCCATATCAGTTCACCCAATCACGCCCTGCTATCACCCTGTTTGACCTTTTATCGTATACATCTTCGTACAGTTCTTCCTTGTCACCGTTGTAGGTATACTCGGCGTAAAGTTCTATCGGAAGGCTTGTAGAGACAAGGCACTTATAGTTCTGAAGCGTCTTGCAGCTCCATACGATAAATATCTCGTCCATAGCCGGAGCGAAACCTTCATACTCCTCGAACCATTTAATCAGTGCCTGTTTGCACTTCTCTTGGAAGTCATTCATCCCTGCTATCGTCATTTGCTTTCTCCTTTCATTTCTCCGACCAATCCAGTTTCTGCCCACATTTTGGGCAATGCTCGAACTTGTAAATCATATATGTTGAGCAATGAGGGCAGAGTGGGTCGTTATGATAGTAGCTTGGGTCATACGGTTTTTTTGGCGAAAGTTTTTCAAGCTCATCTACATCGTGCGCATACCCTCTTATCGTCTTACCGTTACGGCTGTGAACAATTTCGAAATACCAAGGTTCTTTATCTCTATCCAATTCAAGAAAAATCCCGTATTCCCCAAACTATATGTTTATATATCCGTTTTCAATAACCTTCGAAGCTTGTTCTTCTGTTAAGTTGATTTCCATATCAGTTCACTACCTTATATAGACATCGGTGTAGTACGCTCCCATAGCTAATGCAGTGTCGTGGTCTGATACGAACACATCGAAGACTCCATCGTCTACGCCACGGTCTTCTACTACATAGACGTTGCCGTTAATCATTACTTCCGTGCCGAACGGTATACTGTATCCGGCGGCTACGGTTCGCCCTTCCGTTGCCCATGCCCCCGATGCGGTGTAGCCTGAAGCATACGCTCCACAGCAAATGCTACAGGGGCAGAAATGAGTTATGAAAGCTGTTCCATAGTAAACCCATCCGTCATCATAGCTTTCTTCTTCTACGGTCTCAACGGATTCTCCGGGTACTTCAGGTTCAGACACGGGTTCTTCTCCGTACTCGCTGTCGTAGTCGTACTCTCCTGTTCCTTCAACAACTGCGTCTTCGTACTCCAATCCCTCGTCATCGGCTCGTTCATCGTCCCATAACTCGGATTCGGATTCGTCCGTGTCCCATCCGTCCATTTCGGATATACTGTATACGTATACGGCTGAATCGTCCTCGTATCCCTCTCCTGCTCCAGTAATCTCACTACCTGCGTCAGTTCCTCTATCTTCTTCTCCTGCGACAGAACCTTCATCTTCAGGCTGTTGTGCTTCGCCGTCAGCGTCTCTATCGCTCGTTCTCTCTTTTTTCTCTCGTTCGATATCATTACGCAAATCTTTTGCGCCCGTTCCCTTATGTCTAACACTTCCGACCACAGCTTCGATATCTTCTTTTCCGTTTCCCTGAACATTCCCTTGTACTCCTTTTATCTCGATTGATTTATTATTTACTGCGGTAGCCTTATCTATACCCCCTCGGCATCCAGTAGCAGCTAATACAACCACGCATAAAGCCACCGCAGCAGTCTTCAGGATTAAAAATCTCTTCGCTCCCATACGTCTAATACTTCCCCCTTTAGTTCACGGGCTACTTCACTCGCCCTGTTCAAATCATTAAATGCTCCCCAGTACCAAAAATCGCCGTCTACTACGTTCACTACAATGTATCTGTAGTTCTCTGCCCCTTCTGCTACGTTGTAGACTTTCTTTACTTCTTTTCCCATATCGCTCACCTTCCCTTCTACAGAAACATATCGAGGTCGAGCTGCCCCTCGCACTGACCATCCTTGTTCCCTAAATCTTTCCTGCTATACTTGCTCTTCCACCACTTGCAAGCCATGAATGAATCCTTCCACTCCGGCACTCGTAATGGATGCTTATAACAGATGCCTAATCCTGTCGGTACTGCCTTCTTCTTCACAGGTCTCTTTACTTCTTCGTATGACTTGCACTCTCCGCAGGTATGCTCCCTGTCACAGCCGCCCGACAGGTCGTACATTAAACTTATTCCTCGCATGGCAGTTCCTCTATCAGCACTATCTTCTCTTCCTGTGGGTTGTATTTAAGCTTTAGTCTCGCAGACTCTTCGCTCTCTGCCTTAACGATTACTTCTTCTTCCTTTTCTGAATTGCGTAACACGAGTCTGTATCTCTTCTCTATTACATTCTTCATCAGCCTTCTCTTCTTCATCTTCGTGTCTCCTTACTTCTTCTATCGTGTCTTTGATAACGTCCTTTAAGCCCATAAGTACCGCATCGATCATCAGGTCGAATATCCTGTCAGCTTCTTCCTTGTCCCTGTCGGCTTCTATAAGCACATGATCGTATAGCTTCGCCATTGATAAGCCTATCGCTGCTCCGGCTTCCAGGATTATTGTCTTTCCGTCTCCGTTGATCTTCGTCAGCCCTGTTTCACTGTCTACATGGATCATTGTTACCGCTCCTTTCTTAATGAATTCCTCTTCCTCTAATTCCACCATATCACCCCACGCAAATAATTCATTTGCACTCATGACAAACACACCCTGCTGCCAGGGCGAGCATTGCCTGGTGGTTAGATGAAGCTTGGGTGAAGACGATGTGAAGTGAGCTTATGCAGAGCGTAGTGATTTCATATGGGAAGAACATTATGAGGCTCGGCAGCATATGCCCAGGTGTTGTGTAAGTGAACTCGTGAGGGAAGAACAGCCTAACCGTATTTTCGTTCGGATTTACGCCTCGAAAACGTAAATACACCGGGCTGCGGATAATATCGAGCTGTCCCTGGCTGCAGCTGTCCCCGGCTGCGTTACACTTATTAACAATAATTGAAACATAACAATATAACCCGGCTGCAGTGGCTGCAGATCCTGTTTTCTGCAGATCCTGTTTTCTGCAGATCCTGTTTTCTGCTTTTTAAGCTGTCCCGGATATCATGCAATCATTACTTTTTTGGGAATGTGTTTTCACTATGTTATAGAAATATAGAAATAACTTGTGTAATAAATGATATAAATATGTATTTTATTATATATAGTATGTGAGCATTAAAAGTGTATGTTTACTTAATAATTGATCATGATTTTATATTGTGTTTTTCCTATATATATTATAGGAAAAGATTTTTTTATTGTGTTTTCTGTTCTTTTTTCAATTCTTTTTTGAATTCCTGAAAAAACTTTATGAAATATGTTGACACATATATGTTAAAAGTATATTATGGACACATAGAACATTATATTTTATTTTTTATT
>Ga0310690_10011639_pt1 | contig 10842 bp, 16 predicted proteins | sample AusTroGonzalo_MG_2_FD_207661 | JGI IMG/M metagenome (GOLD analysis project Ga0310690, IMG submission 207661) | Bovine rumen microbial communities from tropical cattle in Woodstock, Queensland, Australia - Gonzalo_04 (v2) (version 2) | ecosystem: Host-associated > Mammals > Digestive system >...
TGTCTCCTCAAGGTGTCAGCTGAAGCAGACCGGGGGGAGGGTATCGGCTCACGAATAAAAGCAGTTTTCCTTTGGAATGACAGTGCCATCCTCTAAGATCGTAAACCTTCTCATTTTCTGTCCATGCAATTCAGCATGACACTTCCTGCAGACAGCCATAAGATTGTCATAGTTCAATGTGATGTTGGGATCTTTGATCGTCTTAACATTGATATGTTTTATGTGATGCACAATCTCAGCTGGAGTCATGATCCCCTTCGATGCACATCGTTCACACATGCATCCGACTGACTTCATATAACTGTCACGGCAGTCCTGCCACTTTTGGCTTTTATAAAATGATTCCGCATATTCTTTCATACAGTGCTCCCTGTTTTGTGACTGTGTGTCCTTCCTCAAGGAATCGCCTCACGGCTCCGGAAACCGCAAGGCAACCCTTTTGGAAGAGATTTATGGAAATTATGTCGGCCAGCAGTTTATCTGGATTCCCACTGGCCGCTTAAAACATGGCGGCTTTTCAAGAGAAGCAGAAAGAGATGATCGGCCGCCACGTCATAAGCATTATATTTTGCCAGCCTGTTTGAAAGTATTGTAAAGCTTCGTGACTGCGACTGTTGTTCCGGTAACATCCATCATTCCGAATGTACTTGCTCCACTCAGAAGATTGGCCGGGACATTATAAACCTCAACCCACTTGTTAAACATGTTCTGAAGTTCGGTTTTTTCTTCGCTGGCATCCTCGCAACGTTTCTGCATTGTTATGACAGAAGGAATGACATCCGCTTCACATCTGCGATCTATCTCCTCAAATTCCATCTGAAAAGCTCTTATTGTCTGTGATAAATTCATATCAAGTGCATGCTTCTCAGCATTAAGCTTGCGTTCCAGAAGCTCATATCTGTTCTCATTTATGGAGCGATCTTCCTTCAGCTTTCCGAAAGTACGCACATCGTTAATATCAGCGAACTCATTGATCTTGGCTGTAAGTTCGTCAACTGTGGCTTTTACACTTGCCATCTCGTTTGTTATGGTAGCAATCCTGTTCTGCCTGTTCTCAATGTTCTTTTTCATATTGGATATAAAGTCATTTTTCTTCATAGTCATTTACCTCTTTTCTATTTTCGATTCACTGAATCTGGTATTTATTCTCATTTCATTGATTTTCTTCAGTATTGCATGTTGTCTGTGTGTCAATGGCTTCATGGTTAGATACGTAAACACAGAATCAACGATTGTACGTGAACTGTGTGATCTTAAATAATTGATACACTGATCACTTGAAAGTCTGCCTGCTCCAACCTCTTTTTTCCATAAGGCCTGATCATCTATCGATAGTTTTTCTTTGGCTCTGATCCATGACGCATCATTCTTTTTATACGCATCATACATGCCAACCTTAACCATCACGATCAGATCATTCAGATCATCGCTGTTCAAGGAATTAAGATATACATCCGTTTTCTGTTTGCATCGTTTTACCTTGCGGACATTTGATCCTGCAGTATTCAGACTCACTCCCCAAGGATCACTATTCTGAGCCATACACTCCGAATCAAAAAGCTCAATGATCTTCAATATTGTTTTGTCTGTCATTTTTTCACCTCTTTTCATATACATTGTTTTGTTCTGACCGGATCACGTCGATCACAGACATCCAAGACAGTGTGCTCATATTGTCGATACATTGACTTGAATGTAATGAGGCATTTTTCACTTGCCCTGTGGCTCTTCAGATAAGACAGCATCTCATCTCGACATAATGAATCTGGAAAACCATCATCACTGAGGATGTCCTCTTGAAGTTTCTTATGCCGACCGGCAAGATGCCGCTTCCCGGCAATCCAGTCCTTGTAGCTTATCCTTTGCAATATCATCAACTCCCTTCACATTTGCTCTTCCTGTTCTGACCGGAGATCATTAAGCAGCTCGATCTGTTGTCTGCGTTGCTCTTCGGTAAACTGTCCGGGATCTTCCGAAAAATCTTCCCGGATATGAACAGGACAGAAAAGTGCAAATATCAATTCTGTGTCCGTCATCATCTGCTCCCTTCAGTGCTTTCTCTTATGGCTCTTAATGTAACGATCACACATAGACTCATATTCCTCGATCGCATCTGCAGGATCACTGTGTCCGTTTGTACACCATCCGCCACAAGCACACTGACATGAAAAGATTTCCGTTCCGTCTGTGTATTTACACTTTGTCAGAAGGTATGGCGGATTGTTTTCACAGCAACACATATTCTTCTTGGAGAAGATCACAGCCACAAGTCCGAATACTTTTGACAGATTGATATCCAAGTACAAGCGATAATTGGTATTTTCATCTGCTGGAGCTTCCTCACAGATAGCTCTCGGAAGATTCAATCTGATCTTGGCCATATCCTGCTTGTAATACTTGCCGGCAATACATACTGCCTCATCAATCGTCTTAGAATCCTTATCAATAAGACTGCATGCATACATGACTGCCTTAAGAAGCTCAGGATCATCAATGTCATGCTCCAGCTTGTACTGTTTGTCTGTCCCTTCCGGGTATCGCTCATTTATTCCTATAACTTTGCCCATTATTATTGTTTTTCTCCCTTCCTCATTCTGTGTATCTTTTGCCTGTCCGGTATTCATACTTTGCTCGCTTGCTTATGTCGGCCAGATTGATGACCTTATTCCCGGAAGATCCGTCAATCGCAAAGATGAGCTGATTGAATACATCTTCGGCAACATACTTTTCATCCACTCCGAAGATCTCCAGAGTCAGATCGCCATCTGGATATGAAGCGGTGATCTTATTCCCCTTGAGGAAGATCTTGTCCGGATTACTCAGATTGATAAGCTCGTTATTGCTCGTAAGCACAAAAATCATATTCATTATTTTTCTCCTCTCATGTTGTCCAAGCTTCTGGACAAGTAAACTGTTTTGCCTGTCCACTCGGAAGCCTTGATTTTACTGACTTTGGACAAGTGGACAAGGTGGACAAGTAAAAAACCGCATTCCCTTATATATTTTTTTATGTACATGCTCCCCTTATATTTCTTATTCTTATTTTTCAAAGAAATAAGAGAATTGCTTGTCCACTTGGCCAACCCTTGATTTTACTGACAATTTACTTGTCCACTTGCTTGGCCATTACTTGTCCACTGCCTGTCCCAGACATCAATCTGGCGGATCTTTGGCCTTGAAAAATGTCTTTCTGCGTTCCTGTCCGTATCGATCGGCAGTCCTCTTTCTGAATGAGTCCAGTCCGAAGGTGTGTCTCATCCTCTTCGAGAAAACCTCTAATGTCGGAATGTAGTGATCGTTCGTGCCGTTCTGCTTCAAGTACATCCGGAAGAGTTCATATAATTCCTCGACACTTCGGATGGTAAAGTAGTCCATGACATTCGGATGCTCATCCTCAAGATCGTCTGCCCATAACAACAACGGATTGCTTTCACGTTCATATTGCCGTTTACGTTCGTCAACTCTGGCACATTTTGTAAAACCATGCTGTGTGACTCTTCTTAAACCATCAACGGCCAGCTTCAGCAGATATTCCATCCCTTCCTGCGTGAGAATCTGATCCTCGATATTAATGTTGGCTTTCTCCTCAACAAAGTCTGCATCGAAGGGTATGATCACAAGTCTGCGTGATATACTCCGCTGTGAGTCCGTGCTCATCTTCGGAATATCGTTCGCACTGAAAAACAACTTTGCATATGGCTGGAAAAAGAACTCATCCTGTCCTTTCTTCTCAGCTCTGATCCCATTACCGGTGACAACCTTCTTGAAGATGCTCAGCTGCTTGCCTTGAAGATAATCGGAACTGATATCATCACCGATATTGGCCAGCATTCCCAGAAGAGAAGCTGTTGAAAATCTGTCGGATAGTTCAGCGATGTCCAGCTCTGACACGTTATTCTTTCCCAGCATCATCTTGACCGCATCCAGAAGAGTGCTTTTTCCATTTGCTCCCTGTCCGGTAAGGATAAAGCTGACTTGAATTCTTGTGTCCCGGTAAAGAGTAGTGCCTATTGCTTCAAGCAGAAGATCTCGACACTGCTTATCATGACAAGTCCACTCATCCAGTGCTTTATCCATCGCCTCACAGTATGCTCCGGGATCATATCTCCACGGAATTCTGTTCGTTATCACATATTCTTGTGACGGCTCGAATCTTTCCCCTGTTTTCCAGTCCAAGATCTCGTCATCACACAGGATGTACTGTGAGTAGTCATCCAGCCTCACGTTGTCCGGATTCTGAACTTCGAGATATTTGATGATCTCAGTTCTCTCATGGGACTTCATGTCTGGCTCTAATCTATGTATGATGTTTTCAATGTACAGATTTCCGTATTGATAATAGTTATCACGGAATATAAACAACTGATTGTCGATTCTCTTCACAGCATGTGTCTCGGTGATATACTGTGCGAACTTATATCCGACAATGTATCGTTTACCATTTTCGCCATATCGATAATATGGCTTTCCTTCCGACTGCTCCCCGGGATCTTCGGCCTCATCATCTGGAATCTTCATCTCATTGGACAGCCGCCTCATGCCAGCCGCTCTGATCTCATCCCAGTCTGGTGGATTTGGCGGCTTTTTGCCCGGGTTTTCCATGTACCATGCACGCATGCAATATTTCCAGTCTGTGTCTTGACCTTCAGCACGTTCCTTTTCAATTGCGGCTCTAAAATCCGCAACCATTTTGAACAGATCGGCCTCTAAACCATCCCAGCCGGTATCTAATGGCTCTGACGTATCAAGATCCTTGTGAGCGATGTCCATTAACGCACTGACTATGGTGGAATCATCCACGATGTCCATCATCTTATTGACAAGCTCCCCGGCTTTCTGGAGCATGTAAGATCTTCGTGATCCCTTCGGAATAAGCTCCCCGGAAACTGCATTGACCTTCCTCAGCTTCTGCCTCGAACTCTTCCTGCTCTTATGCGTGAATATGAATTCAACTGTTCTGTCAAAATCCACAATCTTGATGTCAGCAGGACTCTTTTCTGCAGTCCATCTGTATCTGTTGCCGTTCGGATGCATCGAAGGTGGTAAAACAACATACCGGCCATCGCCTCTGGTATCGATATGTGATCCCATCTCAATCATGTCGGAATCTCCGGACAGATTGATTTTGTTATCCTTTGCAGTTTTCACATGCTTCGGCTCAAGATAATAAAAAAACTGATTTCCGCCACTGCCTGTGATTGATGTCCATGTTTCAATATTCAGTTTTCCCGGCAAGATCCCTTCTCTATTCCATTTATCAATGGATTCCTTGTAACTTCCGCTTTCACGTTCATCGCCATCGATTACATACAATCCATCGCCTGTCATTCCGCCTATGTCAGCATCCGGATGTTTTGTCCAAGCAGATCGGACTCTTTTCAAGTCTGTTGTTGCTTGTGCTTTCCAAGAATATGGATTCCCGGAAGGGTATTTCTTTGTCGGTGATCCTCGGTGATCATAATCTGCATAGTATTCATTCTTTGTACCCGGCTTTATCGGAAACACCGGAATGCCTATGCCGGCATAGTACAATGCCCACTGCATCATCGAAGAATCTTCTCCCGGCATCGGTAAACACTTTGGTTTTTCCTTCATGTGTACCTTCTTTCCGACTCCGGGATCTTCAGATAGTTATATATCCGGATAAGCTGTCCGACTCTAAACAAAAGAGGATCATTCCAGCTTTTATAAAACGATGCAGGACTCATCCCTGACATCTTGATTGTCTGAGATCTTGACACGTTGCGTTCTGTCTCAGCTTTAGCGATAATGCCCTTTATACTCGACCGAAGTTCATTCTGATCGGCTTCAAGTCTGACATTACCGATAAGATTACTTTTTGGCATTTATATTCTCCCTTCGTGATAAGCAACCCCTATTCGTCGACTCCGCCTCTTTTTATGAACTCAGCAAGTGAGCTGGAATCGATCATGTACTTCCTGCCGCATCGAATATGATTGATCTTGTTTTGGTAACACAGATATCTCAAGTATTCATAAGACAGATTTGTTATTGTGGCCGCCTCATTGATTGACAGCATCTCCGGAAGGAAGTGAACATTTCTTGTTTTTCCCTTCATATTCTGGATGACTGTGTCCGGGATCGTCTCCGGAGTCTCTGCGTTCATAAGATCGGCAGGACATGTTCTGAGTCCATCTGCTGTGATCGGCCTGTTGTCCTCAACTTTTATAGGTATTCTCAATTTGCTCATGATTGATCTCCCTTCTCATCGTTCCCCAGCTGCGTGTCAACATAAGCATCCATCTTGTCTATGTTGATCCGGACACTTCGGCCGAATCTGACAACCGCTCCGCTTAAGTCCGCATACTTCATCAACGTCAATCTGCTGATCTTGTATCTATCAACGGCCTGTGGAACTGTTGCAAGTTTTGATAACTCTGTTGAAAAGCCATTTTTCTGCATATTTCCCTCCTTTTTTTGTTTTTCTTTGTATTTGGAGTTGCAACTCTGTTAATCTCATGATATTATGCAGATGAGAACATTTCAATTTGAATATGTTGGCAAGTTAGTAAATCAAGGAAGGAGACAGCATGGACAAGGAACTATTAAATGTACTGCAAGGAAAAAGACTTCGAGAATGTCTGGACAGATGTCACATGTCACAGAAGGAATTCTGCAGACGTGCTCAGAATTACAACACATCATCGTTCAATCAGATTCTCAATGAGAAAAGAACAGATAGAGGCATTCCGCCTCACTATCTCGCTGAATGGAGTGACATACTCGGCATCGATCCCGGTTATTTTGTCGCTGGTGAACAGTACAAAACGTATGACGATTTCAAGGGATGGAATTTTGCCAAGAGTAAATGGGAAGAAGAGTCCTCATTCCTTAAGAAAGTGAATTGCAGGATCATAAACATGAACATGGTTGATAATGAAAGAATCGAGAGCTATTACATCTTCAATAATGATACAAAGAAAAGTGCATGTATATCAGCCAAGAAGATGGATGAAATAAAGTCCAGAATTATTGAGTATATCAAGTTCATTGTCCAAGAAGCTATGAAAGAAGGTGATGCATCTGATTGAATAATAGGCCACTGTGTCCGGTAACACACAGCTCATGGAACTGTTTATCATGTTTTGAAAGGAGTTAGTTATGCATAGAGAAATAATGCGTGAGAATGATGTTCTCAATAGTGATAATGTCGGCAGTGCAATGCTCAATCTCAGTGATGTCATGGAAGATATGAGCGGTTTAATATACTCACTCAAGCCGTTTATTGTGGAAGATACCGAGCATGAGTTATTACCGCATATTGTTAGATCGTTGGAAACCTTCAAGAGTGATATCAATGCAGTTCATATTTATCTTGATCAGATATGTCTCAATACTGCAGATCATTCCGAAACAGGAATCAGCAAGGAAGGAAGGTGTTAAATATGGATAGAGGGAAGAAATATATTAAATCCGGATGGAATCGCATAACAAACAATCGTTCAGATATCTCACTGTCTCATGGCGAGATTGAAATGTTGGTAAAATCCGCTGAAGAGCAAGGGAATATCCTTGTTGCAATAGTCGATGCGTTCAGCATGGGTGTTGAGGCCGGTGCACGTATGATTGAAAGAGGGTGCTGATTATGGCAACCGCTAAGAAACTACCATCCGGGAAATTCAGAGTGCGTGTTCTGGAATATACAGATGCCGACAAGGTAAAGCATTACCGCTCATTTACTGCTTCAACAAAGAAAGAAGCGGAATATCTGGCAACTGAATTCCTTATGAACTGGAAGCAGGAACTGAAGAAACGTGAGACGATGTCTTTCACCACTGCGATGGAGATATATCTGAACTCAAAAGTGAATGTCCTTGCTCCCAGCACATACACAGGATATAAGTGCATCGAGAAAACCTTAAAAAAGGACTTCCCGGCATTCTGTTCAAAGGACATACACAAGATCACTCAGAATGATGTCCAGATCGTCATAAATGAACTCGCCAAGAAGGTAAGTCAAAAGACTGTCCGCAATCGTCATGGCTTTATCTCGGCAGTGCTCCAGTATCATAATGTCAATTTGATTTTGAGAACTACGTTCGGCAAGAAAGAGCACAAAGAGAAAGAGATTCCGAATGATGAGGAAGTCAAGGCCGTTCTGGAGCTTGTAAAAGGGACAGAATATGAAGTGCCTGTCATGTTAGGCGGCTTTGGGATGCTCCGTGTCGGAGAAGTCTGTGGACTCGACTTCGATCATGACATCAACTTCAAGACCGGTGAGATCACGATCCGTCACAACATGGTCAGAAACTATGACGGATCACACACGATCACAACACCGAAAACCTATTCCGGAAACCGCACTGTGACAGTGCCTATGTTTGTTGTAAAAGCAATCAAGAAAAAAGGATATATTACCGACTTATATCCAGAGACAATAAGTGCTCACTTTTCTGAACTTGTAAAATCTAACTTTGAAAAGAACTTCACGTTTCATTCTTTAAGACATTATGGTGCATCCATACGGCTTTATTTAGGGATTCCGTATGAGTATGTCAAAAGAGAAGGCGGCTGGGCATCTGTGACAGTATTACAGCAGATATATGCCCATGCATTCCCGGAGAAGTCTCCGGAGTTCTCTAAGATGTCTGTGAACTACTTCGATTCAGTCTTTAGTGAAAATGAGTCGAATATTCAAAAAAGATGACACGAAAGATGACACATAAATGAAAAAACCCCTAAAATAAGGGGTTTATCGAGTGCAGAAAAAGGGACTTGAACTCTTTTAGTCGGTAAAGGTGGAAACCTCGTATTTATCGCAAAACGTGATATTTACGGGGTTTTCTCGTGTTTTCTATTGTGTATTTAATTCTCTTATAATAGACGTATTTATGCTATTTTAGAGAAAAAGATGACACAAAAGATGACACGAATTCGCATCCCATAAAGCCCATAAAATCGCTCGTTTTCTGCTCACATCGTTTATCTATTTATTAACATTCGATATGGCTTCATATTTGCCTCATACAGACGAAAAACGATCTTCAGCGATAAAATCCTCACATCGATTCATAAAAGCTCTGTATCGTCAAAATATGATGATATGGACAAAAGTATTTGAGTAAGCTGGGACAAGTATATCAGATTATCCTGCTGGCTTTCAACTCATCCTGTTCAGTCCTGCAGGATCTCCCGGATCATAATAGAATTACATGTGATATCTTTACTTTAGCACGTTAATATGATAATATAATAAAGACATGAAGGTTCTTCTTTCATGATGATAAGCAGAAATAAGAGTGCTTTGATCGATTCACTCCCCGGTCATCGCACTCTTTCCCTTTGTCTATATTATTCAGACATCTGAGATCACTCCGCAATCTGCTTCTGAAGATTCATGCAGTCAAGGATCACAATCCGTCTGGCTTCCCTGTTCACAGCTCGCTCATGATTTCGCATCTGATCGACATGTTCAATGGCCACTCGCTCCGGAGCACTTGTCCCGGTATTCCGGAAGGAAGTCAATCCAGTGCCTGTGTATGCTTTGGCGGACAGATATTCATCCGCATATTGCAGAATCTTCCTCGATCTCCTCAGATTCCTTAGAGCACGATCTCTAATCTGGCGGATGTTCTCGCTTGAACAGTTCCGGTCTGCTCCGATCATCGCAAGTGACTTCTCATCTTTGAAGTAAGATCTTACAACTTCCGCCTCATTATCCTTCAGCTTGTCGACCTCATCCCAGATGACTTGCTTCTTGATGTCCTCATCAATCTGCTCTGTGATCTCTTCATAGTGATCAACCGGATCAAGTATCAACTCCGCATATGTTGTGTGTCCATTTAAGGAATTGGCCGACCTATCTATTGACAGTATATCCAGCAGGATCGCTTTTGACTTTACCTTCTCCAGCTGCTTGGATGTCAATGAAAGAAGCTTCATCATTTCCTCATCTGTCGGCTTCCTTCCGTTCTCAATCTCGAAGGACTTTTCAGTTTTGACATACTTAAGAAGGACACTCCTCAGATTGACCGGCAACCTCAAAACAGAATTGCAATTCCCTATGTATTTTTTTATCTTGGCTTCAATCCATATGGCCGCATAGTTCACGAATGGAACTCCCTGTCCGGGATCGTATCGCTCGACTGCAGTGATGATGGCAATAAAAGATTCCTGCATAAGATCGTCAAGATCGTCATGAACTGCAAACCGCTTGCAGATTTTCATGAAGTATTGATGATTCTGCAGGAACAATGTTGTGAGATAGTCCATCCGTTTTGAATGGTCAGACGTGTTCTGAATGATTGCAACAAGCTCTTCATTTGTGTACTCTGTCATGCTTTTTCCTTTCCTTTGTCTGTGCTATAATAATCATGAATCGTGTAGCAACTCACAAGGAAGGGATCAGGATGCCGATTAACCTCTGGCCTGATCTCTTTTTTGCATCTTACTGATAAAATCAGAACAGGACTGACAGCATTTTCCTTTGACAGCTTGCTTTCCGCATATCACACAATATCTCAATCGATAGATGCTCTTATAACTCTTCCTGTCAATGTATGGTAACTTATTCATTGTTTATGTTCTCCTCATCGTCAATGCACATCCCCTATGTGCTCCGGAACTCTTACTGTCAATAGACCGGTGAATGCTCTTACGTTTTCCGCTCTGAACATGTGCGTGTTTTTGGACTGACATCATCGATCCTGTCCCGGTATCGGTCAGCAGGGACTCCGATTCACGGAATTCTCTGACTAACTATCGTTAAAAATCTCTTATAATGGTTTTTTCTTTTTTATTCCGAACTAAAGTCTTTTATTTTGAATAATTCTCTCTTATTTCGTGTAATTCTCGACTCTTGCGGAATATATTCTTTTGTAG